>Ga0209603_1000113_pt1 | contig 103734 bp, 119 predicted proteins | sample COGITO_mtgs_1206_FD_184812 | JGI IMG/M metagenome (GOLD analysis project Ga0209603, IMG submission 184812) | Pelagic marine microbial communities from North Sea - COGITO_mtgs_120607 (SPAdes) (version 2) | ecosystem: Environmental > Aquatic > Marine > Epipelagic ...
CCGTAGGAGTCTGGGCCGTGTCTCAGTCCCAGTGTGGCTGATCATCCTCTCAAACCAGCTACTGATCGTCGCCTTGGTAGGCTATTACCCTACCAACTAGCTAATCAGACGCGAGCTCCTCCTTAGGCAGATAAATCCTTTCACCTCTCGGCATATGGAGTATTAGCAACCGTTTCCAGCTGTTATCCTCCTCCTAAGGGCAGATTCTCACGTGTTACTCACCCGTCCGCCACTAGAACTAAAAGTTCTCGTACGACTTGCATGTATTAAGCATACCGCCAGCGTTCATCCTGAGCCAGGATCAAACTCTCCATGATATCCAATATTTATATTTGAAGTCTTATTCAGTCTTCTTTTTCAAATTGGTTTCTTCCGTCTTTTTACTTCCGGATTAAACTCTGGATATAACATTAATTTTAAAATTCCAAATTGTCAACCCCTGTTTTTTTTCATTTTTATCAATAATTATTTTTTTTATTTAATTTGCAGATAAATTTTTTTAAGCTTAAGAAAAATTATATAGATATTTCAATTCTTTATAGGACTATCCAATTTTTTTATCAAATATTTTCTGTTTATTTGTACTATCTTTGTTAGTGTATAAAAAATAAGAATTACTGAAATTCATGCAGAAGTCTTTAAGTAATAAAGAAAAAGTGTTGGTAGTCGATGATGAAGCAAGTATTCGTAGAATTCTTGATACTAGGTTGTCTATGATTGGATATCTCGTTATAACTGCTTCAGATGGTGAGGAAGCTTTATCTCTTTTTAGACAGGAAAGTCCTAATTTAGTAATACTTGATGTTATGATGCCTAAGCTTGATGGATATGGAGTCTGCCAGGAGATAAGAAAAAACTCAGATATACCTATCATAATGTTGACAGCTTTGGGAGATGTCGCTGATAGAATAACAGGGCTAGAATTGGGCGCTGATGATTATGTAATTAAACCTTTTTCGCCTAAAGAATTAGAAGCAAGGATAAGAGCCGTACTAAGAAGGACGGAGAAAATACAAATATCATCTAATAGCAATAATTCTGGCATAGTACAATTTAATTTTTTAAAAATAGATTTTAATAGAAGGCAAGTTTATAAGGCAGATGAAAGAATAAGATTAACTGGTATGGAGTTTAGTCTGCTTGAACTATTAATTAGTAAATCTGGTCAAGCTTTTTCAAGATCAGAGATTTTGCAAGAAGTCTGGGGATATACTCCTGAAAGGCATGTTGATACTAGAGTCGTAGATGTTCATATATCTAGGTTGAGAGCTAAGTTGGAACTAGACCCTTCAAATCCTGATCTAATTCTTACTGCAAGAGGTACAGGGTACCTTTTCCAAAGAATTGTTTCACCTAATAGTTCTTTGTAATATTTTATAAGTATCTATAAGAAAAAAAAATCAGGGTTACTTTTTTTACAATTCTATCTATAATAGAAAGTAGAAATTGTAAAGGTAAGTAAAATTTCTGTTTATTTATTCATTAATGACAGATTGAATAATACTTAATATTTAAAAAGCTTTGGAGAATTAATTTATGACCATAGCAATTGGACAAGAAGAGGGACGTGGTTGGTTCGACCTAATGGATGACTGGTTAAAGAGAGACCGATTTGTATTTATCGGTTGGTCTGGTCTTCTATTATTCCCTACATCATACCTAGCAGTAGGTGGATGGTTTACAGGTACAACATTCGTTACATCTTGGTATACTCACGGTTTAGCAAGTTCTTATCTTGAGGGATGTAACTTCTTTACTGCTGCTGTTTCAACACCAGCAAACAGTATGGGACACTCTTTATTACTACTTTGGGGACCTGAAGCGCAAGGTGACTTCACTCGTTGGTGTCAAATTGGTGGACTTTGGGCGTTTACTGCTTTACACGGATCTTTCGGTCTAATCGGATTCTGTTTAAGACAGTTCGAGATCGCTAGACTTGTAGGTATTAGACCATACAATGCTATTGCATTCTCTGGTCCAATCGCAGTTTTCGTATCAGTTTTCTTAATGTACCCTCTAGGACAAGCAAGCTGGTTCTTTGCACCTAGTTTAGGTGTTGCAGCTATCTTTAGATTCCTTCTATTTATCCAAGGTTTCCACAACTTTACACTTAATCCATTCCACATGATGGGAGTTGCAGGTATCCTTGGTGCAGCACTACTTTGTGCTATTCACGGTGCAACAGTACAAAACACGATCTTTGAAGATGGTGACGCTGCTAACACATTCAGAGCATTCACACCTACACAGGCTGAAGAGACTTACTCAATGGTTACAGCTAACAGATTCTGGTCACAAATTTTCGGTGTAGCTTTCTCTAACAAGCGTTGGCTTCACTTCTTTATGCTGTTTGTTCCACTAGCTGGACTATGGACAAGTGCAATTGGAATTGTTGGTCTTGCATTAAACTTACGTGCATATGACTTCGTTTCACAAGAACTTAGAGCTGCTGAGGACCCTGAGTTTGAAACATTCTATACTAAGAATATCCTTCTAAATGAAGGTATCCGTTCTTGGATGGCTGCTCAAGATCAGCCACATGAAAACTTTATATTCCCTGAGGAGGTTTTACCACGTGGAAACGCCCTTTAATTCTAATGTAGGTATAGCTGGTAGAGATATTGAATCTACTGGTTTCGCATGGTGGTCAGGTAACTCTAGACTAATCAACGTTTCAGGTAAATTACTTGGAGCTCACGTTGCACACGCAGGTCTAATGGTATTCTGGTGTGGTGCTATGACTTTATTTGAAGTTGCACACTACATTCCAGAGAAGCCTTTATACGAGCAAGGTCTAATCTTATTACCTCACTTAGCAACTCTTGGTTGGGGTGTAGGTCCTGGTGGTGAAATTATTGATGTTTACCCATACTTTGTTGTAGGTGTACTTCACATTATTTCATCTGCTGTTTTAGGTTTTGGTGGTGTATACCACTCTCTAATTGGTCCAGATACTCTAGAAGAATCATTCCCTGCTTTTGGTTATGACTGGAGAGACAAAAACAAGATTACTACAATTCTAGGTATTCACTTAGTTATTTTAGGATTTGGAGCACTACTACTAGTTATCAAAGCTATGTATGTTGGTGGACTTTATGATACTTGGGCACCAGGTGGTGGTGACGTAAGAATCATTGATAACCCAACTTTAAATCCAGGTGTAATTTTTGGTTATGTTCTAAAGTCACCTTGGGGTGGTGATGGATGGATTTGTAGTGTTAACAACATGGAAGATATTGTAGGTGGCCATATTTGGATTGGTTTCACTTGTATCGTTGGTGGATTCTGGCACATTCTAACTAAGCCGTTTGCTTGGGCTAGACGTGCTTATGTATGGTCAGGTGAAGCTTACCTTTCATATAGTCTAGTAGCGGTTAGTATGATGGCTTTCATTGCTAGTCAATACGCATGGTATAACAATACTGCTTATCCTAGTGAATTCTATGGTCCTACAGGTCCTGAAGCTTCTCAATCTCAAGCATTTACTTTCCTTGTTAGAGACCAACGTTTAGGAGCTAGTGTAGCTTCTGCTCAAGGTCCTACAGGTTTAGGTAAGTATCTAATGAGATCACCAAGTGGAGAAATCATTCTAGGTGGTGAAACTCAAAGATTCTGGGATTTAAGAGCTCCTTGGATTGAGCCATTAAGAGGTCCTAACGGCCTTGATCTTAATAAGATTAAGAACGATATCCAACCTTGGCAAGAAAGAAGAGCTGCTGAGTATATGACTCATGCACCTCTAGGTTCACTAAACTCTGTAGGTGGTGTAGCAACAGAGATTAACTCTGTTAACTATGTATCTCCTCGTAGTTGGTTAACTTGTTCTCACTTCTTCTTAGGTTTCGCATTCTACATTGGTCACCTTTGGCATGCTGGTAGAGCAAGAGCTGCTGCTGCTGGTTTCGAGAAGGGAATCAACCGTGAGAATGAACCAGTACTATCATTAAGACCAATCGACTAATTTTTCGATTCTCTTATTAATAGAACTAAAATTACTTAGAACAGTAATACTTTTTAAGTGTTACTGTTCTAAGTAATTTCATATAATTTGTTTGTTTATTTGAGCTCAATTTAATGTATAAGAAAAGTCTCCTATTTTCATCAGTTATAATAATTGGAGATGAAATCTATTCTTCTATTTTTTATTTGAAGTATCTTATTAGTTAAATAATTAATTTGTCGATTTTTTACCTATAAAAAAATAGAATCTTTATTCTAGGTGAAGAAACATACTTGAATTTATCTTTCTTTAAGTTTAAATTGGTATGATTGCACCTGTACATATGATTTTACAATTTTATTTTATAAGTTAGCAGATACTACTATTATGACTAATTCTCTGACTTTATTATTTTCCTCATTTCTTGGATTCCTCCAAATTTACTTGATATTATTATTAGTTAGAGTATCTTTAACATGGTTCCCTAATGTTAATTGGTATGGTCAACCATTCTACTCTTTAAGTCGGTTAACTGATCCATACCTAAAAATATTTAGAGGCATAGTTCCCCCTTTAATTGGAATAGATATTTCTCCTATTCTTGGCTTTGTGCTGTTACAATGTATTATGCAAATAGCTAACAATGTAGGCTTAAGTTCAAGCTAACTAATGACTATTATTTGATACTAGAAATTCTATTATTTGTACAAAAAGAAAAAAAATAAATAAAAAATACCATTATGTTAAAGTTAAGGTTAAAAAAGTGTGGTAGAAAAGGACAAGCAAGCTATCGTATAGTAGCTATGCCAAGTGCAGCAAGGAGAGATGGAAGAGCTGTTGAAGAACTTGGTTTCTATAATCCTCATACAAATGAAGCTAGTATCAATGTTCTTAGAGTAGAGGCGCGTCTTTCACAAGGTGCACAAGCCACACCTACAGTAAAGAATTTATTAAAAAAAGCTTCTATAGCTGTTAACTAATTATTATATAAATATTTTGGAGAATACAATTGCCTAAATTTACATTGAAAGTCCTATGGTTAGACAACAATGTTGCCTTAGCTGTAGATCAAATTGTTGGAAACGGTACTAGTCCGTTAACGTGTTACTTCTTTTGGCCTCGCAATGATGCCTGGGAGCAAATTAAAGCTGAATTAGAGGCAAAACCTTGGATTTCAGAAAGGGAAAGGGTAGAACTTCTAAATAAAGCTACTGAGATTATCAATTATTGGCAAGAACAAGGAAAACAGGATTCTTTTAAAGAAGTCCAATCAAAGTTTCCAGATTTTATTTTTGTTGGTAATAACTAGATCATGGATTATTAAGATTACTATTTATAAAGTAATCTTAATAATTAAGGTTCATAACTTTCAATTTTTTTCTCTTTAAAAACTACAAAATGTCTAATTTTAGAACAGGTGAAAAGGATTTTTCTTTAAGTCATCAGAGGTTAAGTAATCGTCTTTTATATTTTTCTGCTTTTAAGTTACCAATGCATTCTTCTTATTCGAATAGACCATTAATTAATTATTTTGATATTTCTTTAAGTAACGAAGAATCAAAAGGGAAAAAGAATACTTTTTCCTCAAACAATTTTGCGCAGACTAAGATATTTCATTACTTGCTAATAAATAATATATTTCAATTCTATTTATAGTTATGGATAATCTGAAAAGAAAAAGTGGTAAGCCTCAACTATTAATCTTTCTTACTAAACTTATATTGTTTTATTTATTTTTTTCGAGCTGTCCTAGCTATTCAGGAAAAAGAACTAACGATCGAAATGTTTTATCTGATAAAAATTATACTTATATCTCCACTATTAAGGAAAATAATTTATTGAAGGAAAAATTAATATTAGATTTATCGAAAAATGAAATTTTAGATCTAATAGACAAAGACTTATTAGTAAACGTCAGCCTTGATGTTGAAGGAAAAATTATTGGTTATAAACCATCAATAATAAGTATGCCTAGCTATTGGAATTCGGAAGTAAGAAAAAAAATTCTTGTGAAAAACAATCTATTTTCGATGTCTTATAGAGGGGACCAAGTTATTAGCTTTAAAATTTCATCTTTATTAGGCTAATAACTGAGTCGAACTAATAAAATTAATCTTCTTGGCTATCCACTACAATACATTCTGTTGTTAAAATCATTCCTGCAATAGAACTAGCATTCTGCAATCCTGATCTTGTCACTTTAGCAGGATCTATAATTCCTACTTCATACATATCACATAGTTCTCCTTTAGCAGCATTATAACCAATGCTAAAATCACTGTTCTTTACTGTTTCAATGATTATTGCGGCTGATTTCCCAGTATTTTCGATGATTCTTTTTATCGGGCTTAACATAGCTTTTTCTACAATAAGTGCTCCAACTAACTCATCACCTTCTAAATTATCTTCAGCCCATTCTTCTAAGTCTAATGAAAGATGAGTCAGTGTAGATCCTCCACCAGGAACTATTCCTTCTTCTACAGCAGCCTTCGTTGCATTAATAGCATCTTCTAGGCGCAATTTTTTATCCTTCATTTCCGTCTCAGTTGCAGCTCCTACTTTGATGATTGCCACTCCGCCTGCTAGTTTGGCTAATCTTTCTTGTAATTTTTCTCTTTCATAAGACGAATCACTTGATTCTATTTGTCTTCTAATTTGCTCACATCTTGATTTAACTTCTTTTTCATTACCTTCGGCTATAATCGTTGTGTTCTCTTTGTTTATAGTGACTCTTCTAGCTTGGCCTAACATGTCCAATTGGATTTTTTCTAGGCTAAAACCTGCGTCTTCTGATATTACTTCCGCTCCTGTTAGTATTGCTATATCTTCTAACATTGATTTTCTTCTATCACCAAATCCTGGAGCTCGAACAGCTGCAACATTTACTATTCCTCTAAGTTTATTGACTACTAAAGTAGCTAAAGCTTCTTTTTCAAAATCGTCAGCAACAATTAATAAAGGTCTTGATGTTTTTGCGACTAACTCTAAGACCGGAACTAATTCCTGCTGAACGAGAGAAATTTTCTTATCAGTTACTAATATGTAAGGATTCTCTTGCATTACCTCCATCCTGTCAGTGTCAGTAACAAAATATGGTGAAACAAATCCTTTTTCAAAGGACATACCTTCAGTAATTTCTAGTTCTGTTACAGTAGATTTTCCTTCTTCAAGCGAAATAACTCCTTCACGTCCTACTTTGTCAATCGCGTCTGCGATCATTTGTCCGGTTTCTTCATCGTTACCAGCTGAGATAGAAGCAACTTGCGTAATAGACTTTGTATCTTCTACTGGCCTTGAGTATTCTGCTATCTGAGTGACAACAAATTGTGTTCCTTTCTCTATTCCTCTTTTAATTGCTATCGGATTAGCACCGGCAGCAACGTTTTTCATTCCTTGTTTAACCATAGCGTGTGCTAAAACTGTAGCAGTAGTTGTACCATCACCGGCTACGTCATTAGTTTTTGAGGCAGCTTGTCTAATTAATGCTACTCCTGTATTCTCAATGTGATCTTCCAATTCTATTTCTTTAGCAATTGTTACTCCATCGTTGACTATTTGCGGCGCACCATATTGTCTTTCTAAAACTACATTTCTTCCTTTAGGGCCCAATGTCACAGAAACTGCTTCAGCTAGTATATCCATTCCTCTTTCTAGAGCTCTTCTTGCATCTTCTTGATATAGTATAATTTTGCTCATTTTTGTTTTCTATGTTGAAAATATTTTTGGTTAGTGACGGATTCTTAAAAATCTAAAATGAAAAATGGAAACTCTAAAATTGTAAGATCATTATAATACATTCAATTTTAAACAATGAAACAAAATCAAATAATTAATAAACCATTTCATTCTAAATATCGTCCTTATAATCTGAATACTCTTTTAGGCCAAGACCATGTAATTTCTTATTTTAAAGTAGCTCTTACAAACAAACGTCTTAGTTTTGCGTATCTATTTGTTGGTAAACACGGAGTAGGGAAAACAACGATGTCGAGGGTAATAGCAAAGTCATTAAATTGCTCTTCTAACAATAGATTGCCATCGTATGAACCTTGTAATCAATGCGTAAATTGTATCAGTATTAATAAAGGGAAAGCATTTGATTTATATGAAATAAATGCAGCGATGAATACAGGAATAGATAATATAAGAGAATTAATTGAAAAAATACAACTTTCTCCAGTTAATAATCTTTTTAAAGTATGTATTCTTGATGAAGTTCATATGTTGAGTTCCAATGCCTTTAATGCATTATTAAAAATTCTTGAAGCCCCACCTAAAAATGTAATTTTTATGCTGATTACAACTGATGTAAAAAAGGTTCCAAACACAATTATTTCGAGATGTCATAAACTATTTTTCCTTCCTATAACGAAAAAAGAGCTAGCCATATCTTTAACTAATATTATTTTTTTCGAGAAAGGAAACATCACTAATAATGCAATCCAACATATAATTAATACTTCTCAGGGTAGTTTTAGAGATGCAATTAACATAGTTGACATGTTGATGACTAAAAATAAAAATATCACCCAAACTTATTGCTCTTTTCTTTTAACAGAAACCCCTTATTCTTTATCACACCTTTTTCTCAAATATTTGATCTCAAAGGATATTAGAAAAATTCTACAAATTTATAATTATTTTGAAGAAAAAATCTGGCTTACTTCTAGCTTAATAAAACAAATGAAAATGATTTTGCAGGATGTTATTAATAATAAAAATAATCTTTTTCTAACTGATTCTTATCTTGTCCACCTTTGGCAGTTACTAATTACATATGATATTTCTTTTTCTTCTGAAGAAATTTTATCATTTTTTATTTCCGATTTAATTCTTTTGTTTTCTAAAACAGACTCTCTTCCACCTTCAGATATGTATCTTAGAAAGAAGAAAGTACCTACCATATTAAAGATGTCAGCTGTTTATATTTATTAATCCTAAAAAACTTTATAAGAGATTGATAATATAAATAAAACTATGTTATTGTTATTTATATCATAGTTCAGTGCTTGTAGCTCAGTGGACTAGAGCACGTGGCTACGAACCACGGTGTCGGGGGTTCGAATCCCTCCTTGCACAAGATTTTTGACTGCCAATGATGTTTAAAAAACTTGACATGGTTGTTGAGTTCTATATTATAATGTTCTAAAGATGGGGCGTCGCCAAGTGGTAAGGCAGCGGACTTTGACTCCGCTATTCGTAGGTTCGAATCCTGCCGCCCCAGTTAACAGATTAAATAATACCATGATAGAATGCTATCATCTGTAATTATATTTACATTGTTTTCAAATTATTAAAAGAAGAATAAATAAAAAAAATGGCGGTAATTCAATTTATACAAGGTGTAAATGAGGATGTTATTCCTGATGTTCGGTTAACAAGATCACGTGACGGTAGTACTGGTACTGCAACTTTCCGATTTGCTAATCCTAAAGTCTTAGAGGCTCAAACGACAAATAAAGGGACTATAACAGGAATGTATCTAGTTGATGAAGAAGGTGAACTGGTTACTAGAGATGTAAATGCTAGATTCGTAAATGGTAAACCTCAAGGAATTGAAGCTGTTTATATTATGCAAAGTAAAGAAGATTGGGATCGATTTATGAGATTCATGGAAAGATACTCTGAAGATAATGGTTTAACTTTTACTAAAGCTAATCCAATGTAAGAAAAATCTTTATATTAATCCTTTTTGGCATCAAAAAAATAATATACTTGTTTTTTTGATGCCAAAGATTACTTTGTCTTTTTATTTCTTTATGTTAGAATATATATAAGTAAGGCGGGTGTGGCCAAGTGGTTAAGGCAGTGGGTTGTGGTTCCATTATTCGCGGGTTCGATTCCCGTCATTCGCCTTTTTAAACCTAGATAAATACTTATAATTTGCTAATTTTACCCTGTTAGATGAGGAAGTTTTATGCAGTAACCTTGTAATATAATTTTCAACATTCCGTATACTTGTATTGAGGTTATAAGCTATTTCTTTGTTACTCATTCCTTTACTTACAGCTAGAAGAATAGTAATTTCTCTTGTTGTAAAATTTAAGTTTCTGTTGAATAATCCAAAATCATTAATTTGATTCCTAAGAGTTCGAATTTCATTTTTTACATTGTTGATATTCTTTATGTTTCTTTCATCAATTAGAATATTATCAATTATTGCAACTAGTTCTTCAGGATCAAAAGGTTTCCCTAAGTATGCTTTACATCCTATTTCGTACCCCTTTATTCTGTCTTCTGTCATTCCTTTTGCAGTCAGAAAAATAAATGGAATGTGCCCTAACTGTGAATCATTTTTCAAATTTTTTACAAATTCATATCCATCCATATCACACATTAATATATCAACAATAAGAAGATCTATTTTTTCTTTTTTCACTCTTCTAAGCGCTTCTTTTCCAGAGTTGCAAGTAATAATATTAAACTCTTTTGCCATAAGGTATTTCTTTATAGCATTGAGTAACACGTGCTCATCATCTATTATCATTATTCTTGATAATTGCCTTGATAGTAAAATTTGATTTCTACTTTTTTCTTTCACTATGCAGTTGCAGTTTTATGTTTTTCACTTATAATTAAATAATAATCATATTAAAGACTGTAATCATATAATCTAAAGTATTTTTTATCTAATTCAATTTTTCAATTTAGTTTTAATTTTATGGGAAAAGTATACGATTGGTTCGAAGAACGTTTAGAAATTCAAGCAATTGCAGATGATGTAACAAGTAAGTATGTTCCTCCTCACGTGAACATTTTCTATTGTATTGGTGGAATCACTTTTGTTTGTTTCATTATTCAAGTTGCAACAGGATTTGCAATGACTTTCTATTACCGTCCTACAGTTGCAGAAGCTTTTGCTTCAGTTGAATACATAATGACAGAAGTAAATTATGGATGGCTATTTAGATCTATGCATAGATGGTCTGCAAGTATGATGGTGTTAATGATGATATTACACATTTTCCGTGTTTATCTAACAGGTGGATTCAAGAAACCTAGAGAATTAACTTGGGTAACAGGGGTAACATTAGCTGTAACTACGGTATCTTTTGGTGTTACAGGATATTCATTACCTTGGGACCAAGTAGGATATTGGGCTTGTAAAATCGTAACAGGAGTTCCAGAAGCTATTCCTGTAGTAGGTAGTCTACTAGTAGAGTTATTAAGAGGTAGTGTAAGTGTTGGACAAGCAACTTTAACTAGATTCTATAGTGCACATACTTTTGTGTTACCAGTTGTTGCAGCTGTTCTTCTATTAATTCACTTCTTAATGATTCGTAAGCAAGGAATTTCTGGTCCTCTATAAAACTAAGAAAAACTAATTTTATTTTATTAAGGAGTTATTTAAATGTCTGTATTAAAAAAGCCGGATCTAACAGATCCTAAATTACGTGCTAAATTAGCAAAAGGAATGGGGCACAACTATTATGGTGAGCCAGCATGGCCTAATGATCTTCTATACATTTTCCCAGTTGTTATTCTAGGAACTTTAGCTTGTATCGTTGGTATTTCAGTATTATCTCCTTCTCCTATGGGTGAGAAAGCAGATCCATTTGCTACTCCTCTTGAGATTCTACCAGAATGGTATTTCTTCCCAACTTTTAACTTACTAAGAGTTATTCCTAATAAGTTACTAGGTGTTTTATCAATGGCCGCTGTTCCTGTTGGTTTAATAACTGTACCTTTCATTGAAAGTGTTAATAAGTTCCAAAACCCTTTCAGACGTCCGGTAGCTATGGTAATATTCCTATTTAGTATTTTTGTTGCTATTTGGCTAGGTATTGGTGCTTGCGTACCTATTAACCAAGCTTTAACTCTTGGTTTCTTCTAATATTTACTAAGTAAATAAGTAGAAATAAATAAGCGTCCTTAGGAAAAAGGAATAATACTTTCTCCTAAGGACGCTTATTTATTTCTACTTATTTAACAGCACATTTAGCTCCGGCTGCTTCAAGATCTTTTTGAGCTGCCTCTGCATCAGACTTTGAAACTCCTTCCTTAAGAGTTTTTGGAGTTGATTCAACTAAGTCTTTAGCTTCTTTAAGTCCTAATCCAGTAAGAGTTCTTACTATCTTGAGAACCGCAATCTTCTTATCAGCTGGTACCTCTTCTAGTACTAGATCAAATTCTGTTTTTTCTTCTGCAGCTTCAGCTCCACCACCAGCTGCAGGTGCCATTACCATACCAACAGCTCCGGCAGATGCTGCTGCACTCACATCAAATGTTTCTTCTATTTGTTTTACTAAATCTGCAGCTTCTAATAAAGTTAAAGATTTAAGTTGTTCGATAATTTCGTCTACCTTACTCATATAATTTTGTCTTTTATAATATTAGTACGTTTTAATCAAGTGAGTTAAAAATATTCTAGATTTAAGAGAAGACTTTATCTCTAAAATCACCTATTTCCAGTTGTATAGATGGCCCCATAGTACTACAGATGTAGAAGCTCTTCCAATATTTACCTTTTACTCCAGAAGGTCTATTTTTATCTACAGATTCTTGTATGGCTTCCAAGTTAGCTAATAAATCTTCTGTTGTAAAGTCTACTTTTCCGAAAGGAATGTGAACAACTCCTGTTTTATCGGCACGATATTCAAGTTTTCCTTTTTTGAATTCGTCAATAGCTCCTTTAATATCTGTCGTAACAGTACCAGATTTTGGTGATGGCATTAATCCTCTAGGTCCTAGCACTTTACCTAGTTTTGCAATGCTTGGCATTAGATCGGGAGTCGCTATTAAGCAATCAAAATCTAGCATCCCTTGTGCAATTTCCTGAATTAAGTCCTGACTTCCTGCAATATCCGCGCCTGCATTTAATGCTTCGTTTACTTTCTCTCCATCTGCTATCACAGCAATCCGAATTTTTTTACCTGTACCTTTTGGTAAGATAATAGTAGTTCTAAGTTGTTGATCAGCGTACTTGGTATCTAATTTTAGACTTATATGTGCTTCTGCACTTTCGTTAAATTTTGCTGTAGCCGTCTCTTTAAGTAAGCTCAAAGCTTCGATTGCTTTATAGTTTCTTAATTCTACTTTTTGGCGAATTTTTTCTGATCTATTCGATACTTTTACCATTTTATTTATTAAAGTTCTTAGCTTATATTAATCTGAAATTGTTACTCCCATATTCTTAGCCGTTCCTTCTATGATCTTCATAGCTGCTTCAACATTGCGAGTATTAAGATCTGGCAATTTAGTTTCTGCTATTTCTTGTAATTGTTTTTTACTAATATTACCTACCTTGATTTTTTGCGGTTGTCCTGATCCTTTAGCTACTCCAGCTGCTTTTGCTATTAATACTGAAGCAGGAGGAGTCTTCAGAATAAAAGTATAACTTTTATCTTCATACGCTGTTATTTCTACAGGAATAATAAATCCAGCTTTATCTGCTGTTTTAGCGTTGTACTCTTTACAAAATGCTACTATGTTTATTCCTCTTTGTCCCAAAGCCGGACCAATAGGAGGAGCCGGAGTTGCTTTTCCAGCTTCTATTGCTAATTTAATAATACCGACAACTTTTTTGGCCATATTTTTTTTATCTTTTTTTTGCAGTTGCTAATAAATAAAAAGTATTCTTGTCTGATACTTACCGGACTATTATACTATGCTTTTTATTTCTATAGAAAACTTTTTCTTTTTATTTAATCACGCCCTGAAGGACTTGAACCCTCGACATCAGGTTTTGGAGACCTGCGTTCTACCAACTGAACTAAGGACGCTTGACATTTATATTATAACTTTCCTTTTGATGTTACGTCAACTTTTCAGTCTCTTTCTTACAATGAACTAAGTTTATTTAACATTTTAATATTGTCCATATGTATTAAATTATTTTTGTAGTTCTTTTTTATAGGATATTGTGGAATTTAATATAATGTTTTTCTTATTCCATTCATTGATAAATAATAATAAATTATTCTAGGAAAATTTATGATGGCATCTTTACCTAATAGCAAAATAGCAGAGCAAGTGATTTTATCTCATATATTGTTAAGTAGACCGAAAGCAGACATTATATTTGATCGTGTATCCCCTGAAATGTTCTATTCAAATGATCATAAGAGAATATATGAATCAGCTTGTAATTTAAGAAGAAAGAATATCCAAATTAATTATGATTCTATTTATAATGATTTAGAATCTTCTAAAGTAAATAGTGTTCTTAGTTACGATTTAATCTTAACTGAATTAGTTAATGAGCCTTTAGGATCTGGTGAAATAGAAAGCTATCTCATTTTGTTGTTAGACAAATATCTAAGAAGAAATTTGATTTTATCTGTAAATAGTATATCAAGTCTAGCAATGGATAACTCTTTATCTTTGGAAACAGTTTTTGATCAGGCTGAGCAACTGTTATTTAATGCCACTAAGAAAAAACCAAATCTAGGTCTTTTACCTGCTTCTGAAGTTCTACTGGAAACTTTTCTTGATCTGGAGAATAGATCAAAAAGTGGTAGGTTAGCAGGAGTCCCTTCAGGTTTCTTTGATCTTGATTTATTAACACAAGGATTCCAAAAGTCAGATCTCATTATCATAGCAGGAAGACCATCTATGGGAAAAACTGCATTTGCTCTAAACATTGCTCGTAATGTATCAGGATTGCAAGATTATCCTGTAGTAATTTTTAGCTTGGAGATGTCTCGTAATCAAATTATTTATCGTCTTCTATCGAATGAATCCGGTATTACTAATTCTAAATTGCGCTCTGGAAATATTGTGGCAAACGAGTGGAATTCAGTCAGTAAGGCTATTTCTTCGCTTTCTGGCTTAAATATCTATCTTGATGATAAATCTGATATAAATACTTCTGATATTCGTTTAAAATTAACCACTTTAAAGTCTCGTTTTGGAGATATCGGTCTAGTGATAATAGATTATTTGCAGTTGATTTCTGATTTACGTTCGAAGGACAATAGAGTTCAAGAACTATCACGTATTACTCGTAATTTAAAACTATTAGCCAAAGAATATGATGTTCCTGTAATTGTTCTTTCACAACTAAGTAGAAATGTTGAATCGAGAAATAATAAAAAGCCCTTATTATCCGATTTACGTGAAAGTGGATGTTTTGCTTCATCAGTCAACTTATATACTTCTTTCCAAAAAACTGCAAAAATATTCTCTCTTTTATCTTTCCAGAGGATAGGTTCTGAATTACTAGGTGTCACTCAAAAATCTAATTTTTTATCTCCTTTATCATCTCATCTTAAGTCCACATTTGTAACGGGTTATCATTTTACATACAAAATTGTTGCAATCGGTCATCATTTCGTGAAACTAACCGCTAGTCATAGAATTTTAACCCAGTTTGGATGGAAAAAAGTGAAAAACTTATCTTCATTGGACTTGGTTTCTGTAATAGATAAATATAACTTTATTCATTTTAAGATTACTTATTCTCATACCATTACTTGCTCATCTTTCACTTTTCTTCAACTTACTAATTTGTTTCCTTCGATTAATGAACTTGTTTACGATTGTTGGTTACCTTCAACTAATAATTTTGTAGGCAATGGATATATTCTTCATAATTCTATAGAACAAGACGCGGATTTAGTCTTAATGTTATATCGTGAACAATACTATAATCAGGAAGATGAAAAAACAAACATAACAGATATAACAGTAGCTAAACATAGAAATGGTCCCACAGGAACGATTAATTTGCTATTTGATTCTACAACAGCTAGTTTTAGTAATATCTTTATTTAAATAACCTTATTCTATTCTTCTGTTTTAACAAAGTACTTGTTTATAAGAAAATTTATTTAAAAAATAAATTTTTACTGATTAATCATAGTGACTTCCAGAACCTCTAACTTCTAGTAATGAAATTGCTTTTTTTTCTTCTAAGAATGTCAAAAATCACTAATTTTGTTATTTCCTCATGAAATAATTTTGACTAGAAATAAAATGATGATCCATATAGCTATGTATAATTAATTATTTCCATTGTTAAATTTTTCTCAATGTTATTTTTTGCTTACAAAATAAAAAATATATAACTTAAATTCAAGCATATTCAAAATGATTATATTTTATTTGATGAGAAGAGAAAACTCGAAATTGGATTTCAAACTTGATTAATTACTTATTGCCAGGAACCAGGGTTGAACTGGTGACACGTGGATTTTCAATCCACTGCTCTACCAACTGAGCTATCCCGGCATATTTATAATATAACACTATACTTATCATTTGACAATAAAAAAATAAGTTCCATCTTAATTAATACTTAAGATGGAACTTATTTTTAGCTTTGTGCTAACTCTAATTTATCACCTAATAATACTTGTACTTTTCCTTCATCATCAACATCCACTACAGCAGTATCGCCTTCTGTTATTTTTTCAGAAAGGAACTCTTCTGATAATGTATCTTCTAGTAATCTCATTACCGCTCTTCTTAAAGGACGAGCACCATAAATAGGGTTGAATCCTTCATCGATTAGATGAGTTTTAAATCTAGCAGTAACTTCTAGCTGTATTCCTTTTTCTGAGATTCTAGTGAATACTTCTTTTAACATGATTTCTGCAATTTGACCAACTTCATCTTTTGTTAATTGTCTGAAAACAATAATTTCATCAAGTCTGTTTAAGAACTCTGGACGGAAATATTGTTTTAATTCTTCATTAACTAGTCCTTTAATTCTATTGTATTGCGAGTCTCCTGGATCATCTGATAATTCAAATCCTAATCCTCCGCCACCTTTTTCAATAACTTTTGATCCAACATTCGATGTTAAGATTAAAAGTGTATTTTTAAAGTCAACTACTCTACCCTTAGAATCAGTTAGTCTTCCATCTTCTAGGATTTGAAGTAGAAGGTTAAATACATCAGGATGTCCTTTTTCAATTTCATCAAATAGTACAACTGTGTATGGTCTTCTTCTTACTGCTTCTGTCAATTGTCCACCTTCGTTGTATCCAACATATCCAGGAGGAGAACCAATAAGCTTAGATACTGTATGACGTTCCATGTATTCAGACATATCTAATCTTACCATTGACTCTTCTGAACCAAAGAAATACGATGCTAGTGCCTTAGTTAATTCTGTTTTTCCTACTCCCGTTGGTCCTGAGAAAATAAAACTTGCTATAGGTCTATTAGGATTTTTTAGTCCAACTCTCGCTCTTCTTATCGCTTTTGATACAGCAACAACAGCTTCATCCTGACCTATGATTCTGCCATGTAAGGTAGATTCCATTTGTAATAATTTTTCAGATTCACTTCTAGTCATCTTATTAACAGGAATACCAGTCCATGCTGCTACGATTTGAGCAATATCTTCTTCTGTTACAATTGACACTTCTTTGGCAGTGTCTTCTTCTGTTTTTTTACTTTGTGCTATAGCCGCAATCTGAGCTTTGATTTCCATCTCTCTATCTCTTAATTGACCAGCTGTCTCAAAGTCTTGACCTCTTACAGCTTCATCTTTTTGTTTTAATACTTCTCTTAATTCCTTATCAAGTTCTCTCGCAGCAGGTGGTAGTTGAGAATTCATCAATCTTACTCTAGAACCTGCTTCATCTATTAAGTCAATAGCTTTATCTGGAAGGAAACGATCAGCTATATATTGATCAGCAAATTTTGCAGCAGCACTTAAAGCTTCGTCTGAAATAACAAGTTTGTGATGTTTTTCGTATCTATCACGTAAACCATACAAGATTTCAATAGTTTCTTCGACACTAGGTTCACCTACCATTACTGGTTGGAATCGTCTCTCTAATGCTGAATCTTTCTCAATATGTTTTCTATATTCTTCTAAAGTTGTTGCACCAATACATTGCATTTCTCCCCTCGCAAGAGCTGGCTTTAAAATATTTGCAGCGTCTATAGCTCCTTCAGCAGCTCCTGCGCCAATTAGTGTATGTACTTCATCGATAATCAAGATTACATTATTAGCAACCCTAATCTCATCAATGATCTTCTTTAGTCTTTCTTCAAATTCACCACGATATTTCGTTCCTGCAACTAATAGACCGATATCTAACGTAACAACTCTCTTGTCCTCTAATATATCAGGAACGTCTCTATTAACAATTCTTTGTGCTAATCCTTCTGCTATAGCAGTTTTTCCAACTCCTGGTTCCCCAATTAAGATAGGATTATTCTTTGTTCTACGCCCTAGTATTTGTATAACTCTTTCAATTTCCTTTGATCTACCAATTACTGGATCTAATTTGCCTTCAGCAGCCTTCTGCGTTAGGTTGCTGCCAAACTCTTCTAAAGTTGGTGTCTTACCTTTGTTTTGTCCACTTCCACTACTAACTTCTGCGGTGTCACCAAGTAGTCTAATTACTTGAGTTCTTACTTTAGATAAATCTAAAGCTAGATTCTCTAGGACTCTTGCAGCAACTCCTTCCCCTTCACGGATTAGTCCTAACAATAGATGCTCAGTACCAATGTAGTTATGACCTAATTGTCTAGCTTCTTCTAAGGATAATTCTAATACTTTTTTTGCTCTAGGAGTAAAAGGAATTTCAACAGCGACAAATCCTGATCCTCTACCAATAATTTTTTCGACTTCTACTCTTGCATCTTTTAGGTTAACTCCCATTGATTTCAGAACTTTAGCTGCTATGCCAGTCCCTTCGCCAATTAAACCTAAAAGTATTTGCTCAGTTCCAACAAAATTGTGGCCTAAGCGTCTAGCCTCTTCCTGTGCTAGCATTATTACTTTTATCGCTTTTTCCGTAAAACGTTCAAACATAAATCTATCGTGTGGTATATTCCCATTACCTTTGATAGTAATATTGTATTCTTAATTTATCACATTGTTAAGTGTATTAATAACCTAACAAGGTATTTATTAATATATCTTTTCTCGTTTTAAATATACTGTAAGAAAAAAATACATTATTATGTTTTCACACTATAAATAGTATCGAAATAAAGAAAAAATATGAATTTAACGGTTTCTACAAATCCATCTTGTATCAAAGATCTGGAGAGTACCTATTTTAACTCTAATATTCCTGAAATTAAAGTTGGTGATACTGTAAAGATTGGAGTTTCTATTACAGAAGGAAATAAGGAGAGAGTTCAGTTCGCTCAAGGAGTTGTCATTGCAAAGAGTAATGCAGGACTTAATACTACAATAACAGTAAGAAGAGTTCTTCAAGGAATTGGTACAGAACGTGTATACTTAGTCCATTCACCAAAATTAAAGAGTATAGAAATAATTCGTTCATCTAAAATAAGAAGAGCTAAACTTTATTATCTACGTGATAGATCTGGTAAAGCTACTCGTTTAAAACAGAGTTTTAAATAAAAATCAACACTTTTGTAAATAGTGATTAATAGATAAATATAATTAATCACTATCCATAGTTTTGTATTAAAGTCTTGTCTTTTTGATTCTTCTATGGTAGCTTGTTCTATAGAAAACAGGGTCGATGCCCGAGTGGTTAAAGGGGGCGGACTGTAAATCCGTTGGCTACGCCTACGTTGGTTCAAATCCAACTCGGCCCATTTAATTTTAATTAGTCTTATATATAAATAAGACTAATTTATTTTTTATTTTATACTCCCATCATTTGTGCGTTACTCTTCCCAGGAGCAACCATAGGATAGCAGTTTTCGTCTGATACAACTCTTATATCAACTAGAATTGGACCATCGTAATCTAAGATATCTTTAATATTATCATTTAGATCTTGCCTATTATTTATTGATATTCCTCGTATTCCGTATGCTTCTGCCACTTTAACAAAATTCGGAGCTCCCTTTTCCATATTAGAATGAGAATATCGCTCTCCATAGAATGCTTGCTGCCACTGTCTTACCATTCCTTGCCATTTATTATTTATTACAACAATCTTTATTGGTAAACCATATTGTGCAATTGTCCCTAACTCTTGAATGTTCATCTGGAAACTCGCATCACCTGAAATACAAATTACTTGTTCATCAGGATGAGCTATCTGTGCTCCTATAGCAGCTGGTAAACCATATCCCATGGTCCCTAGTCCGGCACTTGTTAACCATCGTCTTTGACTTGTTTTAACGAACTGAGCTGCCCACATTTGATGTTGACCAACATCGGTCGTAAAGTAAGCTTGATTAGCATTATTACTAATTTGTGATATCACTTCTTGTGGTGATAGATTTTTTGCATTTTTAGGAACTAGTAGAGGATATTCTTCCCTCCATCTATTTAATCGACTTCTCCAAGCTTGTACTTGCTCAAGATCTATATTTCCTTCTTTCTTTAATAAGCTTAGTAAGTCTTGTATAAATTCTCTTACATCGCCGACAATTCCAATTTGTGGAATACGATTTTTTCCAACTTCTGCTGGATCTATGTCCACATGTATAACTTGAGCATGACATGCAAATTCGTCTAATTTCCCTGTTACTCTATCATCAAATCTTGCACCTAAAGCTATAAGTAGATCACACTCACTTACAGCGTAATTAGCGTAAACCGTTCCGTGCATTCCTAGCATTCCTAATGAAAGTGGATGGTTCTCGTCTATTATTCCTTTACCCATTAATGTCGTTGCAATGGGTATTTCTAGATAGTTAACAAGTTCTGTAACTTCTTTATATGCTTCTGAAACAATAGCTCCTCCGCCTATATATAATAAGGGTTGGCTTGATTGACGAATTAAGTTAGCAGCTTGCTTAATTTTTTTCTGATCGTGTTTGATCATAACTGGACATCCAGGTAATTTTACTTCTCCTGGATTGACAGGAATGTAGTCAAATTTTTCTAGTCCAACATCCTTTGGTATATCGACTAGGACTGGTCCTGGTCTACCATATTTAGCTATAAAAAAGGCAGCTGCAATAGTTTTCGCCATGTCCGATGTGTTTCTTACAACATACGAATGTTTTACTATTGGAAGGGTAACTCCGAATATATCAACTTCTTGAAAGGCATCTGTGCCTATAAAAGATCGCCCAACCTGTCCTGTAATACATACCATAGCTACAGAATCCATATGAGCAGTCGCAATTCCTGTTACTAAATTAGTTGCTCCTGGTCCTGAGGTTGCAAAACAAACTCCAACACACCCCGTTGCTCTTGAATATGCGTCACTAGCATGAGCAGCACCTTGTTCATGTCGTACTAAAATATGTTCAATGAAGCCTTCTTGTTCCCATGCATATAATTCGTCATAGATTGGTAGTATTGCACCACCTGGATAACCAAATATATGTTTAATTTTATGACGAACTAGGCTGTCGATTAAAGCAAATGCTCCTGTTGTATCTCTCTTAATTAAATTATTTGAAAGCATTAAGGTTTGATTATTTTAATTAGTTTTGATGATGTTGTGAAAAGACATTAAATATCCTCATTCTTCCTTATTCCAAGCTCAACATAGCTTTTAATGTAATTTCTAGAAATAAAATTAGGCCACCAAAAATACAGAAAAAAATTATAGCTGTTTGTGGCTTACGTAATAAGTTAAGAGAAGGACCAAATATAATTAATATTAATCCAATCACTGAAGAGATAAAGAACCTTGGAAACCGCAAAACATTTTCCCAAAAAGTAGGCATATATTTATTTTTTATACTTTGATAGAATACTTAATTAAATATTATTCTACTATTTTTACTTTTTCTTTTCGACTTTAGAAACAAGAATATTACTCGAAATTATTTGATTTCTCTCTTATTCTTTAACTTATCTTTTTCTTTTTGAAGTTAAAAAAAATAAATTGTATTGATTCCACTCTATTTAAGTGATAGTATTTACCTATGTAAGGCTTAGTAGCTCAGTGGTTAGAGCAGGGGACTCATAAGCCCAAGGTCGCAGGTTCAAATCCCGCCTGAGCCATAATTTGTATCATTAAGTACTTTAAAAAAATATTATTTTTCTTCTATTTTGAATAAATTTAATGTAATATTTACATTAGAAAACGTAAAAAGGAGAGGTGGCTGAGCGGTCGAAAGCGTCGGATTGCTAATCCGATGTACGAGTAATCGTACCGAGAGTTCGAATCTCTTCCTCTCCTGCTTTTATATTTTTTCCTATGTATAAGATATCATTGACAAAAAATAAATTACGTCATAATATCTTAGTTATACTAATTAGGGGTCGTAGTTCAATTGGTTAGAGCACCGCCCTGTCACGGCGGAAGTTGCGAGTTCGAGCCTCGTCGATCCCGATATATCATTGAATTAAAATAGAGAGCATACACTTAAGTATATGCTCTCTATTTTAATTTAGTTAGAACTGTGATTTATAATCTACTTTTTCAGGTAGAGGAGTATATTCAGCTACAAGTTTTCTGAATTCTTCACCACTAATTGTTTCTTTTTCTATAAGAATATCTACTAACTGGTCAATAACAACTCTATTGTCTTTAATAATTTGAACTGTTTCATCGTGACAGTGTTGAATAATAGACCTAATCTGCATGTCAATTCTCGATGCAATATCTTCTGAATACTGAGAACTACCTCCCATAGAACGACCTAGGAATGGATCAGCGCCTTGACTTTCTAATGCTAATGGACCAATATTTGACATACCAAATCTAGTAACCATTTGTCTTGCCATTGATGTTACTTGCTGTAAGTCATTTCCGGCTCCAGTTGTAACTTCTGGATATCCAAAGACAACTTCCTCTGCAGCTCTTCCACCAAGTGCACCCATAATTCTAGCTAGAATTTGTGATCTAGAAATCAGAGACTGATCTTCCGAAGGCGTAAACCAAGTCAATCCTTTAGCTTGACCTCTAGGAATTAGTGTAACTTTTTGAACAGGATCATGATGCTTTAATAAAGTTCCAACAATAGCATGTCCTACTTCATGGTATGCAATTAACCTCTTAGTCTTACTATCAACTAGTGCAGTACCTTCCATCCCAGCAATAACTCTATCTATAGCTGCGTCAACTTCTGACATTGTTGTGGCATCTTTACGTCTTCTAGCCGTTAATATAGCTGATTCATTAAGTAAATTAGCTAGGTCTGCTCCTGAGAAACCAGGAGTTCTTTTTGCTATTACTTCTAGTGAAACTTCTTCAGCTAATTTTTTATTTCTTGCATGGACATTTAGAATATCTAACCTTCCTTTAACATCTGGAACATCCACAGTTACTTGTCTATCGAATCTACCAGGACGTAGAAGTGCGGAATCTAAAACATCTACTCTATTGGTAGCCGCTATAACAATTATTCCTGTATTTCCTTCGAATCCATCCATTTCTGTTAGGAGTTGGTTTAATGTTTGTTCTCTTTCATCATTACCTCCTCCAATTCCTGTTCCTCTTTGACGGCCCACTGCATCAATTTCATCGATAAAAATAATACATGGAGAGTTTTCTTTTGCCTTCTTAAATAAATCTCTAACTCTTGAAGCTCCAACACCTACGAACATCTCTACAAACTCCGATCCTGAGATACTGAAAAAAGGTACTCCAGCTTCTCCTGCTATAGCTTTTGCTAGTAGAGTCTTACCTGTACCAGGAGGTCCAACTAACATCACACCTTTTGGTATCTTAGCACCAACAGCTGTGAATCTCTCAGGTCTTTTTAAGAAAGAAACAACCTCTTCAAATTCTTCTTTTGCTTCATCAACACCGGCAACATCTGTAAATGTTACTCCTGTTTTAGCTTCCATTTGGAATCTTGCTTTTGATTTACCAAAATTCATAGCTTGTCCAGGCCCACCTGGCATATTGCTCGACCTTCTAAATAAGAATGCAAGTCCACCAATTAATACAATAGGAAAAATTAAATTTCCAAGAATTCCCCAGCTTGAATTTGCATCAGCATTAGGATGTGCATCAATATCAACATTTGCTTTCCTTAATTTAGTAATTAATTCTGGCGCAGTTGCAGGTAATTCAACTCTAATTCTTTGTATTCTATTACCTAACTCAGGTCCAATAGCTTCTACTATCGCGGTGTGACCATCGTCATATAAATCTACTCTTTTAACCCACCCCATATCTAGATATTCTAAGAAACGACCATAAGTCATTCTTGAACTAGCGATATTTTTACCAAACTCGGCATTATTTGATCCTAAGAATCCTTGCCATACAAAAAAAATTATAACTAATGCTGGTAATGACCAAAGCAATATATTTTTCCAGGAGATTTTCATAACTGACTTTTCTATAATTAAGTAATTGCATATTATTCTAGGTTATTTTTCTTCATTCAATTTTCATTATTATTTTCTTTTTTCAACGAAAGAACTATGATTTTTTTATCTTTTTTTTTCTTTTGTAAGAAAATACCTATTATTTTCTTTGTTTACTTTTTTTAATTAAAATTCTGTTTTTTCTTGGAAATTAGATAATATTTAAATAACTAAACATTTTGTTATTAACAATTTTTACTATGGTTAAAAGAGGATCAAAAGTTAGAATTTTACGTAAAGAATCTTACTGGTACCAAGACGTTGGAACCGTTGCTACAATTGATACTAGTGGTATCAAATATCCTGTAGTAGTCCGTTTTGAAAAGGTAAGCTATAGTGGTGTAAATACAAATAATTTTTCTTTAGAAGAAGTTGTTGAAGCTAACTAAAGAGTAAAAGTTCTAGACTATTCAAATTTGTGAATAGTCTAGAACTTTTTTGTAGTATCATACTTATTGATTCTATTAGCTTCCTAAACTTGCCCAATCTACGTCAACATTCTCAATGATTAATGATGAATTGTAAATTTGTAGAATGATTAATAGGAAAATAAAAAACAATAACATTACAAAGCCCATTATAGGTGTTGTTCCCCATCCTGGAGCAACTTTTCCGTATTCAGAGTTAAGAGGTCTTAATAGTTCGCCCAATCTTGTTCTTAGTGCCATTGTTATACTTAGTAACGAAATTTTTTTATTTTTACAATAGTAGGTTATTATTTGTCAACAAGAGATTATTGATTCTTTTTAACGAACTATACACGATATTCCAATTTTAATTTGACTATGTTTTTTAGTTATTTTTAAAGTTTTTATTCCGTGATAGTAACTATGTAAAAGTTTATATTGCTTATAAGTTCTTTTCCCGCTAGATTCTTAGTGAGAAAGTAGTCTATTTCCAATATATCATCTTCTTTCAATATTAATCCACAATGTTTACATTTGCCTTTTTGTAAATTTTTCAGGTTTCAAATAGTGCAATAAATTTTATCTTGTTTTCCTATGCTTAGTCCTGAATTTAGGTTTAGCATATTCTTACTATTTAGGTTAAAAAAAATATATTTCAATCTATCATTAGTAATTTCTTACGTACTTGTTTAGATATTTGTAACACAATTTTGATTAGTTCCTTTTTTTTACTTATATTCATACTTTTTTCCTCTAATTTAAAAGAAGATTTTAGAATTTTTTCTTCACTATCTTAACGTTACTCTTTTTTATGTATTTTGAATTTGAGTTATAATTCGAAATATACATTATTTGAATCATTAAAGTTTACATTTTTGTTAGAAACAATGTTTCTATCAATGTATTGTTTTAGAACCACTTCGATACTTATATAGTATTTGTAAAAAATAATTAATACTTGTTTTATTATGGAAACTGCAACAGTCCTTATTATTTTCATTGCTAGTCTACTGATTGGCTTGACAGGATACTCTGTGTATACAGCCTTCGGTCCTGGTTCAAAAGAATTAAGAGATCCTTTTGATGATCACGAAGATTAAAAAAATAATAACCGGAAGTATAATTTAATGCTTCCGGTTATTATTTTTAAATGAATTGCACACTATTTACTTCTTTGCAATCCTAGGTGGATCTCTGAAGAATACAGATGCAAATAGTACTGCTAGAGTACCGATAAGTAAGAAAGTATATACAAGTGTTTCCATGACTTCTTAACTAGATATTGTTATATTATTAATGTAATTTTTTGTTTACCCTTTTTACCAGAATAAATCTCTTAAACTACACCTTGCTTTTTAGTACTGCTATCTCCAAGCTTTTGGAAAGCTCCAAATTCTACTTGTTCAGTTACTTCAGCTCCAATACCGCTAAATACGTCTCTGAATAGAGTTCTAGAACCATGCCATAGGTGACCTAGGAAGAATAATAGAGCAAAGTTAGCGTGTCCGAATGTGTACCAACCACGTGGGCTACTTCTGAATACACCGTCAGATTCTAAAGTAGTTCTATCGAATTCCATTACTTCACCTAGTTGTGCTTTACGAGCATACTTTTTAACAGTTGGTGCATCAGAGAACGATTGTCCATTCAGTTTTCCACCGTAGAAGTTAACTGTTACTCCTACTTGCTCAATACTATACTTAGATTCAGCTCTTCTGAATGGAATATCCGCACGAATAATACCATCTTTATCAACTAAGATTACAGGGAAAGTCTCAAAGAATGCTGGCATTCTTCTAACTGTCAGTTCTCTTCCTTCCTTATCTTGGAATACTGGGTGACCTAGCCATGCTTCAGCGATTCCATCACCTTTGTTCATAGGACCTGCACGGAATAGACCACCTTTAGCTGGGTTATTACCTACATAGTCGTAGAAAGCTAGTTTATCAGGAATTCTTGACCATGCTTCACTAAGTGATAGTCCTTCATTTAATGAATTTTCAACTCGTCTTTCAATTTCTTGTTGGAAATATCCACTATCCCATTGGTATCTTGTAGGACCAAAAAGTTCTATAGGTGTTGTAGCACTTCCATACCACATTGTTCCTGTTGTGATGAAAGCAGACCAGAACACTGCTGCAATACTACTAGATAACACTGTTTCAATGTTACCCATACGTAATGATCTATAAAGCCTTTGTGGTGGACGTACTGCAATGTGGAATACTCCAGCAATAAATCCAAGAATACCAGCTGCAATATGGTGAGACGCAACACCACTAGGGTTGAACGGGTTAAATCCTTCTGGTCCCCATGCAGGAGCAACTGGTTGTACTTTACCAGTAATTCCGTAAGCATCTGAAACCCAGATACCTGGTCCCCATGCTCCAGTTACGTGGAATGCACCGAAGCCGAAACATAAAACACCTGATAGTAATAAATGGATACCAAAAATCTTAGGTAAATCTAGAGCAGGGTTACCTGTTCTTGGATCTCTGAATAACTCTAGGTCCCAATAAACCCAATGCCATACAGATGCTAAGAATAACAATCCTGAAAGACCAATGTGAGCTAAAGCAACTCCTTCATAACTCCAGAATCCTGGGTTTGAAACGCTTTCACCAGTAATACTCCATCCACCCCAAGAATCAGTAACACCAATTCTTGTCATGAAAGGAAGTACGAACATTCCTTGTCTCCACATAGGATTTAATACTGGATCTGAAGGATCAAAAACAGCTAGTTCGTATAATGCCATTGATCCAGCCCATCCTGCAACTAATGCTGTATGCATTAAGTGAACTGAAATCAGTCTTCCTGGGTCGTTTAATACAACCGTATGTACTCTATACCAAGGTAGTCCCATTGACTACTCTCCTTATTTTTTTATGATACTTAATTAACTTTCTTACTTTTTATAATTATAGAGTAATAAAGTAGATTTATTTATACAAAAAGGATAACTTTTTCAGTCCGTGTAGAATATTGAATAAGACTCTTTGTTAATTTTTTTACTTTATAAATAACTAATTAATCTTTATATAGAGTTGATTTTATTTAGATCCTATATTATAAGTATTATTGGGAATATGAATAATATGACTATATTCAATTCTTTTCAAGTATTAAGATTTTTCTTAGCATAAATGCACTCGAATTGCGCACATGAAGCATTAATTTTTAGCTTAGCTAGTTTTAATGATCATTAAATAAGAAACAAATATTGTTTTTTCAAACTAAAAGGAGGTTAATAATATGGCAAGTTATACAGTAAAATTATCTGGTGGTGGTGTTGATTCAACTATTACTTGTCCAGATGATCAATACGTTTTAGACGCAGCTGAAGAGCAAGGTATTGATTTACCTTACTCTTGTAGAGCAGGTGCTTGTTCAACTTGTGCTGGTAAAGTTGTAGCTGGTACAATTGATCAGTCTGATCAGTCTTTCTTAGATGACAGCCAAATTGGTTCTGGTTTCGTACTAACTTGTGTTGCATACCCAACATCTGATTGTGAACTTCTTGTTCACCAAGAGGAAGCACTATACTAAGTTACTTTCTTGTATCTTAATATGTTAAGTTGCTGAACCTATTAATAAAAAAGTCCCTTGTAACTCTTTAGTTACAAGGGACTTTTTTATAATCTAACATCTATATCAATTCCAGAAGGAAGATCTAACTTCATTAAAGAGTCGATTGTTTTTGATGATGGATCATAAACATCTATTATTCTTTTATGTACTCTGACTTCAAAATGTTCTCTTGAATCTTTATTTACATGTGGTGATCTTAAAACACAGTAAATTTTTCTTTGAGTGGGAAGTGGAATTGGTCCCATTGTTAGAGATTCAGTTCTTGATGCTGTATCTATAATTTTTTCACAAGATTCATTAAGAAGTGAAATCTCATAACTTTTAAGTCGTATACGGATTTTCTGCTTTTGCATTTTCTAATGATATATATTTTTTTATTCTAGAATCTTAGATACTACGCCAGCACCTACAGTTCTTCCACCTTCTCTAATCGCAAAACGCATTCCCTTTTCAATTGCAATAGGGTGAATTAACTGCGCTGTCATTTTAATTCTATCACCTGGCATTACCATTTCTGCAGCTGATCCATCATCTGCTGTAAATTGAGCAATTGTCCCAGTAACGTCTGTTGTTCTAACGTAGAATTGTGGTCTATATCCAGTAAAAAATGGAGTATGTCTACCACCTTCTTCTTTTGTTAGTACGTAAACTTCACCTTCAAACTTTGTGTGAGGAGTGATAGCACCAGGAGCTGAAAGAACCATTCCTCTCTCAATATCAGTCTTTTGAATACCACGAACTAGAATACCAACGTTATCTCCAGCTAAAGCTTCATCTAAACTCTTTTGGAACATTTCTAATCCAGTAATAGTTGTATTACGTGTTTCACGAAGTCCTACAATTTCAATTGTATCACCAACGTTTACTTTTCCTCTTTCAATACGTCCAGTTGCAACAGTTCCACGTCCTGTAATTGAGAAAACGTCTTCCACAGCCATTAAGAATGGCTTATCTGTTTCTCTTTCAGGGTCAGGAATGTACGAATCCACTTTCTCCATAAGCTCGAAGATAGTATCTACCCACTTATCATCGCCTTTCTTAATAGCAGGATTATTAGCAACAGCCTCAAGTGCTAATAACGCTGACCCACTGACAAAAGGAATTTCTCCACCAGGGAAATCATACTTCTCTAGAAGTTCTTGCACTTCTAATTGTACTAGTTCCAGTAATTCTTCGTCATCAACCATGTCAGCTTTATTTAAGAACACAACAATGTAAGGTACTCCTACTTGCTTTGCTAATAAGATATGCTCACGAGTTTGTGGCATAGGACCATCAGCTGCAGAACAAACAAGAATAGCACCATCCATTTGCGCTGCACCTGTAATCATATTCTTTACGTAGTCCGCGTGACCTGGACAATCTACGTGTGCATAGTGACGCTTCTCTGTTTCATATTCTACGTGTGCAGTGTTAATTGTGATACCTCTAGCTTTCTCTTCAGGAGCTGAGTCAATTTCGTCAAATTTTTTAGTAACACCTGTAAATGATGCTAAAGCTGCTGAAATTGCAGCAGTTAAAGTAGTTTTTCCATGATCAACGTGTCCGATTGTACCAATGTTCACGTGTGGTTTTTGACGATTAAATTTTTCTCTTGCCATTTTTTCTATTTTAGATGTTTTATATGTTATACATTCTTGTTGCTTTTGTTTAAGTATTATCCACTTAATTAAAATCGATAGTGTGCAAATGCTTTGTTCGCTTCTGCCATACGATGAATTTCTTCCCTCTTTCTTATAGAGTTCCCCGTTTCATTGGCTGCATCAATTATCTCATTAGCTAATTTGATTGCCATACTTTTGCCAGCCCTTTCTCTAGAATATTTAGTTATCCAACGTAAAGCCAGGTTAGTTCCTCTGAAAGCTCGAACCTCAAGGGGAACTTGATAATTTGATCCCCCTATTCTACGTGCTTTTACTTCCACTAAAGGAGTAACTTTACGTATAGCAGATTCTAGTACTGTAAGTGGCTCTTCGCCTGTTTTTTCTTTGATAATATCAAATGCTTGATAAATAATCCTTTGTGCTAAATGCTTCTTTCCTTCTTTTAAAATTCTCACAGTTAACATACTAACTAATCTACTGTTATAAACAGGATCTGGAACGGCTAATTTCTTTTTCGAAGTTGTACGTCTTGACATAATATCTTTTACCTTAATTAAATTATTTGTATGTTACTTTGTCTTTGATTATTTAGGTTTTTTAGCTCCGTATTTTGATCGGCTTTGCTTTCTGTCTTTTACTCCTGATGCATCTAGGGTACCTCTAACTATATGGTAACGTACACCTGGTAAATCTTTAACTCTTCCACCTCTTAATAAAACCACAGAATGCTCTTGAATATTATGACCAATACCTGGGATATAAGCTGTTACTTCAAAACCTGATGTTAATCTAACCCTCGCTACTTTTCTAAGAGCTGAATTTGGTTTTTTCGGTGTTGTTGTATAAACTCTAGTACAGACTCCTTTTCGTTGTGGACAACTCTTTAATGCAGGTGACTTAGTTTTTTTCTTTATTTTTACTCTTTCTGATCTAATTAATTGCTGAATAGTTGGCATAATTTTTTACTTATATAATTTAAGTTTCTCTTTTCCATAACTTCAAAATAACTTTAGTATGAAATCAATGATTTATGATTCATTACTAGATATTCCGTATTTTTTCATAAATCTTTCAACTCTACCTTCAGTATCTAGGATCTTTGTAGATCCCGTGTAAAAAGGATGATTTCCTGACCATATATCCACGTTTAATTCAGGTTTTGTTGAACCAACTGTCATTACCAATTGACCATCGCAAAAAACTTTTGCTTCATCGTACCATTTAGGGTGTATATCTTTCTTTGGCATATTTATTTTCTTATAGCAAATATTAAATTTTATCTCTTCGAGAATTGAGGAGCCTTTCTTGCTTTTCTCAGTCCGTACTTCTTTCTCTCAATTTTTCTAGAGTCTCTTGTTAGATAACCTTCGAACTTAAGAGCAGTTCTGTTTTCTGGATTAATTTTGCATAATGCCCTAGCTAATCCTAGTCTAATAGCTTCAGTTTGTCCTGTCAGCCCGCCACCCTGTGCGTTTACATAAATGTCATATTTTCCTTCTAATCCCAGAGTATTCAATGGAGATGTAGAGATACGAATATAAGTTGGACTATACTGTAGGTAATTTTCGCTAGTAACACCATTAATAACCATTTTTCCAGAACCTGGAATTACCCTCACTCTTGCAGTTGCTTCTTTTCTTTGTCCTGTCGCAAAGTATACTGTTTTGTCTACCATTTTTTTTTACTAATTTATACAATTACATTTTTAGGCTGTTGGGCATGGTGTGGATGTTCATTACCCTTATAAACTTTTAATCTAGTGAATAAATTTCTCCCTAATGCTCCTTTAGGTAACATTCCTTTGATAGATTTTTCAATAACTCTACCAGGTACTCTGTTTTGTAATTCTTGGAATGTTTCTATTTTCATTCCACCAACTTGTCCTGAATGGTGACGATAAAATTTATCAGTCTTCTTCTTACCTGTGATTTGTATCTTATCAGCATTGATAACGATAACTCCATTCTTTAAATCTCTGCTAGGGTTATAGTTAGGTGAATTTTTACCGACTAAAATTTTAGCAGCCTCTGTTGAAAGACGACCAAGTGTTTTTGAATCGGCATCAATTATGTACCAGTCTTCTTTGACCGTGGGATAAAGGTTTGTTTTATTCATGTTTTCGTTGTCTTTTAATTTAATTTTTTTAAATATCAACCTGAAACTTTATTTTCATTACATACTTTTCATTGTTCTTTCCTTAGGAAGATTTATTCCTAATCTTTTCTGTAATGCATCTATTACTTCTTCCGCAGACTTTTGACCAAAATTCTTTATTTCTATTAAATCTTCCTGTGAGTAATCTAATAAATCAGCTACTGAGTGAATTTGTGCTCTCTTTAAGCAATTATATGCTCTAACAGATAATTGCAGTTCTTCTATCAATATTTGATTTATTTTTGTTTCTGATGACTTGTCCTCGGTTTCCTTAGATTTAAAATCTATATCTTTGAGAGGTGAAAATAAACCTGTTAGTATTTCTGATCCTTCACTTATTGCTTCATGGGGAGTGATACTACCATTTGTCCATATTTCTAGAGTTAATTCATCCTGAATTCTTTCATTATTCTGGTTAGAATCTTCAACTTTGTAGCTTACCTTTCTAACAGGCATAAACACTGCATCAACTTGTAGAAAATCTATTGAAGGTTCATTGTTATCTTTGTCTATTAGCTGATACCCTTTATTAGTTTCAATTCTAAACTCCATTTCAAGGGTATTATTGCCACAAATAGTTGCAATATACTGATTAGCATCCATAACAGTAACTTCAGATGGTAAATCGAAATTGCCTGCAGTAACAATTGTTGGGCCTTGTATACTAAGTCTTCCAACCGCCGGAGTCTTTTTTTCAGTTCTAAAAACTATTTCTTTTAAATTAAGGAGAATTTCTAAAACATCTTCTCGTACTCCTGGAATTGTTGAAAATTCATGACTAACACCAGCTATTCTGACAGCAACAATGGCTGCCCCTTCTAAATCAGCTAAAAGCGTACGTCTCAAAGCATTTCCTAATGTAGTTCCTTGTCCTTTTGCTAAAGGTCCTATGATGAACTTACTATAATAATCTCTTGGACCTTGTATTCTAGATTCTACACATGCGATATCAAAATTAGGCATAAGATTAATTTGGATTGATCTATGATCGTTTTTTGTAAATAGATCCTAATTATATTTAGATCCGTCGTTTCTTAGGTGGACGGCATCCATTGTGTGGTACAGGAGTAATGTCACGTATTAAGACTATTTCTAATCCTGCTGCTTGTATAGCTCTAATAGCTGTTTCACGTCCCGCACCTGGTCCATTAACAAGAACTTCAGCTTTTCTCATTCCTTGTCCAACAGCTTCTTTGCTAGCTTTTTCTGCAGCTATTTGTGCAGCAAATGGTGTTCCTTTCTTTGCTCCCTTGAATCCAATCGCTCCACTTGATGCCCAAGATACAGTTTCACCAGTTGTAGTACTGATAGTTACTATAGTGTTATTAAATGTTGATTGAATGTGTGCAACCCCGTTTGCTGCAGTCTTTTTACTTTTTTTATTAACGTTCTTTTTTATCTGTCTAGCCATTCTTATTTAGATATATTTGATATTCAATAATTATTTAATTATTTCTTTTTACCTGCAACTGTTTTTTTGCTTCCACGTCTTGTTCTTGCATTTGTACGAGTTCTTTGTCCTCTTAAAGGTAGTCCTACTCTATGTCTTTGACCTCTGATACAATTAATTTCCATAAGTCGTTTTATGCTTATAGTTTCAATTCTCTTAGCAGGACCTTCCACTATGTAAAACTCATCTATTATTCTTCTGATAGTACTTACTTGTTCATCAGATAAATCTTTACATCTAATACTAGGATGTACAGTTGCTTTTTCTAATATTTTTTGCGAACTAGATAAACCTAAACCGTAAATGTAAGTTAAAGCTATTTCTATTCTTTTATTTTTAGGTAAATCGACCCCTGCTATACGTGCCACTTTTTTGTCCTCCTAATACCTTTTATTAATTAATCAATTACTTTATTATTTTCTTTTCATTTTTGCTCTTCCTTGTCTTACTTTTAGTCTTGGATCACTTTTACATATAACGTAAATTCTTCCTCTTCTTTTGACAATTTGGCAATCTTTACTACGATTTTTTAAACTACCTATAGAACTTACGACTTTCATGTTTTTATTAATAAGATTTATTTTTAGGGAAAACTTGAGAAAACATAATAACTTGATGTTATTTCATAATGTTTTCGTAATTTTTTGATATCAAATAAGTTTGTATTTGCTTTGCTGTATCAATCGCAACTCCTACAAGAATTAAAAGCGAAGTTGCTCCTAATCCTTTAAATGTGGATACGCTTGTAATACTCTCTACTATAGTGGGAATTATTGCTATAAAAGCTAAGAATAATGCTCCTAAGAATGTTAGTCTATTCAATGTTTTTTGTAAATAACCAACAGTAGCTTTTCCAGGTCTAACTCCAGGTATACTAGACTCCATCTTCTTTAAATTTTGCGATATATCACTAGGGTTTATAACTAAGGATGAATAGAAATAACTAAAGAATAAGATTAATGAAAAATAGAAGATTGTGTAGATCAATTTGTTATTACTTGCAGGAGATAATTGTAATAACAAAGTTTTGATTATTTCATTGCTAACAATTTGTTGTAGATAAGCTGGTAAGACTAATACAGCAGAGGCAAATATGATAGGCATTACACCACCTTGATTAAGCCTTAAAGGGAGATAGCTAGTTTTGTTTTGTGATTGTCCTTTCCCCAGTTGTCTAGCTGAGACGATTGGTATACGACGTGTTCCTTCTTGAACAAAGATAATACCTATTATTATTAAGAAAAAGATACTTGAAATTACTGCTAAATCAGTAATTGTCGGTACCGATGTTATTTCAGTTGACTTCTGCTGTACTAATTTAGGTAAACCAGCAATAATATTTATAAATATAAGTAATGAGGGACCATTCCCTACTCCTTTTTCTGTGATTTGTTCAGAAAACCACATTATCATCATTGATCCTGTTGCTAAAGCTAAAGACATTTGAATAACAAAAGTTGTATCCCAATTAAAAACGTATGGTCTGACCCATAATGATACACCTATACCTTGAACTGTCGCCCAAAATAACGCAATATACCTAGTAAATTGTGATATTTTTTGTCTTCCTGCTTCTCCTTCTTCTTTCTGTAGCTTTTCTAAGCTTGGTATAGAAGTTGTAGCTAATTGCATGACAATTGAAGCGTTTATATAAGGAACAATACCCAAAGCAAAAATTCCAATCGAAGCAAATCCACCACCAGAAAAGACATTAAGAAAACTAACAATTGGGTTAGTTGATATGCTTTGATAAAAAGCATCATGATCAACTCCAGGGATTGGAATAAAAGTTCCTAATCTTGATAGTATTACTAGAATCAAAGTCATCCCGATTCTCTGCGTAATCCCCTTATTTTTAATATTACGATTAACTATTTCCATATTTTTTTATAATTAACAAACAAATTAATTTCATCTCCATTAATTTTTTCTATCTTAATGGAGATGAAATCAACTAAACAGGTAAGTTTCTGTTGTTTGATACTTCCTCAAAAGTTTGTAATTTATTGAAAGCGTCAGTTGCAGCTCTAGCATTATTTAAAGGATTACTTGATCCTAATTGTTTTGCTAGAATATTTTTAACACCTGCCAATTCTAGAACTGTTCTTACAGATCCACCAGCAATTACCCCCGATCCAGGAGCTGATGGGCGCATAATTACCTTGGCAGCTCCTGCCCTTCCTTCTATTATATGTGGGATAGAATTATTTTTTGTTAATGGAACAGATACTAAGTTTCGTCTTCCGTCAGAAGCAGCCTTCTTTACTGCTCCGATTACGTCCCCTGCTTTTCCAACTCCAACTCCAACTTCCCCTTTTTCGTTACCTATTACTAAGATAGCTCTGAAACTTAATTTTTTTCCTCCTTTCACAACTTTAGTAACTCTTCTGATTTGGACAACTCTCTCTTGCCAGTCTGGGTCTCTATCTTTTGATCTATTGGATTTTCTTGGATTTGACATGATATATATTCTCTTTGTTTAAAAATTAAGACCTTCTTTCCTTGCTGCATCAGCAAGAGCTTTAATTCTTCCATGATAGACTCTGCCACCTCTATCAAAATTAACAGTACTAATCTTATTTTCAATAGATCTTCTAGCTATGATCTCACCAACTAGACTAGAAGCTTCACAAGTGTCTCCAGAGGGAAATTTAGACTTTACTTCCTTATCTAAAGTGGAACATGAAACTAATGTATTTCCGTTATTATCGTCAATTACTTGAGCGTAAATGTGAGAGTTTGATCTAAAAATAGCTAATCTAGGACGTTCTGACGTCCCTTTAACTTTGCTTCTAATTCTTTTTCTTGTTTTATTAATAGATGCTTTATTGCTCATTTTTATCGTATTAATCTATTTATTTACCTGTTTTACCAGCTTTCTTTCTTACATATTCACCTTCGTAACGTACTCCTTTACCTTTATAAGGTTCTGGTGGACGTACTGATCTAATATCTGAAGCAACTTGTCCGACTAATTGTTTATCGATACCAGTTACTATCACTTTAGTATTAGCTTCAACAGCTAAGTTAATTCCTTCAGGAGCAGGAATTGTAACTTGATGACTGTAACCAACATTAAGTACTAATGATTTACCTTGTACTTGGGAACGGAAACCTACACCTTGTAGATCTAATCTCTTTTCAAATCCATCCGTAACTCCTTTGATCATATTAGCTACAGTGGCTCTATATGTTCCATGAAGTTTTTTAGCCTGTGGGGAATTGTTTGTAGTTGCAAAAGTAATCGTATCATTAGTATTATCTATACTAATTTGATTAGATAATTGCATAGACAATTCGCCCTTTGGCCCTTTAATAACTATTTTATCTTTTTCAACATTAACATTAACTTTGTTTGGTACCTTTACAGGTAATTTACCTATACGAGACATATTATTTACTTAATCTTATTGGTTTACCATATATAACATAAAACTTCACCACCAAGGCCTTGATGACGAGCTTTATTATCGGTTAAGACACCTTTCGATGTCGAAATTATTGCTACACCTAATCCACCTAAAACTCTAGGTAATTCTTTTCTATTAGCATAAACTCTTAAACCAGGTCTACTTATTCTTTTCAGAGAAGTGATAACAGGTTCTCCTTCTTTTCCCTTGTATTTTAATGAAAGTAACAACTGTCTATTAATTCCATCACCAATTTCTTCAAAATCTTGTATAAAGCCCTCTTCTAATAAAACAGAACTAATATTCCTAGTCATTTTCGTTGACGGAACCTGAACTATTTTATGACGAGCTAAATTTGCGTTTCGGACTCTTGTCAGCATATCAGCTATTGTATCATTTACCACGATGACTCCAGATAGTTAATTTTATTAATTCTTTTAATTTAATTGTCGCTAAATGGCATTCCCATAGCCTTTAGAAGTGCGATGCCCTCTTGTTGAGTTTTAGCTGTTGTTGTAATCGATAAATCCATCCCTCTTATTTGATCTATTTTATCAAATTCAATCTCAGGGAAAATAATCTGTTCTGTTATACCAAGATTATAATTACCGCGACCGTCAAAATGTTTAATAGACACACCTCTAAAGTCACGGATTCTTGGAAGAGAAAGATTTATAAATCTTTCCAGGAAAGAATACATCATTTTCTTTCTTAGTGTTACGGCTAGTCCTACTGGCATACCATCTCTTATCTTAAAACCTGCAACAGATTTTTTTGCTTTAGTTACAACAGGTTGTTGTCCAGTAATTGTTGCTATTTCACGAATGCTAACTTCCAGTGCCTTATTATTTTTAGAGGCATCTCCTAAACCTCGATTAATAGTAATCTTAGTTATTTTTGGTACTTCCTGTATATTTTTGTACTTAAATTGCTCCATTAACATTGGAACTACCTTTTCTTTATAAGTTTGTCTAAGATCTTTGTTCATTTATTTAGTTAGTGCTTAGTAATTTCTTGAAAACACGTACTTTGTTTCCTGATTCATCGGTTTTATAACCTATACGGCTAGCAATCCCTTGATCTTGGTTATATAACATTACATTAGAGCTATGTATTGGAGCTTCAAATTGTGATATTTTACCTACATCTCCCTCTTTACGAGGCTTAACATGTTTTCTTCTTACGTTCACTTCTTTTACAACGACTTTATTTTCGTTCTTTAAGATCTTAACAATTTCTCCTATTTTTCCTTTATCTTTACCAGAAATAACCTTAACTGTATCTCCTTGTTTCACATGACTAGATAAATTATTTTTTTTCATTAAAGTACCTCCGGTGCTAAAGAAATAATTTTTGTGAAATTCTTGTCTCTTAATTCTCTTGCAACTGGGCCAAAAACTCTTGTTCCTCTTGGATTATTTTCTTTGTTGATTATTACAGCTGCATTATCATCAAAACGAATAGACATACCATCTTTTCTACGAATAGTATTTTTTGTTCTCATAATAACAGCGCGAACCACGTCAGATCTTTTTATGGGCATATTAGGAATAGCATCTTTTACTACACCTATTATTACGTCTCCGATGGTAGCATATTTGCGATTGCCACCTAGTATACGAATACACATGATTTCTTTTGCACCGCTGTTATCAGCAACTTTTAAATATGTTTGATTTTGTATCATATTTTTTATTCTCCAATTGCCTCGTTATCTAATTTTGTTGATTTCTGCTTTATTTCTTTTAATTCCCACCTTTTTGTTTTACTTAGAGGACGAGTCTCACTAATCAAAACAAGATCTCCTACAGTACATTCGTTATTGGAATCATGCACTTTATAACGTTTTGTACTAGCAACAATCTTTCCATATCTCTTATTAGTAACTCTATTTTCAATAGAAACTACTACCGTTTTATCCATTTTATCGCTGATAACGACTCCTAGTCTTTCTTTTATAGGCATATCATTCTCTTAAGGTCTTTAATTTTTATTTTCTTTTCTTTGTCGTTCGATAGTCATTAATTGAGCTAACTTACGTTTAGTGTGTTTAAAAACATGAGGCTTAAAAGTCTGACGAGTTGCCTTTTTTAGACGCGTTTCAAAAAGATACTTCTTAGCACTAACAATCTCCTCTGACAATTTAGCATCATCTAAAGTTTTTAAATCCGAAAAATTCTCAAATGACATATTTTATGCCTCCGCTTTAGATATAAATTTAGTTTTTATTGGCAACTTATAAGAAGCCTTTTTCATCGCTTCATAAGCAACATTTTGTGGAACACCAGACATTTCAAAAAGAATATGTCCAGGCTTAATTACTGCTACCCAATGATCAGGAGCTCCTTTACCAGCTCCCATTCTTGTTTCTGGTGGTTTCTTTGAAATGGATTTATCAGGGAAAACTCTTATCCAAACTTTACCTACACGTTTTACATAACGTGTAATTGTTCTTCTCGTAGCCTCTATTTGTCTTGACGTTAACCAAATAGGTTCTAAAGCTTGAAGACCATAATCACCAAAAACAACTGTATTACCTCTCGTTGCTACACCGCGTAATCTTCCTCTATGAGGCTTTCGGAATTTTGTTCTTTTAGGACTAAGCATTATTATATTTTCTATCTAATTTAATTTTGGATTTTTCTGTAACGTTTCACGCTCAGAATAATTTTTTACCCTCTAGAAGGAGTTAATTCACCATTGAATACCCAGACTTTTATCCCTAGAATACCGTATGTTGTATTTGCTTCCTTAGTTGCATAATCAACGTCGGCCCTTAGTGTTTGAAGAGGTACTCTTCCCTCACGTACCCATTCACTTCTTGCTATTTCCGCTCCATTTAATCTTCCAGAAACTTGAACTTTTATTCCTTGAGCATTGGCCCGTTGTGCTTTCTGAATAGCCTGTCTAGTAGCTCTACGGAAAGGTATTCTTTTTTCTAATTGTTCCGCTATGAATTCGCCGATTATATTTGCATCAGCATCCATGTTTTTTAATTCTGTGACATTTACTCGAATTTGACTACTATACTTTAAAGTCTTTTGTAAATCTTCTTTAATTTTGTCTATTCCAGTACCAGATCTTCCAACAATAATTCCTGGTCTGGATGTATGAATATCCAGTTCAACTTGATCAGACCTTCTTTGTATCTCAATTTTTGAAATCCCTGCACTAGAAAATTCACGTCTTATATAAGTTCTAATTTTGTGATCCTCTTCTAAGATAAGAGGATATGTTTTTTGATTAGCAAACCATGATGATCTATGGTTTTGAGTAATTCTTAATCTAAATCCTAAAGGATGTACTTTTTGTCCCACTTAAAACTCCTTATAAATTTTATACTTTAGCTAGAGAAACCCTAATATGACATGTAGGTTTCTTGATTTTAAAACCTCTACCTTGGGAACGTGGTCTAAAACGTCGTAATACCGGTCCGTCATCAGCTGATGCTGAGTGGATAACTAGATCGTTCTTGTCCAAGCCATTATTATTTTGAGCATTTGCACCGGCAGACTGAACTACTAAAAGCACTGGTTTACAGGCAGCAAAGGGCATAAATTCTAAGATCATTAAAGCCTCTTTATATGATCTGCCTTCAATTTGTTTTAGAACTCTTCTAACTTTTGTAGGAGACATTCGTATATATTTCGCTCTTGCACTAACAGTATTTGAAGCTGAATTCATTTTTCTTCTCTAATGTTTAACGTCGTGTTTTTTTATCACTTTTTACGTGAGATCTAAAATTCCTTGTAGGTGAAAATTCCCCTAACTTATTTCCTACCATCTGTTCTGATACATAAACAGGTACATGTTGCTTACCATTATATACACCTATAACAAGACCTACCATTGAAGGTAGAATTGTAGAAGATCTAGACCAAGTTTTTACTACAACTTCATCAGTTGTTTTACTTCTATCTAGACCATTTATTTTTTTCAGCAGATGCGAAGCTATAAAAGGACCTTTTTTTAATGATCGACTCATGTTTAATTAATTTTGTATTTTAAATTTATTAAAATTACTTTCTCTTACGAATAATACAGAAATCACTATATTTATTGTTTTTTCTAGTTTTTATTCCTAAAGCCGGGCGTCCCCATTTCGTAACAGGCTTAGCTCTTCCAATAGGAGATCTTCCTTCACCACCACCGTGTGGGTGATCGCAAGGGTTCATTACAACACCTCTAACAGTAGGACGGATTCCTAACCATCTTTTTCTTCCAGCTTTACCTAGAACTAAGTTCTTATGCTCTGCATTACCAACTTCACCAATTGTTGCATAGCAACGACTGTGAACTAGTCTTACTTCACTAGAAGGCATTTTTAATGTAACAAAATTTCCTTCTTTAGCTACTATTTGAGCGGAAGCACCAGCTGACCTTACAATTTGCCCTCCTCTTCCAGGAATTAATTCTACATTGTGTACTGATGTACCAAGAGGGATGTTAGATAGAGGTAAAGCATTACCGATTTCTATTGGAGCATCTGGTCCCGACTGAACAATGGCTCCTACCTCTAGCTTTTTAGGATGAAGAATATATCTTTTTTCTCCATCTGTATAATGTAGTAAAGCAATTCTTGCATTTCTATTAGGATCATATTCAATAGATGCAACTCTTGCTTGAATTTCTGATTTATTTCTTCTAAAATCTATGATTCTATATCTTTTTTTGTGTCCACCACCTCTGTGTCTGATTGTTATAACACCTCTGTTATTTCTTCCTGCATTTGATTTTTTCTTAGTAAGAAGAGATCTTTCTGGTTTTTTCTTAGTTAAATAACTAAAATCAGCAACTGAGCGGTTACGCGTGCCCGGTGTAATTGACTTATAAATTCGTATTGCCATAGCTTAATAAATTAGTTCATCCCTAAGGAGTTGTTTTTTAGTTTTCAGAGAATAAATCAATTGAATTGCCTGATTCAAGTGTGATAATAGCTCTTTTATATTTAGACTTGCGACCCATAAATTTTCCTACTCTCTTTTTTTTAATAGGAGCATGATAAGTATTGACGGCAGTAACTTTTACTTGAAATAAATATTCAATAGCAGACTTAATTTGTTCTTTATTCGCTTTTATATCAGTTGCAAATGTATACTGATTCAATTCTAATAATCGAGTAGCTTTATCTGTTATAATCGGATATTTTATTAAATCAATGATTTGTCTGTAATTTTTATTATTCACTGTAAACCTCACATATTTGTTTTAATGCATTCTCAGTTACAAGTATTTGATCTGGTTCTAAAAGATCAATAATATTAATAGCGTTAGCAGAAGTTAACTTAATATTTTTTACGTTACGAATTGATAAAGCTAGTTTTTTATCGTACTTATCTGTAATAATTAATTTCTTTTGTTTAGGTTCTGATAAATTTAGTACAGGGCTCAGAGTAGCAAGAGTTTCTTTAGTATTAATTGTGTTTTGAGTTATATCTTCTACAACAGTCACTTTACTAAAATTGTGGTGAAGAGCTGTTGTTATTGCTAAACGTCTTTCTTTTACGTTGATCTTCTGTTCATAAGATCTTGGTTTTGGACCAAAAGAAACTCCTCCGCCAGCCCATAAAGGAGAATTGCTTGATCCAGATCTAGCATTACCAGTTCCTTTTTGTTTCCAAGGCTTTTTTCCGCCTCCACGGACTTCACTTCGAGTTTTAGTACAAGCATTTCCTTGTCTTCTTTTATTAGATTGTGCAACAAAAGCTCTATGTACTAAATAACGAGCCCCATCGCCAACGGAGTTTAGAGATATTGTCCCTTCTATTCCATCAGTCCCATCAATCTTACGAACTTTATATTTAATTTCTTGTTTGACAGCCATCGTAATTTCTTTATATCTAACTTATTTTTTACATTATGCAGTGAAAAAAAACTAACTAATACTAAGAAGATTACCTGATTTTCCAGGAACAGATCCCTTAATTACTAATAGATTATCTTTAGAATTAATGTAGATAACTTCTAGATTCTTTATAGTAGTTTTCTTTCCTCCTAGTCTACCTGCCATTTTTTTTCCTTTATGTACTTTGGCTGGTGTACTACCTTGACCAATAGAACCTGGTTCTCTATGGTTTTTAGAACCATGTGTCATTGGTCCTCTAGTAAAATTATGACGCTTAACAGTACCAGCAAAACCTTTACCGATTGAAATACCAGAGATCTTGACAGTTTGTCCAACTTCAAAAGAATCAACTGTGATTTTTTGAGCTACAGTAAATGAATCTGTGGAGTCAACTTTATATTCTTTTAAGTGCTTTAAAGCAGGTAAATTAGATTTAGTTAAATGTCCTAAACGTGGCTTAGTCATTTTTGGGGGGGAAGATTCTGCGTATCCAACTTGGATTGCATTATATCCTTCTTTCTCGTCTTTTTTTATTTGAGTAACTAGACAAGGGCCAGCTTTAATTACTGTTACTGGTATAGCAAAACCAAATTCGTCAAATATTTGTGTCATTCCCACTTTTGTGCCGAGAATTCCTATAGTCATGGATTTAGATATTTATTTTTTTATACAAATAGCGATTGTCATTCACTAATACAATTTTAATGAACTTAAAAAAGTATAGTGCAAAACATAATAATAATACCTAAGTTAGATTTTTTTTTACACTCTATGAACTGTTATTTTTAGTATAAAGAAAAATAGCAATACGGTTTTTACTACTATATCTCTACATCTAAATTCATGTATAAATATACTTATAGAAGTAAAAGAATAAAAGAATTCTAAAAACTTGGTTTGATAATAAATTATTAAAATAGGATAAGTAAATATGGGCAAAGTAGTTGGAATTGACTTAGGAACAACAAACTCTGTTGTTGCCGTTATGGAGGGAGGAAAACCTTCTGTTATTCAGAATGCAGAAGGTTTTAGAACTACCCCATCAGTTGTAGCATATACAAAGAATGGTGATCGATTAGTTGGTCAAATTGCTAAAAGACAGGCTGTAATCAATCCTGATAATACATTTTATTCAGTAAAAAGATTCATAGGCCGTCGTTCTGATGAGGTATCAGATGATTTGAAAAAAGTTTCTTACATAATTAAAAATGACAGTAATGGAAATATAAAACTTGAGTGTCCTTCACTAAAAAAAGACTTTTCTTCTGAAGAAATTTCAGCAGAAGTTTTAAGAAAACTTGTTGACGATGCTAGTAAGCATTTAGGCGAACAAGTAAAACAAGCAGTTATAACTGTACCAGCTTATTTTAATGATTCACAAAGACAAGCAACGAAAGATGCTGGTAAAATCGCTGGACTAGAGGTTCTAAGAATTATAAATGAACCTACAGCTGCATCACTAGCTTATGGTTTAGATAAAAAAAATAATGAAACAATATTAGTTTTTGATTTAGGTGGTGGTACATTTGACGTTTCTGTTCTAGAAGTAGGAGATGGAGTTTTCGAAGTATTATCAACTTCAGGTGATACGCAATTAGGAGGAGATGACTTTGATGATAAACTAGTTGGTTGGTTAATGAAAGAATTCCAATCTGAACACAATATAGATCTAAGCAAAGATCGACAAGCACTCCAAAGACTGACTGAAGCATCAGAAAAAGCAAAAGTAGAATTATCTAATCTTACTCAAACAGACATTAGCCTACCTTTTTTAACTGCAACAGAAACAGGACCTAAACATTTAGATAGATCCGTTACTAGAAATCAATTTGAAGAATTATGTTCATCTTTAATTGATAGAGCAAGAATTCCTGTAGAGAATGCTTTAAAAGATGCAAAACTAGATAAAAGTAAGATTGATGAAGTTGTGTTAGTTGGAGGATCTACTAGAATCCCTGCTGTTCAAGACGTTGTTACCAAGGTTCTGAACAAAAAGCCTAATCAAACTGTTAATCCAGATGAAGTCGTTGCAGTAGGAGCTGCTGTTCAAGCTGGTGTCTTAGCTGGCGAAGTAAAAGATATACTCCTTTTAGATGTTACTCCATTATCATTAGGAGTTGAAACGCTTGGTGGAGTTACTACAAGAATTATTCCAAGGAACACAACAATACCAACAAAGAAGTCGGAAGTATTTTCAACAGCTGTGGATAATCAACCAAATGTAGAAATCCATGTGCTGCAGGGGGAAAGAGAATTTGCTAAAGATAATAAAAGTCTAGGTACATTTAGACTTGATGGAATCTTACCAGCACCTAGAGGAGTTCCACAGATTGAAGTTACATTTGATATTGATGCTAACGGTATACTATCTGTAAATGCCAAAGACAAAGGTACAGGTAAAGAACAGTCAATTACTATTACTGGAGCTTCAACTTTACCATCCGACGAGGTAGAAAGAATGGTGAAGGAGTCGGAGCAGAATGCCTCAGAAGATAAAGAAAGAAGAGAAAGAATTGATCTAAAGAATCAATCGGATTCTTTATGCTATCAATCTGAGAAACAACTAAAAGAGTTAGGAGATAAAGTAAATAAAGAAGATCAGAATAAGATAGAGGATTTAATTAAGGAATTAAGAGAGGCTGTTCAGAAAGATGAATCTGACAGAATGAAAGATTTAAGTACTAAATTACAGAATGAGCTAATGGAAATTGGTAAGAAAATATATAGTCAGGGAACAGACGCTAATAATTCTCAACCATCTAATAACTCAAGTGATTCAGCTATAGATGCAGATTTCTCTGAAACAAAATAGTTAATTAATACAGATTGATGATGAAATTTATGAACATCTAATCTAGATAAAGAAACTCACTTTTTCATATTATTGGTTTGGGTAGATTACACAAATAAAACTATTTAGAACCAATAATAGTGAGAACACTAAAATTTTATTCTAAGTGAATTTATTACTACTAAAGAAATTTCACTTAATAGAAAAATATTGTTTCGTTAAGATTCAATATTTTATTTTTTTATTTCTGCAATTAATATAAAAACTTTTATTCAATGAGAATCAAACTGAGCATTAAGTTCATTACTAACCTTATTTTTAAAGAAGTTACCAACTGAAAAGGTAGGTATTCTAGCAGCAGGAATATATAGTTTTTCTCCAGTTCGAGGATTTCGTCCATGCCTTCCTTTTCTTTCTCTAGCTTCGAAGGAGCCAAATCCAACCAAAGTAACTCTATCTCCTTTTGCGACAGTATCCACAATAGTTTCTAAAGTAATTGTTAATAACGATTCAGTCTCTATTTTTGTCATGCCTGATTTTTTAGCAACAATATCAATTAATTCTTTTTTATTCACTATCTAGTTCCTCATAATTTTAAAGATATGTATAAAATAAATAATAGGATATATCAAGGGTGATGTATCCTATTTTGTACTAATTAAGCAGCTACTTTTTCACTAATGAAGTCTACAGCTTGTTGAAGATTAGAAATCTTTTCAGCAGCATCATCTGGAATTTCAATATTGAAAGCTTCTTCAATCGCCATTACTAATTCAACAACATCTAGTGAATCTGCACCAAGATCATTTGCAAAGTTTGCATCTTTTGTAACTTGGCTCTTTTCAACACCTAGTTGCTCAGAGATGATAGTTTGTACTTTATCAAAGATTTCTTTTTCGTTCATTTTATAGCTTAGTGTTATGTATTTTCTATATGTAATTATGCTAGGTTATTAATTTTAAATAATCAAGCATGATAAATACTACTACAATATGTATTGAAGTAATTTTTTAATATATATCTAGATTTTAACTATTGTTAAACAGTTAACAGTATTTTCCTAATAAAGTTTATAATGTTATATTGAAATATAATGAAAACTTACTAGTCCCCATTAGTGACAAAAAAGTCAAGAAAATTAGGGTAACAAAATAAAGAAAAGTAAGAGTTTCTAGTTTCTTATGTCACAAAGGGAGAACCTTAATGACGATCAGCTCCAAAGAGCAAGAGGCAAAAAAAGTTTCGGTAATCGTAGATAAAGATCCTGTTAGCACATCATTCGAAAAATGGGCTCAACCAGGACATTTCTCTCGAACTCTAGCTAAAGGTCCAAAAACAACAACTTGGATCTGGAATCTGCATGCAGATGCCCACGACTTCGACAGTCATACAAGTTCACTAGAAGATGTTTCTAGAAAAATCTTCAGTGCACACTTTGGTCAATTATCTATAATTTTCTTATGGATTAGTGGAATGCATTTCCATGGTGCTAGATTCTCTAACTACTCAGCTTGGTTAAGTAATCCAACTGCTGTTAAACCAAGTGCACAAGTTGTTTGGCCTATTGTAGGACAAGAAGTACTGAATGGTGATGTAGGAGGAGGGTTCCAAGGTATACAAATAACATCTGGTTTCTTCCATATTTGGCGTGCTGAAGGAATTACAAGTGAAATTGAATTATACTGGTGTGCCTTAGCGGGATTAATCATGTCAGGATTAATGATTTTTGCTGGTTGGTTCCATTACCACAAAGCTGCTCCAAAATTAGAGTGGTTCCAAAATGCTGAATCAATGCTTAACCATCACTTATCAGGTTTACTAGGACTTGGATGTTTATCATGGGCAGGACACCAAATACATGTTTCACTTCCTATTAATAAATTACTTGATGCAGGTGTTGCACCACAAGAAATTCCTTTACCTCATGAGTTCCTAGTTAATAGAGATCTTATGGCTCAATTGTATCCGAGTTTCAGTAAAGGGTTAGTTCCTTTCTTCAGTCTTAACTGGAGTGAGTATTCTGATTTCTTAACTTTTAAAGGTGGTCTAAATCCTATTACAGGTGGTTTATGGTTAAGTGATACAGCTCACCATCACCTAGCTCTAGCTGTCCTATTCATCTGTGCTGGACACATGTACAGAACAAACTGGGGAATTGGACATAGTATGAAAGAAATCCTTGAGGCTCACAAAGGTCCATTTACAGGAGAAGGTCACAAGGGATTATATGAAATACTAACAACTTCATGGCATGCTCAACTAGCTATAAACTTAGCAATGATGGGTTCTGTAAGTATAATAGTAGCTCATCACATGTATGCTATGCCTCCATATCCATACATTGCAACTGATTACCCAACACAATTATCATTATTCACACACCATATGTGGATTGGTGGTTTCTGTGTAACTGGAGCAGCTGCGCACGCTGGTATATTCATGGTTAGAGATTATAATCCTGCACAGAATTATAATAATTTATTAGACCGTGTTATTAGACATAGAGATGCCATTATTTCTCACTTAAACTGGATCTGTATTTTCTTAGGTTTCCATAGTTTCGGTCTGTACATTCACAACGATACAATGAGAGCACTAGGAAGAAGCCAAGATATGTTCTCGGATACAGCTATACAACTTAAACCAGTTTTTGCTCAATGGGTACAAAATATCCATACAGTTGCACCTGGTAATACAACTCCAAATGCTCTAGCTACAGCTAGTTACGCTTTTGGTGGTGATGTTGTAGCGGTAGGTAATAAAGTTGCTATGATGCCAATCGCATTAGGAACAGCTGACTTTATGGTTCACCACATTCACGCTTTTACAATTCACGTGACAGTGTTAATTCTTCTAAAAGGTGTGTTATTCTCTCGTAATTCTAGATTAATTCCTGATAAGGCGAATTTAGGTTTCAGATTCCCTTGTGATGGTCCTGGAAGAGGAGGTACATGTCAAAGTTCAGCATGGGACTCAGTATTCCTTGGTCTGTTCTGGATGTATAACTGTATTTCTGTAACTATTTTCCACTTCAGCTGGAAGATGCAATCAGATGTTTGGGGTACTGTACAAGCTGATGGTAGTGTAACTCACATCACTGGAGGTAATTTTGCTCAAAGTTCAATCACTATCAACGGATGGCTGAGAGATTTCCTTTGGGCTGAAGCTTCACAAGTAATTCAATCATATGGTTCTGCACTATCTGCATATGGAATTATTTTCTTAGGTGCACACTTCATATGGGCATTCAGTCTAATGTTCTTATTCAGTGGTCGTGGCTACTGGCAAGAATTAATTGAATCTATAGTTTGGGCACATAACAAACTAAATGTAGCTCCTGCTATACAGCCAAGAGCTCTAAGTATTACACAAGGACGTGCAGTAGGTCTTGCCCACTATCTAATTGGTGGTATAGGCACAACTTGGGCGTTCTTCCTAGCTAGAATTATCTCTGTAGGATAAAAGGAAACTGTATCTAAAGAAAAAGTATGGCAACAAAATTTCCTAAATTCAGTCAAGCTCTAGCCCAAGATCCAGCAACAAGAAGGATCTGGTTTGGACTTGCGACTGCTCACGATTTCGAGAGTCATGATGGCATGACAGAAGAAAATCTTTACCAAAAGATTTTCGCTTCTCACTTTGGACACCTAGCTGTTATTTTCCTGTGGACTTCTGGAAACTTGTTCCATGTTGCTTGGCAAGGGAACTTCGAACAGTGGGTATTAAATCCATTAAAAGTAAAACCAATTGCACACGCAATTTGGGACCCTCACTTTGGTCAATCGGCTATCAAAGCCTTTACTAAAGGTGGTGTTTCATATCCGGTAAATATTGCTACATCTGGTGTATACCACTGGTGGTATACAATCGGAATGAGAACAAATACTGATCTTTATTCTGGTTCACTATTCTTACTTGTAGTTTCTGCTATTTTCTTATTTGCAGGATGGCTACATCTACAACCTAAATTCCGTCCAGGACTATCATGGTTTAAGAACAATGAATCAAGATTAAATCATCACTTATCTGGTTTATTCGGATTTAGTTCTCTAGCATGGTCTGGACACCTAGTTCACATTGCTATTCCAGAAGCAAGAGGACAAGATGTAGGATGGGAAAACTTCACTAAGATTGCTCCACATCCGGATGGATTAACTCCATTCTTTACAGGAAACTGGGGAGCTTATGCAGCAAACCCTGATTCAGGTAACCACATCTTCGGTACATCGGAAGGTGCTGGAACAGCTATCTTAACTTTCCTAGGTGGATTCCACCCACAAACACAAGCATTATGGCTAACTGACATAGCACACCACCATTTAGCTATTGGTGTAATGTTTATCTTTGCTGGTCATATGTATCGTACTAACTGGGGTATTGGTCACAGTCTAAAAGAAATTTTAGATGCACACAGAGCTCCAGGAGGAAGATTAGGTGCAGGACACAAGGGATTATTTGAGACAATCACTAACTCATTACATTTCCAATTAGGTTTAGCCTTAGCTTCTCTGGGTGTAATTACATCTCTAGTTGCGCAACACATGTATGCTTTACCTTCGTATGCATTTATTGCTAAAGATTATGTGACTCAGTCAGCTTTATATGTACATCACCAGTATATCGCTGGTTTCCTGATGGTAGGAGCTTTTGCACACGGAGCTATTTTCTTTGTAAGAGACTATGATCCTGAGCAAAATAAAAACAATGTTCTAGCTAGAGTGTTAGAACATAAAGAAGCGATAATATCTCACCTTAGTTGGGTTTCATTGTTCTTAGGTTTCCACACTTTCGGACTATATGTACACAATGATGTAGTTGTTGCTTTCGGACAACCTGAAAAGCAAATCCTTGTTGAACCTGTTTTTGCTCAATGGATTCAAGCATCTTCAGGAAAAGCTATGTATGGTTTTGATGTATTACTATCATCAACAAACAGCCTTGCTTCGACAGCCAGTAGTAATATTTGGCTGCCTGGTTGGTTAGATGCAATAAACAGTGGAAAAAATTCACTATTCTTACCTATCGGTCCTGGTGATTTCTTAGTACACCACGCAATCGCTTTAGCACTACACACTACAACTCTTATTCTTGTAAAAGGAGCACTTGATGCACGTGGATCTAAACTAATGCCTGATAAGAAGGACTTTGGTTATAGCTTCCCTTGTGATGGTCCTGGAAGAGGAGGTACATGTGATATCTCAGCTTGGGATGCATTCTATTTAGCAATGTTCTGGATGCTAAACACTATTGGATGGGTGACATTCTACTGGCACTGGAAGCACGTAACGATTTGGCAAGGTAATGCTGGTCAATTCAATGAGTCTTCAACATATATCATGGGATGGCTGAGAGATTATCTATGGCTAAATTCATCTCCACTAATCAATGGTTATAACCCATTTGGTATGAATAGTCTATCAGTATGGTCTTGGATGTTCCTATTTGGACACCTTATCTGGGCTACTGGTTTCATGTTCCTAATCTCATGGAGAGGATACTGGCAAGAATTAATAGAAACTCTTGTTTGGGCTCATGAAAGAACTCCGCTTGCGAACTTAGTAAGATGGAAGGACAAGCCTGTGGCACTTTCAATTGTTCAAGCTAGACTTGTTGGATTAATACACTTCACAGTCGGGTACATATTTACTTATGCGGCCTTTGTGATAGCTTCAACTACTGGTAAGTTTGGTTAATACCTATTAATCCTTACTAAAAAATAGTCTATTTAGAAGGATTCAAGTTTTATTCTACTTGAATCCTTCTAAACAATTGTTGTAACATAATTACTAATGATATTTAGTAAGATTAATAATACAAAATAAAAATAATAAGGAAAATAAAAAAATATGGCGAAAAAGAATATGATAGAGCGCGAGAAAAAGCGCGAAAAGCTTATAAACAAATATGGAAAAAAAAGAAGAGAAATAAAAGAAGCCTTAAAACAAGCTGAAACTTATGAGGCAAAATTAGCATTATACGGAAAATTGGAAAAGTTACCAAATAACTCTGCACCATGTAGACACAGAAATAGATGTTGGCTAACAGGGAGAAGCAGAGGATATTATAGAGATTTTGGCCTTTCAAGACATGTATTAAGAGAAATGTCGCATGCTTGTCTACTACCAGGAGTAACAAAATCTAGTTGGTAAAGGAGATCTTTTATAAAGATAAATAATCTCAATATTCGAACGTCTTATATTGTTCAGTATTGAGATTATTTATCTTTATATATATAAATTCAATGAAATTATAAACCGAATTGGTTTCCTCTTCTATATTGTAAATATGCAGCAACAAATAGACCTGCTAAAGTTACAGGGATTAAACCAAGAACGATACCAAATAATAATGGTTCTATCATAATATTTATTTTTTTTTAGTTTTTAAAGAATGCTATAAACAGCAAACATACCATATCTACTTAATATTATATATGATAATACAATCTAGCAAAACAAGCTAAAAATCAAATACAGAAATTATTCATAAGTTCATATAAATTGTGTAGGAAAAAAAATTTACTGCGTAGTAAGTAGTTAATCTTAGATAATAATTATTTTTATCAAAGGAAATAAGAGTAATAAAGATAAAAAAATATCTGTGACTTGAAAAAGTTAATGTTTTGCTGCATAACAGAATTAGATCTTTTATGCAGCAAAATCTTTAATTATCTAAATCCAACAGCAGCTTGCCAAACAAAAGCTAAAAGCAAGAAAAACACTGGGATCACTGGAGCTACGTCAATGATTGGTTTAAAAACTGCGTATGCTTCAGGTAATTTAGCTAACAGTAAAGTTCCTTCCATATTTTTTGACCTCTCTGTAAGGAAAAGTTTTGTATATCAAATGTGATAAAATAAACAAAGGTAATAAATTATGATTACTTACCTTATACATACTCTATAATAAACTTTATTATTCGATTAATTAAGTAATATTTATTTTTAGATACACAAACTTATCAATAGTATTTAAAATGACACTAACGACCGTTGAATACAAATTAGTTTAACTTTTTTTAATTTATTAAGGAATTGCAAAAAATAAGTGCCAATAGTATAACATGTAATAGAGAAATGCTTAACTTGTCACATTGTTAGGATAAAGTATTAAGCTTATACCAATATCCACACAAGTAAGCACAATTTTAAAGCCACATTTCATATTTGAGGAAATAAACATGGTTACTATTATCCAATTACTTGTTACTGCTCTGATACTTTTATCTTTTGTTTTAATTGTTGGGGTTCCAGTTATCCTAGTTTCACCTGGTGAATGGGAAAAATCAAAGAACCTAGTTTACGCAAGCTGTGGACTGTGGTTCGGACTAGTGATTGTGACTGCAGCTTTTAATAATTTCGTAATTTAAATAATAGATTAAATTACCAAATCCTATTCATCTTATTAAAGGTTGAGTAGGATTTACTCCTTATAAAAATGTATGAATAAGAACATGCTTGACACTGTTTCTTTTTTTCTATACACTTTATATTATAAGCGGGTATAGCTCAGTGGTAGAGCGCGACCTTGCCAAGGTCGATGTCGCGCGTTCGAATCGCGTTACCCGCTTTCATTTTTTTTTCTTTTACAACATATATTCAAAACTAAAATGATAGATAGCAATCTTTCTTAACAACAAGAAATAGATATGAAAGGAAAATAGAAAAATAAAAAAAATAATAATGTGGTTTCTTCTTTAATTTAAGGAGAGAGTGGGATTCGAACCCACGGTAACCGTAAAGCTACTTCTGATTTCAAATCAGACGCATTCGACCAGCTCTGCCACCTCTCCTTTCGCTTATAGTAAGAATACCATAAGCAATATGTTTAAGACAATACTTAATCACTAAAAGACTTTGTAGTGAATTTAATTTGTGAAGGATTTAAATTTTTTCCTATTGAATGAGAAACATTTCCTACACCAACTCTACCAGCATTAACTTTCTCTGGGAACACTCCATCTTTAGGGTGTAAATACTGTACTTCGCCACTTGGGAATATACGATAAATCTTAAAATCAGTGATTTTAAAAGAGTTTTTCAATTGAGTACTTAGGGCAAGACATTGCTCTTTTCTTGCTAGGTATAATAAGTTTTCGTTTTGTCTCATAATGGCAGCGCCACCAGTTGGCATTTCAAAAACTTGTTCTTTTTTACTAGTCCAAGTGATTGCATATTTTTCTTCGACCTCGGCAGCTCTTAACCAGCCACCAGTACTTCCTTCAAAAGTAGGTGAAGGAATCTGTAAGTTTAATGTTTCAGCCATAAAAAATGTTTGATTATTATTTAATAATATAATAGCACGATTTATCTATGATTTATTTAATAGCGGAGAATGGATTTGAACCATTGACCTTCGGGTTATGAGCCCGACGAGCTACCAGACTGCTCTACCCCGCGTTTTCTCATTTTCTAGATTATCTTACAGCATACATTTATGTAATTCAAGTATTCCTCATTAAAGTTACGCCAACAAAAAATAAAAAGAATAGAGAAATTAACGTAAATTGTAATCGAAGAAGGCCAGGATAGATTTCATATGTACCAATGAGTCTATCTTGTAAAAGAACTTCAGGTGGCTTAATCCATATTTGTCCATCATACCAACCAGATTCTTCGTAGGGAACAGTGGCTTCCATTAAACGCGAATAAATATATTGCCATCCTAAATAAGATCTTAGACACAAGAATACAACTACAATGGTCCCTGCAAGAATAGAAGATAGAAATAAAAAGTTGATATTATTAACAGAAAATGAACTAAGTTTTAGGACAAAAAAACAGAAGAGAAAAGAAGAAAAACACCTATAAAATAGAGACTTAAAATAACTATTTTTATCTTGTATACACCAAAAGAAATTACTCGATTCTTTTAACTTCTTATACTCATTTAGCGGCCTTTGATCTTTAGGAACTGGACAAATGTATTCAGAATTATTCATATAAAATACTATTCAAATTGACTAAATGTTGATATATAGACTGTTAATACAAAGAAAGTTCCTATAAGAGCCCAAGTAATTTTATCAAGTGTCTCCTCTGCACTACGTGTACCATTAAATACTTGATTTTGACCAATCATTCCTTGTGATTTAGGATTATGAACCATTATTGATAAAATTAATCCTATCGAGCAGAAAAACCATAAATTTTGTACAAGTTTCATTTATTTCAGATCTAAATATTCATATTGTTTTATAAAAGATAATTGTCTACCTGAAAAAGGTAGACAATTACAGATTAAGAAGAGAAAAAATTACTCTCCTTGTAATTTTAAAAGACCAAAACCTAAAGCCAGACCAACTAACGTCATTCCAATGCAGACAACTGCTGCTGATATTATTTCATTTCCCATACCTTACTCCTTTATGATATTTTTTTCTGTTTGATGTGAAACTATAAAAATATGGTTTATAAGATATCTAAAAACCGTTTCTTCCCCAAACAACTAACGCTAGTGAGAATGAGAACATTACGCATAAAGCAGACCATCCTAAGCTTATTATGTCCATAATTATTAAAGTAATAAATCCAGATTTGTATTTTTTTCAACTTACTTCGTATATTAGATTAAATGTAAACTAGTATCTAATTGTACAAATCGAATCTTTTTGAAGTTAGTAAACTATTATACTATAATGTTATAGGCTTTTTTTTTTATAAAAGAAAGTATGCAGTAGATAGAAAAAAGTAAAACCAATAATTTGAAAATTATAAATATTATTCTTACTATCGAAGCAACAAAATTAAATATTAGAAATTTATCACTACAATACATGACAAGTAATCTAGCAACACAATTGCGCGAAGGAACTAGTAAATCTCACACTATGGCAGAAAATGTAAATTTTATTAAGTCATTCTTAGGTGGGGTTATTGATAAAAATTCATATGTAGAAATGCTTTCAAAGCTGTATTTTGTCTATGAAGCAATAGAAAAAGCAATGGAGGAGAATCAGAATCATGAATACATTAAACCAATCTATTTTCCAGAATTAAACAGAACAGAAAGTCTAAAGAAAGACTTGGATTTCCATTATGGTGAAAATTGGTTAAATACTACAGAGGTATCACCTGCAACACTAGACTATGTGAACAGAATTAACCAAATTAGTAAAGAAAAACCTGAATTATTAGTTGCACATGCATATACTAGATATCTAGGAGATTTATCAGGAGGACAAATCTTAAAGAAGATTGCACAGAGAGGAATGGGATTACAAGGTTCTGAAGGTCTAGCATTCTATGAGTTTGATAAAATAGATGATGAAACAGCATTTAAAGTGAATTATAAAGCTGCTTTAGATTCTTTACCCATTAAAGAGAATGAAGCTCCAAGCATTGTTGCAGAAGCTAATGTAGCCTTTACTCTTAACATGAATATTTTCTCAGAATTAGAGTTTAACTTAGTTAAAGTAATCATTGGAAAGTCACGCAACCTAATAAATTCTCTACAAGGGGTTTTCCTTAAAACAAGAGAAAATTAAAAACAAAAACATCGTTTAAAATTAGTTAACTGATAATAATTGTAGATAATCTTCCTTTGTTGAATTTACATCTTTTTATTATCAGTTATACTATTCTTATTAAAATCATGTTCAGTTCTTAAAAAGAACACAGTAATCAAATTCAAATAACATAAGAATATGCCTAAGATTAAAACACGTAAAGCTGCATTAAAGAGATTTCGAAAGACTGTTACAGGGAAGTTCATGAGAAGAAAAGCCTTCAAAGGGCACTTATTAGAAAAGAAGTCAGCCAAACGTAAAAAGAACTTATCTCGTAAGATGGTTGTTTTCAAAGGAGATGCTATAGCGCTTCGTAGTATGATTCCCTATGCATAATAATTAGAATTAAATCAACAATTATAAAGGAGAGAAATCAAAATGGTAAGAATTAAAAGAGGAAATGTAGCTAGAAAGAGAAGAAAAAAAATCTTTTCATTAGCTAAAGGTTTTAGAGGATCATCTTCAAAACTTTTCAGGACTGCAAATCAACAGGTAATGAAAGCTTTAAGATATGGTTACATAGGTAGAAAAAGAAAGAAAAGAGATTTTAGAAGACTATGGATAACAAGAATAAACGCTGCATCTAGAATGCACGGAACTAATTATAGTACTTTAATCTCAAAATTAAAGTCTTCACAAATAGCTCTAAATCGTAAGATGCTTGCGCAAATGGCTGTAAATGATCTAGCTTCATTTGATAGCTTAGTAAAATCTCTTTAACTCTTAAAAAAAGAATGAAAACAAAAAATCAAGATATAAATTAATTAAAAACTAATATATACCTTGATTTTTTTATTAGAAGTTCATTTCAGCTAACTGAACTTTCTCGAATTGCTTCTTCTTAAGAACCAGAAGAATTTGAGCAAAAATTACAGTAAAGAAGAATGCAATTAATCCCTTAACTCTTGCTGGACTTTGTAAAACTACCTCTGTTTCAGCTTGACCAAAACCACCAACGTTAGGATCAACTGTTAAAGGTTGATCTGCATTAAGACTATCTCCTTCTTTCACTACTATCTCAGGTCCTTTAGGAACTTTAATAGATACTGCGTCACCACTCTTACTATTAATAGTTATAGTAGTTAGTTTATCTGTTGCTTCAATTTTAGCTACTTGTCCACTTACAGGAGAAGTATAGATAGTATTGTTACTCTTCTCTCCAGTAGGTTGAACTTGTCCTCTTCCACGGTTTCCACCAACATAGATAGGGTACTTAATGAAGTGTACATCTCTGTTTTCAGCAGGATTCGGAGCTAAAATAGGGAATACAATCTTTTGATGACTTTCTCCAGGAATTGGACCAACAACAAGAATGTTTTGCTTAGAATCGCTATATGGTGATATAACTACACCTTCAGTAGCCTTCTTCATTTCATCACTAAGTCTCTCTTTAGGAGCTAGTTTAAAACCTTCTGGAAGGACTACAACTGCACCAACATTTAAGCCTCCTTTACTACCATCTCCAGTAACTTGCTTTACTGAAGTATCGTATGGAATCTCAACGACAGCTTCAAAAACAGTATCTGGTAAAACTCCTTGAGGTACTTCAACTTCAGTTGGTTTTTGTGCAAGGTGGCAGTTAGCACAAACAATTCTTCCTGTTGCTTCTCTTGGGTTTTCATATGCTTGTTGTGCATATACAGGGAAAGCATTAGCTACAGAGGGTAGTAATAGAGATCCACAAATGCTTGCAAGAAGCGCAGCAGATTTTAGTTTTTTGTCAATATTTAAAATATAGTTATTTTTCATCTTCTTCAAGCTAATTATTTGAAATAAATGTTACACGATTTTCTTATTATCAACAGTTTGATAATTTTTGGAAATTGCATATAAATGATTCTAAAAATAAGAGAGTTATTTTTATGTAATTTACTCTCTGTACTATTTTACATTAAAATTTCTCTTCGTAATCAATATTTTCCTGACTTCTTTCTATAAGGAATACGATACTGGCACCACCAAAATAAAGTATCATTATAATACTGGACATAAAAAGTTGTGTAACAGGATCTACTGAAGGAGTAAGAATAGCACCAATAATAGTAGCTCCTAATGTAACATATCGCCATACGGAGAACATTAATCTACTGGAAACAATTTTTAAAACTCCTAATACAACTTGTATTACTGGGAGTTGAAATGCTAATCCAGTACTGAAAAGAAGAACTAGTATAAACTCGAAATATTGTTCAAAGGACCAAAAAGGTTCAACAACATCGGATCCATAATTAATGAAAAAATTTAGTGCAGCAGGAGCAAGTAAAAAATAACCACATGCTATGCCAAAAATAAAAAGGATGACTGATCCTACAACAACAGGTAAAATGGTTTTCCTTTCCCCTCTGGTCATGCCAGGTAGGATAAATAAGATTATCTGGTAAATTATAAATGGACTACTAAAGAAAAAAGCAGTATAGACTGCAACTTTAAGAGATGCAAAAAAATATTCCCCAGGTGCTAACTGAAGAAATTTTATCCCTGTAGCAGGCTCTTGTAATAATTTAACGATATTTTTCACTGTAAATAAGCAAGAAAAAACTGCTGTTACTAATAAAGTTAAAGACCAAAAAGCTCTTTGACGAACTTCTTCTAAATGCTCTGTTAAAGACATTTCAGCTTCATTCTGCTCAAATGATATAGAGTAAGGAATAAGTTTCCTACTCACCTGGAAATCTTGGTTTAACATAATTTTTTTTCACATCATAATTTAAGTAACTTAGTACATGATACATAATTATTTTTTTTATCTGATAAATAATAGTGAAATATTGAAAAATAAAAAAATAAAAGTTACAGACATTAAGTAATGTCTATAACTTTTATCAAATTAAGTTGTAGCTTGTACACGAGCACGAGCTTTACGAAGATTTTGAGTAGCTTCGATTCTCTCTTTGCTAGTCTCAGCTTCGTTAAAGCGTGCAGTCATTTCCTCTAATTCTTTTTGAGCTTCTTCTTTATCAATAGAAGAAGCCTCTTCGGCCCCATTTACTAAAATAGTTAATTCGTTATTTTCTACTTCAGCGAATCCGCCCATTAAAACAATTGGAGTCCATTCTTTATCAGTACGAACTCTCATTACACCAATATCTAATGCTGTTAATAAAGGTGCGTGATCACGTAAAATACCTAGTTGACCAGTGCTGCTTGGAAGAATTACCTCTTCGGCATTAGAATCCCAAACAGTTCTATCTGGCGCTATAATGCTAATGTGCAGAGCCATTTTTTTACCTTATCCTTTTAATTACCCTTTAAGAGTTTTTGCTTTTTCGATAGCTTCATCGATGTTACCAACAAGATAGAACGATTGTTCTGGTAATTCATCAAGTTCACCTTTAAGGATCATGTTGAAACCTTTAATTGTTTCAGCTAAAGATACATACTTACCTGGAGATCCTGTAAAGATTTCTGCCACGAAGAATGGTTGAGATAAGAAACGCTCGACTTTTCTAGCACGTGCTACAGTTAACTTATCTTCTTCAGATAGTTCATCAAGACCTAGAATTGCAATAATATCTTGTAGTTCTTTATATCTTTGTAGAGTTTCTTTAACGTCCTGAGCAGTAGCGTAGTGTTCAGAACCTACAATATCAAGTTGTAGCATAGTTGAAGTAGAATCAAGTGGATCTACGGCAGGATAGATTCCCTTAGCCGCTAAGTTTCTTGATAATACAGTTGTTGCATCAAGGTGAGAGAAAGTTGTTGCAGGAGCTGGGTCTGTTAAGTCATCAGCTGGAACATAAACAGCTTGAATAGAAGTAATAGATCCAGAAGTTGTAGATGTAATTCTCTCTTGTAATCCACCCATTTCAGTTGCAAGCGTAGGTTGGTAACCAACGGCAGACGGCATACGTCCTAAAAGAGCTGATACTTCAGCACCAGCTTGTACAAATCTGAAAATGTTATCAATGAAAAGAAGTACTTCTTGCTTATTAACGTCACGGAAGTACTCTGCCATTGTTAATGCAGTTAGTCCAACTCTCATACGAGCTCCAGGTGGCTCGTTCATTTGACCGTAACAAAGTGCTACTTTTGATTCACCAAGATTATCTTCTCTAATAACCTTAGATTCTTTCATCTCCATGTAAAGGTCATTACCTTCACGTGTTCTTTCACCTACACCACCAAACACAGATAATCCACCGTGTGCCTTAGCAATATTGTTGATAAGTTCCATAATTAACACAGTCTTACCTACACCAGCACCACCGAAAAGACCAATCTTTCCTCCTCTTCTATAAGGAGCTAAAAGATCAACCACCTTAATTCCTGTTTCAAAAATTGATGGCTTTGTTTCAAGATCCGTGAAAAGTGGAGATTTTCTGTGGATAGAAGAAGTAGTTCCCATATCTACAGGTCCCATTTCATCTACAGGTTCACCTAGAACGTTGAAAATACGTCCTAGAGTTGCTTTACCAACAGGAACACTAATTGGAGCTCCTAGATCTTCTACACCCATTCCTCTCTTTAGACCATCAGTAGATGTCATAGATACAGCTCTTACTTTGTTGTTACCAAGAAGCTGTTGAACTTCACAAATTACAGATGCATCTCCGTTAGAGATTTTAAGAGCACTGTAGATTTGAGGAAGTTTTCCGTTAGAAAACTCAACGTCTACTACAGGACCGATGATTTGACTAATAAGGCCAGTGTTTGTTGCAGTGTTTACCATAAATAAGTTCGATATTTCGAAGTCGAAAGTGTATTCGGATAAGTTTCGTAATAAATTAAGAATCCAAGCTTAAATTTAATATTAAAAATGGATTTTTATTTCTGATAGCAAATACTATCTATATACAATAGTATACAAGTGTAATAATAAAGAGTTAGCAGTAAAGAAGAAAATAAGAAATGCTTTTTCAGCCTTTTTATTAAGCATTTTATTACTGTTCAGTATAAATGATTTTTTTATTGAATCACTTAATAACATATTAAAGATTAGTACATATTATCAGAAGACATTCTACCAGTTGTTTTTAACCAATTTTGGGCTTCTATATAATTATTAGGAGCTAATCTTATTGCTTGTTTCCAATATTCTGCAGCTTTGTCAAACATTGTTCTAGCTGTCTCTAAATCTCTCTTTTCAGAAGCTTTAACTCCTTGATAATGGTAGATTACAGCAATGTTATTTAAAGCGGGGGGCAATCTAGAATTCAAATCTAAAGCCTGATGATAGTATTCTAAAGCTTTGATATACTCTCCATTACTAGCATAAATAAGACCTATGTTGTAAAGAATATAACTTCTATCATAAGGATCTTCTTCTAATCTTAAAGCTTCATAATAGTTTTCTAGAGCTTCTGCGTATTCTCCTTCAGATTGAGCAGACATACCATCTCTGTAATAAGCAAAAGCTTCTTTTTCTTGTTTACTCGCTGGAAGAACTTTTAAAACAATATCTGCTATTACTGTAAAAGTCTTATCTATGAAATTATCATTTTTTTGAAATCTAGGCATAAAATTTAGTTAATATTAACTTTTCTGAGCTTCTAGAAGCATAAGTATCTTAGGTTTGTTAGAATCAATGTATTAGCAAAATAATTTGCTTTTAATATGATATAAAATCAATTGAAGCTCATATCTGGTTTGTATTTACATAATCATTATAATTAATAATTGCTTGAAGCTAAGATATTAGATATTGTGCTTGTTGAATCAATCTAACTTTTCGATCAAAATAATCACAAAAAATAGGAAAAAGAATGATAGAAAAAGATTATATAAAGGAACAAAAATCGCGTGTCTACAAGACTCTTACGATAAATACTAATTGCATATCAAAAACTGTTGGTGTTAAATCTAGTATTAGATGCAATATGCAAAGTTCAATAAGAACTGGAGATGAAATAATACTACTCATTAATCCTTTAATGATAAAAGGAGAAAGTAATAGTTATGATTTAAATGAGAAAAATAAGTTCAAAAATACTAAAGAATTCAAAATCGGAGATGAAAATACTGTTAATTCAAAGCTCGAGAAAAAAAGTAAAAAACTAACAAAAGATACAGAAAATGTAAAAAGTAAACTAAAACTAAAGAAGAAAATTAATGCCGGTGGATTTGATGAAACAAATACAATAAAAAAACAAGGCACAAATAGCACAAAAAAAGCAAAACGTATAGGAAAAAGGAAAGATTCAGAAAAAAATGTCGTCGCTGAAAAACCTGAAGAAATTTTTTTATCAGGTCCAATCTCTGTGCAAGAATTAGCTGAAAAAATATGCGTATCTGATACTGATATTATTAGAACATTATTTTTAGATGGAATAATAGTTAATCTTAACCAAGTACTAGATTTAGAAACCGCTATTGATGTTGGAGAAAAGTTAGAAGTAAAAATTATTCCTATTGAAGAAGAAATAAAAAATACTCGAACTGAATTTGTACAATTAGATGATTTAGAGAATACAGAAAAACGTGCACCAATAATTGCCGTAATGGGCCATGTCGATCACGGTAAAACAACTCTATTAGATAAAATAAGACAAACTCAGATAGCACAGAAAGAAAGTGGTGGAATCACTCAGAAAATTGGAGCTTATGAAGTTAATGTTGATTATAAAGAAGAAAAAAGAAATCTTGTTTTCTTAGACACTCCTGGACATGAAGCATTTTCTTCAATGCGCTCTAGAGGAATACAAGTAACTGACATAGCTGTTCTAGTAGTGGCTGCAGATGATGGCGTTAAACCTCAAACAGTTGAAACTATAAAATGTATCAAAGATGCTAAAGTTCCTCTGATTGTTGCTATAAATAAGATTGATAAAGATGATGCTAACATCGAAAATATCAAACAAGAATTAGGAAAATATAACATTATTCCAGATGATTGGGGAGGAGATACTCCTATGATTCCTATTAGTGCTAAAGAAGGAACCAATATGAGTGATCTACTAGAAATGATGGTTATAGTTAGTGACATGCTGGAGTTACGAGCTTCATTAGATGGAAATGCACAAGGAACTATTCTAGAAGCAAATATAGATAAAACAAAAGGCGCTATTGCTACATTATTAGTACAAAATGGCAGACTGGAAGTCGGTGACATAATAGTAACAGGACAAAATATGGGGAAGATTAGAGGAATGGTTAATTCTAATAATCTAGCAATAACAGAGTCAATAGCATCCTCTCCTGTTTTAATATGGGGATTATCTGACGTACCAAGTATTGGAGACACATTTGAAGCTTTCAAAGATGAGAAAGAGGCAAAAGCTGCATTACAAATTAGAAAAAATGAAGCTGCAAATACTCAGATGGCAACTTCTACATCTGATAAATATTCTCTTCTAAACTCAGATGTACAGGGAGTAATAAATTTAGTTATAAAAACAGATATACAAGGCTCAGCAGAAGCAATTATTAATAGTATTAACCAAATTGATCAAGATAAGGTCAAAATACGAGTTTTATATGCATCTCCTGGCGAAATTACAGAAACTGATGTAGATTTTGCAGATGCTAGTAAATCGACTATCTTTGCATTTAATACTAGCCTAGCCCCTGGAGCAAAAAAAGTAGCCAGACATTTGGGTATAAAGATAAAAGAATATAATGTTATATACGACCTTTTTGATGATATCCAAACTATGGTTGATGACATTATTGGACCTCAATATGAAGAGAAAAAAATAGGTGAAGCTATAGTTAAAGCTGTTTTCCCTCTCGGAAAAAATTATGTTGCTGGTAGTTTTGTTAATGAAGGAAAAATTATCAAAGGATGCCATATCAAAATTAATCGAGATAACAAACAAATTTACGAAGGAATCTTATCATCATTAAAGCAATTTAAACAAGATGTAAAAGAGATTGAAGAAGATTCAGAATGCGGAATCTACATAGAAGAATTTGATGACTGGAAAGAAGACGATCTTATTATTGCATTTGAACTAGTAGAAAAGAAGAAAAATAAGTGAGTTTGAGTCCGTCATTATATGAGCTGCACACTAGAAATGAATCTTAGGGCAGCTCAGTTAAATCTGAAAATAACTTCTTCAATCAATGGATTTTCCATTTTATTGAGCATTATTAAATTAACACTCTTTATTTAATTAAGGAGATTAATATGTTAGAGGATAAATTATAAGACTTCTATTTATATCTAAAGAATAGAAGTTAAAAAATTCCATCTCGGTTGACAAATGGTAGTAGGGAGATCATTCTTGCTCTCTTAACTGCTTTTGTTAATCGAGTTTGTTGTTTAGTCGTTAAACCTGTCATTCTGCGAGGTAAGATCTTTCCTTGCTCTGTCAAAAACTTGCTCAAAAGTTCGACATCTTTATAATCTATTACTTCTTCTGTTGATAAAGGAGAAATCTTTCTACGATAGATAGCCATAATTATTTTTAAGGTTTATTTTATTTCTTTGAAAATTTCGTGCTTTTTCGTTAGAGGACAATACTTTTTTAGCTCTATACGATTTGGAGTATTTCTCCTATTCTTTGTTGTATTGTATCTGTAAACGCCTTCACTAGTTTTACATTCCAACGTAATTACGATACGTACTCCTTTGCTTTTACTTGCCATAGTTTTATATATTCTTTATTTTCCAAATTTATACCGAGAAAAATAAGAATCTAATTTCTAAGATCACTTTTAGAAAAAGAAATCCGATTTTTCTTTGATCTTTTGTTATATGTTATAATCTCTTATCGTGAATAGTAAAGCTTTTAGAGAAAAGAAATAATCTAACTAATTCAAATTTTAAAATAGGAATTATGGCAAACTCACCTTCTGCTGAAAAAAGAATTGAAGTAAACAAGAGAAATCAACTTCGTAATAAAGCATATAAATCTACTGTTAGAACTATATATAAAAAATCCCTAATTGCAATCAACAATATGGATAAGAATGATATAGGTTCAGTTAACGAGTTAGTGTCTTTATCTTATAGCAAACTAGATAAAGCAGTACAAAAGGGGATGATGCATAGAAATGCAGCTGCATCAAAGAAATCCGCATTAGTTAAAGCATTAAAACAAAAAGAACAAGAGAAATAAAGTTCCAAATAAAAAATTACCTAAAATATAAGTTGCTTTTTAGTAACTTATATTTAACATTTTTATTCTAAGCCAAAACTTTCAAGAAGAAAAAAATATCAATTTTATACAAAATTTTGATCACATTTTTTAGTTATATAAAATCAAAATACGAAATCTTATTTTAAATATCAATCAATAAAACAACATGTAAAGGAGATAGTCATCTAATGTCTAGCACTAGTAAAATATCTACTTTTAGCCTACCAGATTTAGTTGAAATTCAACGCGCAAGTTTTTGTTGGTTTCTAGAAGAGGGGTTAGCTGAAGAAATAAAAAATTTTTCTCCAATAACAGATTATACGGATAACTTAGAGTTGCACTTACTAGGAGATGAATATAAACTCAAGTATCCAAAATATAGCATAAATGAATGTAAAAGAAGAGATGCTACATATTCAGTACAAGTGTATGTTCCAGCAAAATTAATTAATAAGGAAAATGGAACAATAAAAGAACAAGAAGTGTTCATAGGTGATCTGCCATTAATGACAGATAGAGGAACTTTTGTTATCAACGGTGCTGAAAGAGTTATCGTTAATCAAATTGTTCGAAGTCCAGGAATTTATTACAAATCAGAGACCGATAAACAAGGAAGAAGAACCTATAGTAGTAGTTTAATATCCAATAGAGGAGCATGGGTAAAATTTGAAACAGATAAAAATGATTTGGTATGGGTAAGAATAGATAAAACTCGTAAAATAGCTGCACATGTTTTTCTTAAGGCCATGGGATTAAGTGACAGTGATATTTACAATGGTCTTCGTCATCCAGAATACTTAAAGAAAACTTTCCGTGTTGAAGGAAACTATACTATAGAAGAATCTTTAATACAGATGTATGCAAAGTTACGCCCAGGTGAACCAGCTACAGTTAATGGTGGACAACAAATTCTATATTCACGTTTTTTTGATCCAAAACGTTATGACTTAGGCAAGGTAGGAAGATACAAATTAAATAAAAAACTTAACTTGTCAATTCCAGAGAATATTAGAGTCCTAACTCCACAAGATACATTAGCTGCAATAGACTATTTGATTAATTTAAAATTTGATGTCGGTGAAGTAGATGACATTGATCATTTAGGTAATAGAAGAGTAAGATCTGTTGGAGAGCTACTACAAAATCAAGTAAGAGTAGGGCTAAATAGGCTTGAAAGAATAGTTAGAGAAAGAATGACTATATGTGATGGTAATTCTTTAACTCCAAACACTTTGGTTAATCCTAAGCCTATCGTGGCAGCCATAAGAGAATTTTTTGGTTCCAGTCAATTATCTCAATTTATGGATCAAACAAATCCTCTGGCCGAATTAACTCATAAAAGAAGAATTAGTGCTTTAGGTCCAGGAGGACTTAATAGAGATCGTGCAGGATTCGCAGTCCGTGATATTCATTTAAGTCACTATGGAAGAATTTGCCCTATTGAAACACCTGAGGGTCCAAATGCAGGATTAATAGGAGTACTAGCCACACATGCAAGAATTAATTCATATGGTTTTATAGAAACACCATACTATAAAGTTGAAAATGGAAGAACACGAACAGAAGATGCTCCAATATATTTAGCAGCAGACCAAGAAGATGAATTCCGTATAGCTCCAGGCGATACTCCCATAAACGATGAACAAAGCATAAAGAACGAGATTGTACCAGTAAGGTATAGACAAGAATTCACAACAACAAAAAAAGACTTGGTTGATTATATCGCTGTCTCTCCTATACAAGTAATATCAATAGCAACTTCACTTATTCCTTTTGTGGAACATGATGATGCTAACAGAGCTCTTATGGGATCTAATATGCAGAGACAGGCTGTACCATTGTTATATCCAGAAAGTCCACTAATCGGAACTGGACTAGAAGCACAAGCTGCACGTGACTCAGGTATGGTAGTAGTTAGTTTAGAGGATGGGATTGTAACTTACATATCAGCTAATAAAATATGTGTGACAAATAAGGAAGGTAAAGAAATTTCTTATAATTTGCAAAAATATCAAAGATCCAACCAAGATACATGCATTAACCAAAGACCTTCAGTATGGTTAGGAGAAGAAGTCGTTACAGGACAAGTTATAGCTGACGGAGCCGCTACAGAAGGGGGAGAGCTAGCTTTAGGGCAAAACATACTAATTGCATATGTACCATGGGAAGGATACAACTATGAAGATGCTTTCCTTATCAGTGAAAGGCTTGTTTACAATGATGTATACACTTCAGTTCACATAGAAAAATATGAAATAGAAGCGCGCCAAACTAAATTAGGTTCAGAAGAAATCACTAGAGAATTACCTAACATTGGAGAATATTCACTCCGTAAGTTAGATGACAATGGAATAATAGTCATTGGATCATGGGTAGAGTCGGGAGATATTCTAGTAGGTAAGGTTACTCCGAAGGGAGAATCTGACCAACCACCTGAGGGAAAATTATTGAGAGCCATTTTTGGAGAAAAAGCAAAAGATGTTAGAGACACATCACTTAGAGTCCCTAACGGAGGTAAAGGAAGAATCTTAGATGTAAGAATCTTTACAAGAGAAAAAGGAGATGAACTCCCTGCAGGAGCGAATATCGTAATTAGAGTATATGTTGCTCAGACTCGAAAAGTACAAGTAGGAGATAAGATGGCTGGGCGTCATGGAAATAAAGGAATCATTTCACGAATATTGCCAAGGCAAGATATGCCATACTTACCTGATGGTACACCGGTCGACTTAGTCCTTAACCCATTAGGAGTTCCTTCAAGAATGAATGTAGGACAAATTTTTGAATCTCTTCTTGGTTTAGCTGCAGAACACTTAAATAAAAGATTCAAAATTGTACCTTTTGATGAAATGCATGGTGCTGAAGCTTCGAGAGTACTAGTTAATAATAAACTTATGGATGCAAGAAATGAGACAAAAAAAGAATGGATCTTCGATCTTCAGCACCCAGGAAAAGTAATGTTATTCGATGGAAGAACAGGAGAAGCATTTGATAACCCTGTAATGGCGGGTATTTCATACATGTTGAAACTAGTTCATCTAGTAGACGACAAAATACACGCTAGATCAACTGGTCCATATTCTCTAGTAACTCAACAACCTTTAGGAGGAAAAGCGCAACATGGCGGACAAAGATTGGGAGAAATGGAAGTATGGGCTCTTGAAGCATTTGGAGCTTCTTACACTTTACAAGAGCTACTAACGGTTAAGTCTGATGATATGCAAGGAAGAAATGAAACACTGAATGCAATTGTGAAAGGTAAACCTATTCCGCGTCCGGGAACACCAGAGTCATTCAAAGTGTTGATGCGTGAACTACAATCACTTGGTTTAGATATAGGGGCATATAAAATTGAAACTCTACCAGATGGACAAACTAGAGGAGTCGAAGTTGATCTTATGTCTAATATAAACAATAAGAAATTCTACTCACGCCCTACTTATGAATCAATTACTAGAGAAGATATAGAAACATCTTTAATTTAGAAAAAAAATACATAGTCCAGAAACAAAATGCCAAAAATAGAACAATATTTTGATTATGTAAAAATCAATTTAGCTTCACCTCAAAGAATAAAAAAATGGGGGGAAAGAGCTTTACCTAATGGACAAGTTGTTGGTGAAGTTACTAAGCCAGAAACTATTAATTACAGAACTCTAAAACCAGAAATGGATGGGTTATTCTGTGAACGTATCTTTGGTCCTGTAAAAGATTGGGAATGCCACTGTGGTAAGTATAAGAGAGTAAGATACAAAGGAATAGTATGTGAAAGGTGCGGAGTCGAAATTGTTGAATCAAAAGTTAGAAGACACAGAATGGGATATGTACAGCTAGCAGCTCCTGTTACACATGTCTGGTATTTGAAAAGTTTACCTAGTTACATTGCTGTCCTATTAGACCTGCCTCTTAAAGATGTTGAACAAATTGTCTATTTTAATTCATATGTTGTAACTAGACCTGGTAATTGTGCAAGTTTAAAATACAAACAATTATTGAGTGAGAACGAATGGATAGATATAGAAGACGAATTGTATCAAGAACAATCAGAAATATATGGAGTTGAAGTAGGAATAGGAGCTGAGGCTATACAAAAATTACTCAAAGATATTGACTTAGAAGTAGAAGCAGAAAGTTTAAGAGAAGAAGTTTTATTGTCGAAAGGAACAAAAAAGGATAAAGCAATAAAAAGATTAAGAATAATAGATAACTTTATAGCCACAAGATCAGATCCTTCTTGGATGATATTAACAATCTTACCCGTTATTCCACCTGATTTAAGACCTATGGTGCAACTAGATGGTGGAAGATTTGCTACATCAGATCTCAATGATTTGTACAGAAGAGTCCTAAATCGAAACAACCGTTTGATAAGATTGCAAGAAATTTTAGCTCCTGAGATTATCATTCGAAATGAGAAACGAATGCTGCAAGAATCTGTAGATGCTTTAATAGATAATGGCAAAAGGGGGAAAGTAATAGTAGGAGCAAATAACAGACCGTTAAAATCACTCTCAGATATTATTGAAGGAAAACAAGGAAGATTTAGGCAAAATTTATTAGGAAAACGTGTAGATTATTCAGGACGTTCAGTTATTGTTGTTGGGCCACAATTACAGCTAAACCAATGTGGATTACCAAAAGAAATGGCTTTAGAACTTTTCCAACCTTTTGTGATTCACCGATTGATTCATCAAGGATTGGTGAACAATATCAAAGCAGCTAAAAAATTGATTCAAAAAAATGAGCCCATTGTTTGGGATGTGTTAGAAGATGTTATACAAGGACATCCAGTGCTTCTGAATAGAGCACCTACTTTACATAGACTAGGAATACAAGCTTTTGAACCAATCTTAGTTGAAGGTAGAGCAATAAAATTACATCCACTTGTATGTCCAGCTTTTAATGCAGATTTTGATGGTGATCAGATGGCTGTTCATATACCTTTATCTTTGGAAGCTCAGGCTGAAGCTAGACTTTTAATGCTTGCACCATATAATTTCTTATCACCAGCTACTGGAGAACCAATAATAATGCCTAGCCAAGACATGGTTCTTGGTTGTTATTATCTAACAGCAGAAAACCCTACACAACAAAATAAACAAGCTCATTATTTTTCTAATCTAGAAGACGCTTTACTCGCTTATGATTCAAATAAAATAAAACTGCATTCTTATGTATGGGTTAGGTTTGATGGAATTGTTGATAACGACAGCAAATTAATGAAAATTGAAAAACAAGATGATGGAAGTGAGGCGCATATTTTTGATGATCGAATAATAAAGAAAAATGAAAATGGGGAAACGATAGTTCAATATATATTAACAACCCCAGGACGTATTTTAATTAATAAAATCTTATTAGATTCATTAGTTACTAATAAATAATAAAAGATTATTTATAACAAAAAAACATAAATCATGAAAGAAAAATATTTATTTGTACCACCTAAACCTAGATTTACAAATAAAGTTATCGACAAAAAAGAATTAAAACGTTTGATGGCTTGGGCATTCAGTAATTATGGTACAGGCAGAGCTTCTTACATGGCTGATAGACTAAAGGAATTAGGTTTTCATTATGCAACAAAAGCTGGTATATCATTGAGCGTAGAGGATTTAAGAGTACCACCAAGTAAAAGAAATTTACTTAATAAAACTAATGAAGCAATACAACTAACAGAACAAGAGTATGAAAGAGGGGAAATTACTGCTATTGAAAGATTTCAAAGAGTTATAGACACATGGAATAATGCGAGTGAAGAACTCAAAACTGAGGTAATTAAGTATTTTAGAGAAACAGACCCACTAAACCCAATTTACATAATGGCTTTCTCAGGTGCTAGAGGAAACATTTCCCAAGTAAGACAACTGGTAGGAATGAGAGGACTTATGGCTGATCCACAAGGACAAATTATCGATCTTCCGATAAAAAGTAACTTTAGAGAAGGACTCACTGTCACTGAATATATCATTTCATCATATGGTGCTAGAAAAGGATTAGTGGACACAGCATTAAGAACTGCAGATTCAGGATATTTAACGAGAAGACTGGTTGATGTAGCTCAGGATATTATTATTAGAGAGATTGATTGTGGGACTCAAAGGAGTATCGTTCTCACAGATATAATTGCCAATAATCAACTTTTAATTCCACTAGGAAATCGATTAATTGGACGAGTACTATTTGAAACTTTGTATTATCCACAAAATGGAAGTGTTATAGCACATATAAATCAAGATCTAGATCATGAAACAAGTAAAAGTATTATTGATGCGGGGATAAAATCGGTAAGTGTCCGATCACCATTAACATGCGATTCTGCTAGATCTGTTTGCCAATTCTGCTATGGATGGAATTTAGCACACGGATCACTTGTTGATTTAGGTGAAGCTGTAGGGATTATTGCAGCACAATCTATTGGTGAACCTGGAACACAGTTAACAATGCGTACTTTTCATACTGGAGGAGTATTTACTGGAGAGCTAGCCGAACAAATAAAAGCTCCTTTTAACGGAATAATTAGACTACCAAAAAACTTAAGATCAAGACTTATTAGAACTAGACATGGACAAGAAGCTATTGTCTTAGAAGCTAGTTATAAATTATCTCTGTATGATTATCAACTTAATGAACAAAAGATAGAATTTACCCAGGGCACGATATTATTCATTAATGACAATGAACAATTTCGGAAAGGGCAAGTTATTGGAGAAATTAGTACAAAAACAAACCTTATAACTGAAAGAGCCACAAAAGACTTATTGAGTGAAAGTTCAGGAGAAGTTTTCTTTTCAGATTTAACAGCTGAAGAAAAAATGGACAGACAAGGAAACATTACAACAAAAACAAGCAGAGGAGGGCTAATTTGGATACTATCAGGAGAAGTTCATAACCTTCCACAATCTGCTGAAGTAGAAGTAGAAGAAAATGATGAAGTTTCAGAAGGAAGTGTCTTAGCAACAACACATATTACTAGTGATTATGGAGGCACTGTTAGATTAAAAAAAGAAACCAACCCAGATGAGATCAATGAAATACATATAGTAACATCATCTGTTTTAATCGAAGACGCGATAATAAAAAAAGAATCAGCGAAGGATGGTAACAGTGAGAATTTTTTCTTAAATTTTCCAAATGGTAATAAATTTCTTATGCTTTGTTCTCCTGGGAATAAAATTAACAATTCACAAATAATAGGAGAATTGGTTGACCAAAAATATAGAACAAGAACAGGTGGATTTATTAAGCATCGTACAGAAATAGATGAAAAGGAAAAAATACAAAATTTACTATGGATTTCAGAAGAAACACATGAAATAAAAAAGGATATTTCACTATTGATGGTAGAGAATGATACTTATATTGAAGCTGGAACTGAAATAATTAAAGATATAAAAACGCACAATTCAGGATACTTAGAAATTATTGAAGAGAATGGAATCGTTGAAAAATTAATAATAAAAATTGGCAAAATTGTAAGAGTTAGTGAACTAGAATCACACAACTTAGATTTACCTAAAATTTTTGAAAATGGAGAAGAAATTTATAATGGAATTATTGCTGAATCTACTGTATTTGTAGAAAAAATAAAAAATGGAATATTAATAAGACCTGTTGATGAATACCAAGTCAATCAAGAAGAATTTAAAATCGAGGCTAAACATTCACTTGACTATGGTCAATCAATAAACATTAACTTAGTTCAACATTTACTAATAAAAGATGAAGAAAAAATTGAGTCTGTAGAAGGAATAGACTTAGTCAAAACATATTTAACAGTAGATATTTCCTCAGATCAAGCACATGGTTCAGCAGATGTTGAATTTCTACAAACAAGCGAATTTAGTGAATATAAACTGCAAGTAGCAATAATAGAGAATCTACAAATCAAATATGACACATTTGGTGAGAAGAATAAGCAACAAACTAAGACAATTTTTTGCGTGAATGATGGGGAAACAATTGAATCAGGAAGACTTGTTGCTAAAACATCTTTAATTTCACAATCAAAGGGAAGAATTGAAAAAATTAGTAATGGTATTGATCAATCAGGAAGAAAAATTCTTGTATTAAGAGAAACAGACCAAGAAATTATACATTTAGACGGTCAAACTCCTCAAGTATCTAAAGGAGAGTTAGTACGTTACGGTGACCAAATCGCAGCAAATATTGTAGCCAAGGAATCTGGACAAATAGTAGAAGTAGATAGTAATAAAATAAAGATACGTTCAGCACATCCATATTTAGTATCTTCTGGAGCAATCCTACAAACAAAAAACAAAGATTTGATTGAGATCAGTGATACATTAGCAATTCTTGTCTTTGAAAGATCCAAAACTGGAGATATTGTACAAGGTTTACCAAGAATCGAAGAAATATTAGAAGCAAGAAGACCTAAAGAAGCTTGCAAATTGGCTCAGAGACCTGGAAAAATCAAAGTTTGGTACGATTCAGAAGAAAATTGTCACGTCGAAATAATAGAAACTGATGGAAATATTAATGAATATTTGATTGGAAATAATCAGAAAGTCATAGTATCCAATGGAGAGAATGTACTATTAGCAGAAGCGATCACTGATGGAGCACCTAATCCGCATGAAATGTTAACCTTATACTTTAACTTTTATATTAATTTGCTCGGTATTTACGAAGCTGCTAAGTTGAGCTTACAAAAAGTCCAAACGTATTTAGTTAACGAAGTACAAAATGTTTATCAATCTCAAAATGTTGAAATTTCCGATAAACATGTAGAAGTTATTGTTAGGCAAATGACATCAAAAGTGCGAGTAGAAGATGGCGGAGATACAACGTTACTCCCTGGAGAATTAGTAGAATTGCAACAGATAGAAAATATAAATGAAGCAATGTTGCTTACACGGGGGATTCCAGCAACCTATTCACCTGTTTTATTAGGAATCACAAAATCATCCTTAAATACTGATAGTTTCATATCAGCTGCAAGCTTCCAAGAAACAACAAGAGTCTTAACTGAAGCTGCAATAGAAGGAAAGGCTGATTGGCTGAGAGGACTAAAAGAAAACGTAATTATAGGTAGATTAATTCCAGCTGGAACTGGATTTAATTCATATACAGAGGTTTCTAAAATCACCAGAAATGAAAAGAAAACATCGGAGGGATATTACTTTGAGAACAGAAGTGCAGATAACCAAATAATAAGATTTCCGGTTGATGAAAATAGTGGATATCTACAAAATGATATAAAAGTACAATAAAAGTCAAATGATCTTAAAATGTAAAAGATTTAAATCTATTTTTCATTTTAAGATCACATATTTGTAATAAAAATTAAATTATTTATATTTTTTAGATTTACGAAATTAATAACTTTGCTAAGATATCAAATGAATTAAAAACAAAGAAAGCTTGATAAAGCTATTATTTAAAGATTATCTATATTCCAACTAATATTTACTTTTTAACAAAAAATATAAACTATGGCAGTTGTAACACTAGCTGAATTATTAGAGGCAGGAGTACATTTTGGACATCAATCAAGAAGATGGAATCCAAAAATGTTTCCATACATTTATGCGGAGCGTAATGGGATTCATATTCTAGACTTAGTTCAAACAGCCGAACTATTAACGGAAGCATGTAATTTTGTACGAAAAGCATCTGAAGAAGGGAAAAAATTTCTTTTTGTAGGGACAAAAAGGCAAGCGGCTGGTGTAATAGCACAGGAAGCTGAAAGATGTGGAGCATATTATATAAACCAAAGATGGTTAGGTGGGATTCTTACTAACTGGTTTACGATTAGAACAAGGGTTGAAAGACTAAAAGAATTAGAAAGTAAGGAAGAAAGTGGTTACTTAGATAAATTGCCAAAGAAAGAAACGGCACTTTTAAAAAAAGAACTGGAAAAACTGCGTAAAAATCTTAATGGGATCAAGGATATGAAACGTTTACCTGATCTAGTTTTGATTATCGATCAAAAAAGAGAAAGTACAGCAATTCAAGAATGTATGACGTTGGGCATTCCAATCATTTCAATTTTAGATAGCAATTGTAATCCAGATGTAACAGATATCCCAATTCCAGGTAATGATGATGCTATTAGATCTATCAAATTAATAGTTGGTAAGATCGCTGATTCTATTTGTGAGGGTAAAGGTGGAAAAATACAAACTGAAGATATAGAAGAAGCAGAAATTGCTTAAAAAATTAATCTTCAAAAACATTTAATCTCAAATTTATATACTAAAGAAAAATATGGCTGCTGAAATTTCTGCAAAAATTGTAAAAGAGTTACGAGACAAAACATCTGCTGGAATGATGGATTGTAAAAAGGCATTACAAGAAGCAAATGGAGATTTTGCAAAAGCTGAAGAAGCTTTGAAGAAAAAGGGACTTGTAACAGCTGAAAAAAAATCAGGGCGTATTGCTGCTGAAGGAATTGTAGAAGCTTATATACACATGGGAGGTAAGCTAGGAATATTAGTAGAAGTAAACTGCGAAACAGATTTCGTAGCTAGAAGACCTGAATTCCAAGAGTTAGCTAGAAACATTGCAATGCAAATAGCGGCTTGTCCTCAAGTTCAATATATAAATGGTAACGATATACCTCCAGAAATAGCTGAAATAGAGAAGAAGGTGGAAATGGAGAAGGATGACCTAGGTAATAAACCAGTAGAAATCAAAGAAAAAATCGTTGCTGGAAGAATACAGAAAAAATTGAATGAAATGGTCTTAGTAAATCAACCATTTATTAGAGACTCTTCTATTACAATCGAAGAATTAGTTAAGAAAAACATTGCTGCATTAGGAGAAAATATACAGATTCGTCGATTTGAAAGATTTACACTGGGTGAAGGATTAGAAAAGAAAAATGAAAACTTTAGTGATGAAGTGGAAAAAATGATAAAGAAATAATAGACCTATTAAGATATTACTCTCATCTACTTAAAGATATAAAAAGTCCACTAAATGGAGTAATTTATCATTGATTCTCGAGACATAATCTTAATTACTGATCTATTAGAAAACTGCAAAGAATATATACTTAGTGCATAATATTCATAATATTTTCTCAGATATAAAAAAGAAAAGAGAATTTCTTACACATAGTTTTCAAATGTATAATTTATGTGTGTTGATTAAGTTTATGCTTTTCTTCTAAATTGACATTCAAAAATTGCAAAAGAATTATATTCAACTATGTATCAGAATAACCTTAGCGCTTTCAACTCCTTCTATTCACTAGCTGAAGTTGAAGTTGGAAAGCACCTTTATTGGGAAATTGCAGGATTAAAACTACACGGACAAGTATTTATTGTTTCATGGTTAGTAATAGGAGCGCTATTAGCATTCGCTATTGCTGGAACTAGAGATCTGAAACAAACTCCGGAAGGGCTGCAAAACTTCATGGAATATGCTTATGAGTTTTTACAAGACATTGCCAAAAACCAAATTGGTGAAGAAGAATATAGACCATGGGTTCCATATGTTAGTACAGTTTTCCTATTCATTTTCGGAGCAAACTGGGCTGGAGCTCTTATTCCTTGGAAACTGATTTCATTACCTGAAGGCGAGTTAGCAGCTCCAACAAATGATATTAACGTAACAGTTGCTTTAGCTTTACTAACTTCTTTCTCATATTTCTATGCGGGATTAAGTAAGAAAGGAATTGGCTACTTCTCTAGATATGTTAGTCCTACTCCTATTCTTCTACCAATTAATATACTTGAAGACTTCACAAAACCTCTTTCGTTAAGTTTCCGTCTTTTCGGTAACGTACTTGCTGATGAGCTAGTTGTTTCTGTTTTTGCTCTACTAGTGCCAATCTTAATACCATTACCTGTAATGATACTAGGTCTATTTGCTAGTTCTGTACAAGCACTAATTTTCTCTACTCTATCTGCAGCTTACATTGGTGAAGCATTAGAAGATCACCACTAATCTAAAATTCTAAAACAGTTATCTGAAATAATTTAATCTTTAAATAAATATGATGAATATCAAAAAAAACTTATGAATCCTATCGTATCTGCTGCTTCAGTTGTTGCTTCTGGTCTATCTGTTGGTTTAGCTGCAATCGGTCCTGGTATTGGACAAGGAACAGCTGCTGCACAAGCTGTTGAAGGTATTGCTCGTCAACCTGAAGCTGAAGGTAGAATCCGTGGTACATTACTTCTAAGTTTAGCATTCATGGAGTCACTTACTATTTATGGTCTAGTTGTATCTCTAGCTCTACTTTTCGCTAACCCATTTAGCGCTTAATTCTTTTACAAGCAAAGTATTTTTTAGTATCCCTAGTCATTATTTAATGACTAGGGTATTGAAGTGGTTACATTTTTTTAAGGACCCATTATAAAAAATAAGTAATAATGACAAATCTGATATTTCTGTTAGCAGAAGAAGCTGCTAGTGAGCAAGCGGGTGGTTTATTCGATTTTAACGCTACTCTACCTCTAATGGCACTGCAAATTCTATTACTAATGGTAGTATTGAATCTTGTATTCTATACTCCAGTAGCTAAAGTGCTAGATGAACGAGATGAATATATTCGTAAGAACTTAGCTGAAGCTTCTGAAACTCTAGCGAAAGCAGAAGCAATTACAAAACAGTATGAGCAAGATTTAGCGCAAGAGAGACGCGAATCACAATTAATTATAGCTTCAGCTCAAAAAGAAGCTCAAGAAATAGTTGCGATGGAAATCAAGCAAGCACAAAAAGATACTGAGTCATTAGTAAATGAAGCTACACAACAATTAAACAAGCAAAAAGAGAAAGCGTTATTAGCTCTTGAAGAGCAGGTAAACACTCTTAGTGAACAAATCAAAAACAAATTGTTAAGTGGTAAGCTTACTGCATAAGGTCTCAAAATCTATTGATGAAAAAACAATCATCATAATTTATTGTTTGTAAAGTATATATAATATGAGTGATTTTCTACTGATTAGCACCCTTGCAGAATTATCTTCTGGGAAGGGATTCGGATTTAATTCAAATTTTCTAGAGGCCAATGTAATTAACATTGCACTATTACTAAGTGGTGTTGTTTACTTAGGTCGTAATTTTCTAACTTCTGCTCTGGAACTTAGACAACAAAAAGTTACTGAAGCTATACAAGAAGCTGAAGAAAGACTACAACAAGCTAACGCAAGACTTTTAGATTCAGAAAAACAACTGACGGAAGCTCAGAGTGTTATAGAAAAAATCAAAAAAGAGGCTGAAACTACTGCTCGTACAGTAAAAGAAACTATACTTGCTCAAGGTAAGATAGACATTGAAAGACTAACGAACAATGGTAAGAGTAATATCGAACAAGCTGAATTACAAATTAAAAAACAAATTCAGCAACGTATCACAAATCTTGCTATTGAAAGAGTTTCTACGCAATTAAAAGATTACATGACTCCTAGCCTTCAATCTAAAGTTATAGATAATAATATTGGTCAGTTAGGAGGACAGTTATAATGGCAAAGAACTTAAAGGTTGCTCAACCATACGCTAATGCTTTTATTCAAATGACATCTGGTAAAAAAGATTCATTAGATAAAGTTATAGCTGATCTAACATCCATTGAGGCTGCTCTAGAATCGAAAGATCTAGTACAAGCATTAAGTAATCCTCTAATCTCAGTTGATGGGAAAAAGACAATGATTAAATCAGTTTTCCAAGGGAAGATTGATAATAGTAGTCTAAATTTCCTGTTAGTATTGTGTGATAGAGGAAGAATCAATCTCCTAGAAGGAGTTACTTCTTTAGCTTTAGAAATGGCATATAAGCAAGCTTCAGTTGAAGTAGCTTATGTTGTATCAGCATCTGAGATGTCAGATAGCCAACAAGAAACGTTAATTGCAAAATTAAAATCAATGACAAATGTGAAACAAGTAAAACTAGAAATTAAAGTTGATAAAACTTTAATTGGTGGTTTCACAGTACAAATTGGTTCTAAAGTAGTTGACACTAGTATCTCAGGACAATTAGCAAAATTAGCTTCACATTTAGGAGCTTCATCTCCTCAATAGTTAAAAAGTCCGTAACTCGTTTAATAAAAAAAACATAATTTATCAAAGTAGACAAATATTGATATGGTAAACATTAGACCTGATGAAATCAGCAGCATTATCCGTGAGCAAATTGATAAGTATGATCAAGGTGTTCAAGTAACTAATGTAGGTACTGTTCTTCAAGTAGGAGACGGAATTGCTCGTGTTTATGGACTTGACCAAGTAATGGCTGGTGAGTTACTTGAGTTCGAAGATAACACTTTAGGTATCGCACTAAACCTAGAAAGCGATAACGTAGGTGTTGTATTAATGGGCCAAGGTCTAGCAATCTTAGAGGGTAGCTCTGTTAAAGCTACAGGAAAGATCGCCCAAATTATGGTTGGTGACCAATTCCTAGGAAGAGTTGTAGATGGTCTTGGAAGAGCTATCGACGGAAAAGGGGATATCAAAGGAACTGAATCAAGACTAATTGAATCAATGGCTCCTGGTATTATTTCTCGTAAATCTGTTTGTGAACCAATCCAAACAGGTATTACAGCTATCGACTCAATGATTCCTATCGGTAGAGGACAACGTGAGTTAATCATTGGTGATAGACAAACAGGTAAAACATCTGTTGCAATTGACACAATCATTAACCAAAAAGGTGACGGTGTTGTATGTGTATATGTTGCGGTTGGTCAAAAAGCTTCAACAGTAGCTTCTATCGTTACAACATTACAAGAAAGAGGAGCTCTAGATTACACTGTAATCGTTTCTGCATCTGCAGATGATCCATCTACTCTACAATATATCGCACCTTACACAGGAGCAGCTATTGCTGAGTACTTCATGTACAAGGGACAAGCTACACTTATCATCTATGATGATTTATCTAAGCAAGCAAATGCTTACAGAGAAATGTCTCTTCTACTAAGAAGACCTCCAGGAAGAGAAGCTTTCCCTGGTGATGTATTCTACCTTCACTCTAGATTACTAGAGAGAGCTGCTAAGCTAAGCGATGCTCTAGGTGGAGGAAGTATGACAGCACTTCCAATTATTGAGACACAAGCTGGTGACGTTTCTGCATATATCCCTACAAACGTAATTTCAATTACAGATGGACAAATCTTCTTATCTGGTGATTTATTCAACGCAGGTCTTAGACCAGCAATTAACGTAGGTATTTCAGTATCACGTGTAGGTTCAGCTGCTCAAATTAAAGCAATGAAGCAAGTTGCTGGTAAGCTTAAATTAGAACTTGCACAATTTGCTGAATTAGAAGCTTTCTCTCAATTTGCTTCTGATCTAGACCAAGCAACTAGAAATCAACTAGCAAGAGGACAAAGACTAAGAGAAATCTTAAAGCAAGCTGCAAACTCTCCAATTCCAGTGGCAGAGCAAGTAGCAATTATTTATACAGGTATCAACGGTCACTTAGATTCAGTACCGGTTGAAAAAGTTAAAGCCTTTGTTGAAACTCTGAGATCTAACTTAAAGAACTCAAAGCCTAAGTTCATAGAAATCGTTAAGGAAACTAAGGCTCTAAGTCCAGAAGCAGAAGAAATGCTGAAGGATGTTATTGCTAGTACAAAGTCAAGCTTTGCATAGTTTTTAACTAATAAAATACTCCCTTAAAGTTACTAGAACTTTAAGGGAGTATTTTATTTCAACCAGTCATAACCTTTAGTTTCCAATTCTTTGGCTAAAGTCTTATCTCCAGTTTTTATAATTTTTCCATCTTGCATAACGTGAATAAACGTAGGTTCAATATAATCTAATAATCTTTGGTAATGAGTAATTAATATAATTGCATTTGATTCATTCGCTAAAGTATTAATTCCTTTAGATACAATTTTTAAGGCATCAATATCCAAACCAGAATCGGTCTCATCTAGTATTGCCAATTTTGTATCTAAAACAGCCATTTGAAGTATTTCATTTCTTTTCTTTTCTCCACCGGAAAATCCTTCATTTACACTCCTGTTAAGAAAAGAAGGATCCATGTTAATAAATTCAAGTTTTTCTGTAATGAACTCAAAAAACTCTAGTGGGTCTAACTCATCCAAACCCTGATATTTTCGTCTAGCATTACATGAAAGACGAAGAAAATCTGCATTACTTACACCAGGAATTTCTATAGGATATTGGAAACCTAAAAAAATTCCTTTTTGCGATCTTTCTTCAGGCTCGATCTCAAGAATTGATTCTCCATTAAAGAGTATATTTCCTGATGTAACTCTATAGGATGAGTGTCCAGCAACAATCTTGGCAAAAGTACTTTTACCGGATCCGTTTTTCCCCATAATGGCATGAATTTCACCGGCATTCACTTTTAGGTTTAAACCTTTAATAACCGAATTTTCATTAATTGATGCTTTTAGATCTCGGATCTCAAGAATAGGATTATTATTTACCATATTTTTAACCAACTGTTCCTTCTAATTTTAAACTTAAAAGACGATCCGCCTCTAATGCAAATTCCATAGGCAATTCATTAAATACATCTTTACAGAATCCACTTATTAGTAAACTAATAGCAGACTCCATGTCTATTCCACGCTGTAGAAAATAAAATAATTGTTCTTCCTCTATCTTAGAAGTTGAAGCTTCATGTTCAACAGTACTTGTAGAATTGTTTACTTGTATATATGGAAATGTATTCGCTTGTGCTTTATCACCAACTAACATTGAGTCACATTGTGAATAGTTAACACTACCATAAGCTTTAGGGCCAATTTTTACTTGTCCTCTATAAGTGTTTTTAGAGTTACCAGAGGATATACCTTTAGATACGATGCGACTTTTTGTATTAGGGCCTACGTGGATCATCTTAGTACCAGTATCAGCTTGTTGATAATGATTCGTTAGAGCAACAGAATAGAATTCTCCTATAGAATTTTCTCCAGCTAGTATACAACTTGGATATTTCCAAGTTATAGATGATCCAGTTTCAACTTGTGTCCAAGAAATTTTAGAATCTTTTCCTGCGCAGAGTCCTCTTTTAGTAACAAAATTATAGATACCACCTACACCATTTTGATCTCCTGAATACCAATTTTGTACAGTAGAATATTTGATTTCGGCATTTTCGAGTGCAACTAATTCAACAATAGCTGCATGTAATTGATTAGTATCAAATTGAGGGGCAGTGCATCCTTCCAGATAACTGACTTGACTATTAATATCTGCAATAATCAAGGTTCTTTCAAACTGTCCTGACTCTTGATTATTAATCCTGAAATAAGTTGATAATTCTAATGGGCAAATAACATTCGGTGGAATATAACAAAAGGAACCTTCACTAAAGACTGCTGAATTCAATGCTGCAAAATAATTATCTCCTATAGGTACAACTGTGCCTAAGTATTTTTCTACAAGTGCAGGATGAGACTGCAAAGCTTCAGAAATAGGACAAAAAATAACTCCAACTTTAGAAAGCTCTTCTTTAAAAGTTGTACCTACTGAAACACTATCAAAGATAGCATCCACAGCAACGTTTGCTAATTTTTTTTGTTCAGTTAAAGAAATCCCTAGCTTTTCAAATGTTGATAAGATATCATCATCTACTTCATCTAGACTAGATAAACTAGACTTTTTCTTAGGTGCTGAATAATAAAGAATGTTTTGAAAATCAATATCTGTGTAATGAAGAGATGCCCAAGTGGGAGCTACCATCTTCTTCCAATATTCATAAGCTCTTAACCTAAAGTCCAACATAAAAGAAGGTTCTTTCTTTTTAAGAGAAATTAATTTAATTACATTACTATTAATTCCTTTTGGGAAATCTTCTACTTCAACATTAGTTTTAAAACCATACTTATACGGTTGAGATAATAGTTTCTGGACATCTAGATTATTTTGATTTTTGTCGTTAACTTCATTAGATGAAGTATCTATATTAACCATACTTTTTTATTTATAAAATATCTTATAAACATTGTAACAATTGTTGTAGAAACAAAGTCAAAATACGTATACCAAAATCACTTACAGATAATAGGTATCATGGTAGGATTAAATTGAAATAAAATATTATTTGGGTAGATGGCGGAACGGTAGACGCAGCACACTCAAAATGTGCCGAATTATTTTCGTGAGGGTTCGAGTCCCTCTCTACTCATTGGGTAACAGTGAAAAATTAATATCTAATATCTGATAAAATCTCTATAAAAATAACAAAGAAAAACATGACTTTATTAATAGTAGGAGCGACTGGTACCTTAGGAAGACAAATTGTTAGAAGGGCTATTGATGAAGGATATCAGGTGAAATGCCTTGTAAGGAATTTAAGAAAAGCATATTTCCTTAGAGAATGGGGGGCAGAATTGGTTTATGGTGATTTAAGTCTACCAGAAACACTACCTTTAGCTTTAAAAAATGTTACTGCAATAATAGATGCATCAACAGCTAGGCCTTCAGATTCGTATAATGCAGAAACCATAGATCTAAAGGGCAAAAGTGCGTTAATAGAAGCAGCCAAACTTGTCAACATTGAAAGATTTGTCTTCTTTTCGGTTATAAATAGCGACAAGTATTCAGATGTACCGCTTGTAAAATTAAAATTGGATATAGAATCTTACCTAAAAAAATCAGGAATAAAATATACAATATTTTACCTAGGTGGTTTTTTCCAAGGGTTAATTAGCCAATACGCTATTCCTATTTTAGAAAAGCAGCCAATATGGGTAACTGGGGAAAAAACCTCAATAGGTTATATCGATACATCTGACATAGCAAAATTTGCTCTTAGGAGCCTAGCTCTGAAGGAAACAGAATGCAAGAAATTCCCACTTGTAGGAAGAAGAAATTGGAATTCTCAAGAAATAATACAACTTTGTGAGAGACTTTCTGGTCAATCCGCTAGAGTTACAAAAATTCCTATTAGCGCATTAATAATATTTAGAAAATTAATGGGATTTTTTGAATGGGGAGCTAATATTTCTGAGAGATTAGCTTTTGCTGAACTATTAGCAACAGGAGAAGATTTTACAAGTGATATGAAACAAACATACGCATTATTTGGCTTTGAAGAAAGTGATACTGCAACTTTAGAAAGTTACATGCAAGATTATTTTGGAAGAATTTTAAGAAAGCTGAAAGAATTAAGCGACGAAAAAGAAAAATCTTTATAAACAGGATTGTAATAAAATTACAAAACTTTTATGGTAATTAATTTTATTCAATAAGTAGATATATAATAATAACAGTGTAAATCTACTAATGTAGATAGAAAAATATTTTCCGGAGATAAATAATGTTCACACTAAAGATTGTTGTTTATACTACAGTGACCTTGTTTGTATCTCTTTTCGCATTTGGTTTCTTATCTAATGACGCATCAAGAAACCCAAATAGAAAAGACTTAGAGTAATAAATCAAGAGAAGAAATATAACCACAGGAGCTATAGTAATTTATATTACTAGTAGCTCCATAATTTTGTGCAACATTAAATAAGTTTGTGTAAAAGAAATTAGAAGTTAAATTAAGATTAAGTAAACAAAAACAAAGTAAATAATGAAGAATTGGCGTTTAAACAATATAAATCAGTCTGCATTTGAAAAGACGGGGCCAATACCACGTTCTATTACAAAAACATTCGAAAAATTTAAAAAAGAACTAGAACCGAATTCAGAAACAGAAATTATTGAAGAATTCAGAGTTTCTAGATATCAAACAGCTGCGTCTATAAAATATCTTATATTATTAGTTGCCGTACCTTTTGTTGTTAACCAAATATCAAGAAATTTTATATTCTCTCCATTTATTGACTATTTCTGGAATGACAACCAGTCAGATATATTCTTAAATGTATCACAAGAAGAAAGAGCTTTTGGTGAATTACAAAGGTTTGAAGAAAAGATACATTTTGAGATACTTATTGGTCAATCTCCGCCTTTATCACAAGAATCAATAGATAGGGAAGTAAAAAATAAAGCTATGGAATTAGCACAATTCTATGTGCAAGAAAGTACTGATGCAATTAAAAACTTACTGTCAGATATATTAGCTTTTATAAGTTTTGCATATCTAATATTCACTGGAGGAAGACAGATAACAGTTCTAAAATCATTTATTAATGAATTAATTTACGGTTTAAGTGATACGGCAAAAGCATTTCTTATAATACTATCTACTGATATTTTCGTTGGATTCCACTCAACACATGGATGGGAAGTAGTATTGGAAAATGGTCTTAGACACTTTGGATTACCCGAAAATCACGATTTAATATTTCTTTTCATCGCAACGTTCCCGGTTGTATTAGATACAGTATTTAAGTATTGGATATTTAGATATTTAAATCAAGTTTCACCATCAGCTGTGGCTACATATCATGAAATGAATGACTAATTCTATGGTCAGAGTATAAAAGAAAATCTGACCTAGAATTATAATTTTTATAAATACTTAATTAATTAGAACATTGGAACATTACTTAGTAACATGAAAGCAAAACTTGCTCCGCCTGTAGCACCTATGAACCAACCAGAAGTAAATTTTTTCCACCCCTTAGAACTTTGTAGTTGATCAGTAGTCTCACTTTCTTCAAAAGATACAACTCCATAAATTGCAAGACAAGCTGACATGATAATCACAAGTCCTAAAGAAGAGAAATATCCTGAAAGCAAAGCAACATCAGAATTTCTTAAAGGACCAAGTTTATAAAAAGGACCTACTAGAAAATATCCATGAGTCATTCCAATTTCAAGACCTCTAAAAAGAGGAGATATACCTGGTCTATACGCGGGTAAATTGCTTAATAAAGATCTAGTAAAACTTGAAGTACTAACAGGAGTAGCTAGATTACCTACGAAGGGATCATCATTATACGGTTTAATAAATTGTGACATATTACTTTTATATGATTAACAATAGTTTGCTGATTTCACTAACTATAGTGTAGCAATATTAAATAGATTTTGTAAAAAAACAGTCTCTTAATAAAATATTAAGCAAAAGAAAGTTACAGTAATGTATACTTTATATATTATCACTTTGTAAAGAATCTTACTATGAGTATATTATTAGGTTACATTATTTTATTAGCTTGTGCATTCGTTTTCGCTGCGGGACTATACTTTGGTCTTTCATCAATAAAACTGATTTAGTAGATTGTGCTTAATTGGAATTAGTCTCCAAATAAGCACTTCTTTTTGTCAAAAAATACAATTTTTAAAACTTTAATCAAAGAAAAAACTATGGATATTCGTTATGATCTAATTCTAGGATCTCGAAGAACTAGTAATTACTTATGGATGGTTTTAACTTTTATAGGTGGTCTAGGTTTTTTTTTAGCAGGCATCTCAAGTTATTTAGGAATTCAGTTACTACCATTCGCTGATACTAAAGAAATCGTATTTATTCCACAAGGAATAGTTATGACATTCTATGGAACAACAGGACTTCTTTTAAGCGCATTCTTATCAGCAACAATTTATTTGAATGTAGGTGGTGGATATAACTTATACGATAAGAAAAATAAGAAAATAGAAATATTTCGACTTGGTTTCCCAGGGAAAAAGAAAGAAATATGCTTAGCATATTCCATGAGAGAAATTAAATCAGTCAAATTAAATATCTCAGAAGGAATAAATCCAAAAAGAGAAATATATTTGAGAACCAAGGATCAAAGAGAAGTTCCTATAACAAGAGTAGGAGAACCATTGTTACTATCACAAATTGAAGAAGAAGCTGTTGAATTAGCAAGTTTTCTAGAAGTACCTTTAGAAGGACTATAGAAAGAATAAGCAGTAAAAAAAGCTCTATCAAAAAATTATAGATAAAATAAATCAATTTTTTATAACAAAATTTATTTATATTATGATATATTGATACAAGAGCGCGGGTATAGTTTAGTGGTAAAACCTTAGCCTTCCAAGCTAATGCTGAGGGTTCGATTCCCTCTACCCGCTTCCTTAATCATATATTATTCCTATTTTTTTATTTTCTCTGACATTATGTTATTTCATACAATATTAATAACTCGTGAAGGAAAATATAGATTTTGCAGCCAGTTAAAATAAAATACGTATTAAGAAACCTAAAGTTATAAAATAAAAAAACTAATGTTTTTTTATATTCAAAAGTAATAACAAGTATTAAGAAAGACCACTGGAGAAATATTTAATAGGACAAAAATAATCAAACTTAAAAACTCAAACTGCTAATTAAAAAGAAAATAAAAAAGTTAGTAGTATTATTTTTATGAAGTAATACAACTTAATATAATAAATTAAGAAAATTTTTTCTATTTCTTAACATAAATGTAGGAAGTAAAAAGAAAAATATTTGAATATTGCTTTTTATTTGTGATGTTATCATACAATGATAGCCCTGTTCAGTATAATGTAAGTGTCAGATAAAAGAAGCCATGTGCTTAACTAACAATATCACTATTAATTCCATCTATAGATTAAACTTTATGTTTTTTCTATCTGATGAATAGGACTAATAGAATTAAGTTCTTTATAAATTCCCTTTACTACTTTTTAGGAGGTAAATCTATGTCAGGAGGCTCAACAGGAGAACGTCCTTTCTCTGATATAATTACTAGTATTCGCTACTGGATTATTCACAGTATTACTATTCCAGCTCTTTTTGTAGCAGGATGGCTTTTTGTTAGTACTGGATTAGCATACGATATTTTCGGTACACCTAGACCAAATGAATATTTCACACAAGAGCGTCAACAAGTACCACTAGTTAATGATCGTTTTAGTGCTAAACAAGAACTAGAAGATCTAACAAAAGGTCTATAAAAAATTATAGGAGCAATTCAATGAGTAAAATAAAACAACCTGTATCGTATCCTATTTTCACTTTTAGATGGTTAGCTATCCATGGTATTGCTGTGCCAACAGTTTTTTTCCTTGGTGCAATCACTTCTATGCAATTTATCCAAAGATAGGAGTTTAATATGAGCGGTCCTAATCCTAATAAACAACCAGTTGAATTAAATCGTACTTCCCTTTTCTGGGGATTACTTCTAATTTTTGTACTTGCAGTTTTATTCTCAAGCTATTTCTTCAATTAAGAAATTCTTTGTGAAGGGAAAAAATTGTAAAAAATAATTAATTTATAGAGCTTTTAGCTCTATAAAAAGCAGATCAGGAGAAAAAATTATATGTCTAGTACAGGTCGAATTCCTTTATGGCTTATTGCAACAGTTGGTGGAACTGCTGCATTAACAGTTGTGGGACTATTTATATTTGGTTCTTACTCTGGTGTAGGTTCATCTTTATAAATTTAAAGACTAAATTAGCTCCATGCATTAAATTTGCATGGAGCTAATTTAGTCTTTAAATTTATGCGATCTCGTCTTGCTCTATATAAATAAAAGCAAAAGCCATAACGAAGCCCGGGAATATAATACCCACAATTGGTACAAGAATAGAAGGCAGATAAGCAGCTGTCATAATTTTACAGACCTCCAAATAGAGAGATTATATTGAAACGAGTTGTAATATTTCTACTACAAACTGTAGTATTACAAGTCTACTGTATTATAGCTGGCAAATAATGTAGTATGAAAATAAGTAAACATATTTTCGCTTCATATCCTGGATTTACAAAAATATAAGCGAAAAAAATCGAAAAAGTGAATATAAAAAGTAAGAAATAAAAATAAATAACCAATGGATAATCCAAAAAGCTTACAAGCTATGCAGAAATTTGCTGAGACATATGCACAAAGAAGTAATACATTCTTCTGTTCAGATCTAAGTGTAACGTCAATAGTTATTGAAGGACTTGCTAGACATAAGGATGAATATGGAGCCCCTTTATGCCCTTGTAGGCACTACGATGATAAAGCTAAAGAAGTTTCTATAGCTTATTGGAATTGCCCTTGTGTTCCAATGAGAGAAAGAAAAGAATGCCATTGCATGCTATTTTTAACTCCCGAAAATGAATTTTCTGGAAGTAATCAAGAAATCAGTTTAGATTATCTAATTGATCAAATCCAGAAATAGATCACTTATTGCAGGTTAATATGCTTAAAATTTCTTAATACATATACCTGCAATAGCGAAGTAAATTAATTTATAGATTACCACGTCTTAGAGCAATAAGAACAATAATAGCTGGTCCAGCTGTTATCACAAGGAAAAGAGCACCAAGCTGTGCTACAGTTGTTAGATTAGGCATAATTAGATAACCTCAATTATTTAATGAAATATTAAGTCTTTTGCAACAGATTAGAAAATACTTATGATCAGTATACTAATCATAGAGTATAACCCTTGATACAATTATCTTCTAAGTTTCATGATAATTGATTAATTCGACAGAAGAAATTAATTTCTGGAAAAGATATATCTTGATTAGATGAAATGTTAAATAATAAAAAAAAAGAAAATTATTTTAGCCTATAAAAGACTTTCAGAAAAAGATACTTTACTAATAAAGACTTGTCTTTATTAAAGAAATATGATATTCCTATCATAGGGCAAAGATAGGACTGCTAACTCAATGGTAGAGTACTCGGCTTTTAACCGATTTGTTCCGGGTTCGAATCCCGGGCAGTCCATATGAATAAAAGATATAAGCTTAAACAAAAATAACAAGACCATAATAAATGGAAGTAATATTCCACTTCTATAGTGAATAAAAATATCACAAAAAATATAAGTTAAATACCCCCAGGGGAATTCGAATCCCCGTTACCTCCGTGAAAGGGAGATGTCCTAGGCCTCTAGACGATGGGGGCTAGGTATTTATTTATCCATATCTAAAAAGATAGCTAATATTTCAATAGATGTCAAGTTTTTTTCTAGGGAATAAAAGTATAGAGAAACTGACAGACTAGAGTTTATACTAAAAGCATAGAAATTAAAATAAACAAAACAATTTATGGATAATATAGTTCCTGTATTATATTTATCTATTTTACTTATTTCACTACTAGTCTTAAGTTTCTTTATAGGAAGGCAGATAGTTGAAAGGAAAAAAATAGAAGACGATCTATCAATACTTCAAAATAAAATTAGGAATAAAGAAGCTAATGCAGAAGATTATTATGAATTAGGATCAATTTATCTGTCAAAAAAATTATTTGACCAAGCTATCTTACAATTCAGATACGCATTACAAGTGTGGAAAAATGAAGATTTTGAAGGAATTTCAAGACTTTATAATACGATAGGTTTTACGTATTCAGAAACAGGACAATACGAGTTGGCAATCTATTATTATCAGGAGGCTTTAAAAAGTGATGAAAATTATAATATTGCATTAAATAATTTAGGATATGCATATGAAAAGCAAAGAATGATTAAAGAAGCTATATCGGCATATAAAAAAGTTATAGAAACAGAGCCCCAAAATGAAACAGCTATCTCTAGAATACAAGTGTTAAAAAGAAGAATTCCGAAATCGGGATGACAGGATTCGAACCTGCGACATCCTGCTCCCAAAGCAGGCGCGCTACCAAACTGCGCTACATCCCGTTGATGTATGACTTCAATGTATCATACGATTAAAAATATGTCTAGAAGATTTTATTTATTTCAAATAATATACTTTCTTGTATGAGAGTTTCTTTACAAAGTAAATGAAGGATGGAAAATGAATGGTATCATAAGTACCAAATTGAAAATGGAGTAATAAAATCGTGAAGAAATGGATTTCAACGTTGCTACTATGTCTATTTGTAGCACTTCCTTTATCAGCTAATGCTGATGTAGCCGGATTAGTACCATGTAAAACTTCTAAAGAGTTCGCTAAGCGTCTAGATGGAAGTGTAAAAAAATTAGAAGCTAGATTAAGTAAATATGAAGTAGGTACTCCACCTGCACTAGCTTTACAAAAACAAATTGAATCAACAAAAAAGAGATTTGCACAATACGGTGATGCAGGTCTACTTTGCGGAACTGATGGTCTACCTCATTTAATAACAGACGGTAGATGGAGCCATTCTGGAGAATTTGTAATACCTGGAATCTTTTTCCTTTACATAGCAGGTTGGATTGGTTGGGTAGGTAGAAGTTATGTACAATTTGCTAGAGGCACTGACAAACCTACTGAGAGTGAAATTATTATAAATGTTCCAGTAGCACTTAGTTTTGTTACAACAGGATTTGTTTGGCCATTCGCTGCATTCAAGGAATTTACTAGTGGTAAACTTATAGCTCCTGCTGAGGAGATTACAGTTTCTCCTAGATAATAAATAATCAAAAAATAATATAATATGGACAGTAATTTTTTAAAATATCTTTCGACAGCACCTGTATTACTAACAGTATGGCTATCGTTAACAGCTGGTCTAGTTATTGAAGCCAATCGTTTCGTACCAGACATGCTTTATTTTCCAATGTAATAATAAATTGAAGTGTTGTTGAATGAACAGTAACAACATGTTAATATAATAATGTATCTGGGTGTATACAATATATACTCTTAACCTTGTCAGGCCTGGAAGGGAGCAGCAAGAGAGGAACTATATTGTTGATGCACTCCAGATATACATTTGCTAGACTTACATTTTTGTTTTTTTTTCTCGTAAAAATACTTATTATTAATATATTTATCACAGAATTAGATGGTAAATTATTAGTTAGGAACTTTCATTTAAAGAAATAGAAAGTAGCAGCGGTAAAAAATATAGAGGATTATTATGACTCCATCTTTAGCAGCTTTTATTAATAGCTTACTTTTAGGACTATTCATTGTAGTTATTCCAGTTGGAACAGCTGTTTTCTTAGTTAGCCAATCTGACAGAGTAACACGTAACTAAATAAACAATAATAGAATATATGTAGATATAGTTCAAACAAATAACTATATCTACATATATTCTATTATTATTATTAACAAGGAAAAATAATGATACTATTAATATAGCTTCACAAAATATAAGATATAAAGTCTAGAAGACTAGAATTATCTTATATAGAATAGATCTAAAAGGTCTTCTCAGATAAAAAAAGCATTCCTATCAATACATTAAAATATGCTAAAAAGATTTGGTTTCATAGTAACAGCTGCTCTTTGTGCAACTTTATTCTCATCTTCAGCTTATGCACTTGACTTAGATGAAAGCACAAGAAGTGTACCATTAGATCCATCAGGAACAACAGTAGTATTAACTCCTGAGCAAGTAAAGCGTGGAAAAAGATTATTTAACGCATCGTGTGGTTCATGCCACGTAGGTGGTATTACAAAAACAAATCCTAACCTTGGATTAGAGCCTGATGCATTAAGTCTTGCAACTCCAGCACGTGATAACATTAATGCTCTAGTAGATTATATGAAAAATCCAACTAGTTATGACGGATTAGAGTCTATCGCAGAAGTACACCCTAGTATTAAGAGTGCTGATATCTTCCCTAAAATGAGAAGCTTAAATGATGAAGATTTATTCGCAATTGGTGGACATATTTTACTTCAACCTAAGTTATCAGCAGAAAAATGGGGTGGAGGAAAGATCTACTACTAATAATTTGATTGGATAATCAATTAAAATATTTACCTTTTGTTCATTGAGTAATCTATACAAAAGGTAAACAATAACCTTTTCTTTTTTTTATTATTTACCATTTATAAAAAGATTAAAAACAAAATGACTAAATATATCATCGTAGAGAAGAAAAGAAACATAGGTATTTTATTTACTAATTGCAGTGTAGAAGAAATATTAAATATTGATTCTAAATACAATGTAGGTGACATATATTTAGGTATAGTTACAAATATCCTAGAGAATTTAAACATTGCATTTATTAAACTAGATAATTGGAAACAAAATGGGTTTCTAGTTTTGAAAAATGAATTTTTTTTTACTTCCAGACCAAATATAAACTTAGGAGAAGAAATTGTTGTTGAGATTATAAAAGAACAAATTAGCAAGAAAGGACCAACTGTCACAAAGAATATAAGTGTACAAAATGAAGAGATAAAAATATACCCATACAACAAAAAGAGTTCTTCTATTAGTAAAAGTTTTAATAAAAAAGATACAAAATATTTAAACGTTGTTACAAGGCTAATAAAATCGAAGAATTTTGGTCTAAATATAGAAAAAAGAGAAGGGCCATTTCATCTTTGGAAACTAATTTATCGGCTGAAAAAAGTACAACAAGAGTATTTATCTATACAAAAAAAAATAAATAATAGCCAAACATTACCTTGTTTAGTAAGTAATAAACAGGAAATTGTAGATATTCTTTTAAAAAAAAGTTTAATACAAAAAGAAACAATAATCATTGTTTCTTCTCTAAGAGAAGCTATAAAAACAAAAAAGAAATTACTTTCTAAAACTATTAAGAAAGATAAAGTCATAATAGAATATTCTAGAGAGAAAATATCAAAAAATTACGAATACTATGTCGAATTTATAGTCCGTAATGCGCTCAGATCAAATGTAAAATTAAATACAGGAGGCCATATAGTAATTGAAAAGACAGAAGCCTTAACATCAATAGATGTTAATTCTGGGTCTTTTAAAAAATTTAGATCATCAAGAGAAACAATTCTTTGGATAAATCTAGCAGCAACGAAAACCATTATCCAAGAACTAAAACTTAGAAATATTGGTGGAATTATTGTTATTGATTTTATTGGAATGATCAATCAGAATGATCAATTATCACTTTTAGAATACTTAAACACACAATTACAATCAAACCTACCCAATGGGCGGATTATACAAATTTCTGAAATTGGACTAGTAGAAATTACTAAGACACGAGAAGGTAGAAATATATATGATATGTTTACTCAAGAATGCAGACAATGTAAGGGAACAGGATACATAAGGGAAGAAAAACTTTCAAATAAATTTCATACCCATTTCTTAGAAGTAAGCTCAATTTATGGATAAACGGAAAATAAAAAAATTTGGTATGTTATAATCATTCTGTCTATAAGGGCGTGTAACTCAGTGGATAGAGTGTCAGATTCCGGACCTGATGGTCGTGGGTTCAATTCCCGCCATGCCTATAAAAATATTTAAGAAAAATGTGAGTATATATTAATTTATTATGGTATAAATAAGTTCAGAAATGCTAGGGGCTGTAATGGTATCGACGCTTTAGAAGCTACAATAATGTGATACAAGCCGAGATTAGGTAAATCTTGTAAAAAATACCTACACAATAAATGCAAACAATATAGTGAAATTCTCTAATACTTACGCATTAGCATAACTATTAAACGAATTAACAAAAAAATAAACGTAAATACATAGATTAAGGAATAATTAAAATTTCAAGCTGAATTTAAAGAATTATAAATAAATCTGTTTCAGATATAGTATGAAACTAAGCTTGTGAATGAGTATATTGTATAATCTATAGTGGACGTGGGTTCAAATCCCACCAGCTCCAAAAACAATGTTTTTGCATCTGTGGCCGAGTGGTCGAAGGCACCGGACTCATAATCCGTCTCTTGAAAAAGACACCGCTGGTTCAAACCCAGCCGGATGCATACAATAAAATAAAATGAAGAAAAAAGTATTGTTAGACAATATAATGAGATCTAAAATATTATGAGCATTAAAAATATAATTAAATTGATAAAATAAAAAATTGAACAAATATGAAACATACTTTATCTGTTTTAGTAGAAGATGAATCAGGAGTATTAACTAGAATTGCTGGACTATTTGCTAGAAGAGGCTTTAACATAGAAAGTCTAGCTGTTGGACCAGCAGAGGAATTAGGAATTTCACGTATAACGATGGTAGTTCCTTCAGATGAGAGAACTATAGAACAATTAACGAAACAGCTATATAAGTTAGTTAATATACTAAGGGTAGAAGACATTACTAATCTTCCTTGTGTAGAAAGAGAACTAATGTTAATTAAGATAAAAACACAATTAAGTGAAAGGTCTGAAATTTTAGAGATAGCACAAGTTTTCAGAGCACACGTAGTTGACTTGTCTGAAGATTCAATTATAATCGAAGTTACAGGAGATCCAGGAAAAACTGCTGCAATTCAGCAATTATTATCAAAATTTGATATTAAGGAAATAGCCCGAACTGGAAAGATCTCATTAATAAGAGGATCTAATGTTAGTACAAACTACCTTAAAATCAGATAAGATTTAATATTGGGGGTGGAGGGACTTGAACCCTCACGACCGTAAAGTCAACAGATTTTAAGTCTGTTGTGTCTACCATTCCACCACACCCCCTAATAGAGATTGTGTAACTAGGCGGCACCCAGATTTGAACTGGGGGTGAAGGATTTGCAATCCCTTGCCTTACCACTTGGCTATACCGCCACTTTTTTTTTATCCCACAATGAATATATTAGTATAATTTTTTACTATCGTATATAAGTAAAAAATGTTTTTTTATTTTTTCCTAATAATTTGAACAAATTATTAGGAAAAAATACTTATCCTTTAAAAAGACGGCTTCTTAAGATGTCCTCAGCTTGAATTGTTACTAAATCGGCTTTAGTTAAGACTCTATTACCCGATGCAAAAATTCTATTAGCTTGTCTCATTCTTGCTCTATCTATAGCATTTCTAACACTTCTAGCATTAGCGAAATGAGGTTCAGCCATTCTTAATTTTATATAATCTAAGAGAACCTCTTCCGATTCTGGTGTCATAGAATATTGTTGCTCTTCAACCATTATCTTAGCAATAGTTAATAACTCGTCAGGACTGTAATCTGGGAAATCAACATGATTAGCAACTCTAGAAGATAATCCTGGATTAGACTCGTAGAAAGAATCCATTCTTTCCTTATAACCTGCGAATATAATGACTAAATCATCACGTTGGTTTTCCATTACTTGTAATAAAATTTCTATGGCTTCAGCGCCATAATCTCTCTCATTATCTGGTTTGTATAGATAATAAGCCTCATCGATAAATAGGACTCCCCCCATCGCACGTTTTAGAACTTCTTTTGTTTTTGGAGCTGTATGACCGATATATTGCCCAACTAAATCATCACGAGTCACAGTAATTAGATGACCTTTTCTAATGTAACCAAGTCTAAATAAAATATCTGCCATCTTTAATGCAACAGTAGTCTTACCAGTCCCTGGGCTTCCAGTAAATGACATGTGTAAGTTAGGATTAGCAGAAGTAAGACCCAACATTTTTCTAAGTCGATGAACTAGTAGTAAAGCTGCAATTTCTTTAATTCTATCTTTAACAGGAGCTAGACCAACTAAATCCTGGTTTAATTCATCTAGCACTTCCTGGATTTGTCTATTTTCGTATTCCTCTTGTAAACTTACAAGAGTATTGTCTGTAGATGAAGCCATAATTAATAAATAATTTTATAAAAGTATAAAAAAAAAGATAACTTAAACACTTGGAGTTATTATCACACAGTGTTCAAGTTATCTATAGAACTATCTAATTACTAATTAGTAACGCTCACCTTCTGGGCGAGTACTAGCGTAACTTTGGATAGTGTATCTGATGTTTCTTGAATCAGATTCTTGACGTTGTAGTTGGAATCCAGGCTCGTTAGAAGTTGGTCTTTGAACGATGAAAGAAAGACAACAACTCTCAACACCACGTGAGTTATCGAAAGCGTTAACCTTTACGTAGTAAGATGGCTTAGCCTTACGACATGAGTTAATCTCAAACATAACAGCAGCTGGATCCTTAACACCGAATAGAGGAAGACCCCAAAGATCCCAGTAAGAGTTACGAGGGTGTGGATCGTCTGTGAATTCAACGTTTAAAGCCCAACCTTTGCTGATAGCATATTGGATTTGCTTAACGATTTGCTCGTCAGTTAGGTCTGGAAGGAAAGAAAATGCACCTTGTGTTAATCTCATGAAAAATACTCCTTTAGATTGTTTAAATGTAGCTGTGACACTAATTTATAAATAGTGCCACTTTATATAAGAATAAAGAGAAAACTCTATAGTCTTGATATATTATCTGTTAGATGTAGCTGTCTCAACGAAGTCAGCTGTATCTGTAGAAGCATAGTTGAATGTAATATCCTTCCATAGATCTAGAGCTGTTTGAAGAGGACCACAGCTCTTAGCTGCATTCTTAAGGATGCCAGGACCTTCTGAAAGGTAGTCACGTCCTTCGTTACGAGCTACAACCATACTCTCAAGAGCTACACGGTTAGCAGTTGCACCAGCTTGAATACCATCAGGGTGACCGATAGTACCACCACCGAATTGAAGTACAACGTCATCACCTAGGTAGTGAATTAGTTGGTGCATTTGACCACAGTGAATACCACCTGAAGCTACAGGAAGACACTTGTTAAGAGCTGCCCAATCTTGTGCGAAGAATAAACCTTGAGGAAGGTTGATTTCTGATTGAGTAGAAAGAAGAGTATTGTAGAAACCTTTAACCATTAGAGGGTCACCTTCTAGCTTACCTACAACAGTACCAGCGTGAATGTGGTCAACACCAGCCATACGCATCCACTTACAGATTACACGGAAGTTCATACCGTGAGTCTTTTGACGAGCATAAGTAGAGTTACCTGCACGGTGTAAGTGAAGAATCATACTGTTTGCACGAGACCACTTAGAAATACTTTGAATAGCTGTGTAACCCATTACAAGGTCGATCATGATGATCACAGAACCTAAAGCCTTACCGAATTCAGCACGCTCGTAAACGTCTTCCATAGTACCAGCTGTAACGTTAAAGTAGTGACCTTTAACTTCACCAGTAGCTGCAGATGCACGGTTAACACCTTCCATACCGAATAAGAAACGCTCTCTCCATCTCATGAATGGTTGTGAGTTGATGTTCTCGTCATCCTTAAGGAAGTCTAGACCACCTTTAAGACCTTCGTATACAACACGACCATAGTTCTTACCAGAAAGACCTAACTTAGGCTTAACTGTAGCACCAAGTAGAGGACGACCGAACTTATCTAGTCTCTCACGCTCTACGATAACACCTGTTGCAGGACCTTGGTAAGTCTTAAGGTATGCAACTGGCATACGCATATCTTCTAGACGTAAAGCATTTACAGCCTTGAAACCGAATACGTTACCGATAATAGAAGCTGTTAGGTTAGAAAGAGATCCTTCTTCGAATAGATCTAGCTCATAAGCAATGTAAGCGAAGTACTGATCGTTTGCACCTGGAACAGGGTCAACTCTGTAAGCCTTAGCTCTGTAAAGGTCACAAGCTGTTAGAAGGTCTGTCCATACAACAGTCCATGTAGCAGTAGAAGACTCACCAGCGATAGCTGCAGCACATTCTACAGGGTCAACACCTTTTTGAGGTGTCATACGGAACATAGCTAGTACGTCAGTATCCTTGATAACGTAGTCAGCATCCCAGTAACCCATCTTAGCGTAAGGGATAACACCTGATTCGTAACGTTCGTTCTTGATTCGAGTCCGTGATTCTACGGATTGAGACATAAACTCCTCCTTTAACGTGTATTTTAAATGATAAAATTAGCCTATGTAATACATATAGAGAATTACATTATTGGCAGTCAATAATTAATGTTTTAACTAATTAACTTATACCTTGATATTAATATTATCAGGAAATATAAAGTTAATAGTAACATTTTTTTTATAAAACAGATAAGTTTTTCTTATATAAAGGAAAGGCATTTTTTTACCAATAAAATAAATAAAAAAGTAAAAAATAATTGTAAAAAATAGTCAAAGTATAATATCCAAAATAAAGAACATATTTGCAACAAACAAACGAGTAGAATAATTTTAGAAAAGTAAAAGCATATCAAATAAAAAAACAGTATGAACTATATTTTAGATTATCTAAATAGCCTATCAGGTAATAAATATTCAAATCTGGTTTTTTCTTCTTTTCACAATGTTCAAGTGCAAGATCCACTATCAAAATTGATAAAATGGCTAAACACAGAGAAGAGAACTGGAATAAGAATAAAAAGTGAAGAGGATTTACTAATAGAAGATTTTCTATCTACAAATAGTAATAGACCAATTCAATTAAATTTGGACGAAAAGAAAGATAATAATAAAATTGAAATTTCAGTACTTAAAAAAAATAGAAGAAACCCTCAATTCCCAACAGAACAGCAGAAACTAATATTAACAGAACTAAAAAAAGTCCCTGTGTATACGGTAGTAAACGGTAACGATGAAATAATTTTAGCTTCTCCTAGAGAAGAGAGTAATGATAATTCTTTAAAATGGTTTTATAAACAATATTACAATTGGTTTGTTTGGAAAAACGATGACGGTCCTGTAACAATAGGATTATTTTTCTCTAATAAAGAAGATGCTGAATCATATTTACATGAGATCTGTCTTAAAGATCCTCGTGGAGCGCAAAATTTAGGATTGAGCGTGAAAAGCACTGGCTTAGATACATTTTACTATTTAAATAGAACATCTAATCCTCAAGTTCAATTAAAAATGATCAGTGATTTAGAAGAATTAGATTTATTGTTAAGAATACACATCAAAAGACACTTATCATTTGTAAATCCTAAACAAAAATATGGAAAAAATTGGTTTAAAGGAACTCCAATCTACATATTACGCGGAGATGAAATAAGTCGGAATGAGAATAATAATGAGAGAAAAGAAAAAACAGAAACAAAGAAATTAGTTTTTTTCAGTAAAAAAGACGTAGAAAAAACTTTAGAAATATCAAAAAATAATAAAGAAAGAAATTTAGAAATATACAATTTTGAAAATTATTTATTAGATTTAGAGAAATCTTCATCTGCAGATATACAAAGAATTAAATTTGTTCCTTCTTATTTCACATATAAAGAAATTGATCAGAATGTAGACAAAGATATTGTCGAAATATCACAAGATAAAAAGATAAAAAGAATTTTTATTGAAAAAATAAAATCTGTACAGAGATTTTGCAAAGGTGTCATTTGGTTAGTAACCTCAGACACCCTGCCAAGTGAAGAAAATTCTTGGTAAGAATTATTGAATAAGCAATCTTCTTAATTACCTCAGAAAAATTATCCTTTACGTGAGTAATACTCAACTATAAGCAATTCATTTAATTGAAGTGCAACCCAATCTCTTTCGATTATTCCATTAATTTTTCCTTTAAGAGAATTTTTATCAAACTCAAGATGACTAGGTATATTTGCTAATCCAGGAAAGGCTAAATAAGACTCAACTAACTGTTTTGAACGGGGGTTTGATCGTACAGTAATAGATTGGCCACCTTGACACTGATAGCTAGGAATCGAAACTCGCTTTCCTTCAACACAAATATGTCCGTGACTAACTAGTTGACGGGCAGCTGGAATCGTAGGAGCCATTCCAAGACGGAAGACTATATTATCTAACCTCATTTCAAGGAGTTGTAATAAGGCTTCTCCTGTAGAACCTTTAATTCGTCTAGCATCTCTTACATATCTTAAGAGTTGCTTCTCTGTTAATCCATAATTGAACTTTAACTTCTGCTTTTCTTCCAAACGAATAGCATATTCAGATGGCTTTCTAGGCTGATCTCCATGTTGACCTGGTCTAGAGTTCCTTTTAGTACTTTTTCTTGTAAGACCAGGAAGTTCACCTAAACGACGTGTAATTCTTAAAACAGCTCCTCTATAACGAGACATAGTTATTATTTCTCCATGTAATTTGTTTATTTTTTTTTGCTATGTACTATGTACAAAAATAAGAGTAATTAATTTATGAAAAAAGAAGATAAAATTAATATAATTGAATTATCGCATAGATTTAACGTGCTCCAAAGCAATTTAATAAAATAAAAAAAAGAAAAGAAACTACTTTACTAAAAAATAAGAATAATCTATAATTTCATTGTGTCCGGAATTAAAAGTGCTGGTGTAGCTCAATTGGTAGAGCAACTGATTTGTAATCAGTAGGTTGCGGGTTCAAGTCCCTTCACCAGCTTTTCATAATTAAATGACTTTCATATTGAAAAATAACTTTGCACCTCTAAGTGGATAACTAATTCCACGTAAAATCAAATCATGAGTAAGTAAAATATCCTTAACTACTAAGAGACCAAAGCGTCCAGACTGTGAGTAGATCAGAGTATTATTTTTAATGGATTTATATACTAAATCAGTAAAACCAACTCCAGAATCAACAATAGAAGATCTACCATATCTGTTATACGAAAAAGATACAAGAGAAATAGACACTAAAATATCTATCTCCATTAGAATCCATTTCCCTCGTTTAGTAAATTTAGTTGCATTAGCCAAGAGATTTAATAACACATGAGAATATAATTCTTTATTTATATATGCATAGCCACATCTATTATGACTGTAAATATGAGCATCCAAAAAAGAATTTTTGTGTAATAACATTAATTCATAAACAATATCTAATCCTTCGATGAAGGTAGGAAATAAAGTTTCACTCTTTACTATTGATTTATTTTTATCTCTTCCTAGATATAGAAAGTAATTTATTAAGTTTTTCATTCTTTCTACTTCTTTTATTCCTAATTCGAGAAGTTCTCCTTTTTTATACTTAGAGAGTGTCTCATCATACTCATATATTGTTTCTAACAATATACTCAAATTACTGACAGGGGCTTTTAATTCATGACTAAGAATGGCTAAAGATTTATTTGTATATTCTTCCATTTTAATAAATTTCAAATGAATTCTAATCTATCATTTTAGTAGTCTGAAATTAATATGAATAAAAAAATTATAGATACACACTAAATTATTATTCTTCAATAAGGCTTCCAATCTTGATAAAGGATCAACTTACTATTAAAATAAAATAGACTTTTTTCCTACAAAAGATTATAAATAAGAATTTGAGACTTTAAGGTTAATCTGTATTATTATTTTTATTCAATTAGTTAACAAGTCCTCCAATTTTAAAAGAATTATATTTTCTATCCTTTTTATCCCTGAATCATAAAAGTTGATTGAGTTTCTTTGTATTATGAAAAAATGATTCAAAAAAAAAAAAAAAGAAGTTGCATAAAAAGTATCAAAAGTGTAAACTAACTTCAGAGATAATAAAAATCCTAAATGGGCGGTTAGCTCAGCGGTAGAGCGCCTGCCTTACAAGCAGGTGGTCACTGGTTCAAATCCAGTACCGCCCATTGATATGATTAATAAATATGTGAAGTTCTGGGCTCATCGTCTAAGGGATCAGGACAGGGACCTTCTAAGTCCCTAATGTAGGTTCGAATCCTACTGAGCCTATACTTTTTTTTTAATTTAGTAAATCACCAAAAACTTCTTCAAATACTGATTGTACTTTATCACCTGAATCGATTGATTCTAATGGATCCTTACGTAGTCTATGACGAAGGCACATTCTAATGATTGATTGGATATGCTCCACTGTAACTTCTGTTTCACCCATGTAGGATGCATAAGCTCTAGCAGCTCTGTTGGTAACAATATCTCCTCTCAGACCATCTACGTCTAATTCTCCACAAACTTGGGAAATTTTTACTCTTAATTCATAGCTTAAGTTTGTTTGACCTAGTAAACCTTGAGCTTTAACAATTCGATCTCTAAATTTCTGCTGTTCTTCTTGGTGTTCAGCTAAGCAAGAAGCTGGATCTTTGTCGAATGAAGATCTTTGCTCCACTATCTGTACTCTAAGTTCAGGATCTCTTACAGTTCTTATTTCAGAGTGCATTCCAAATCGGTCAAGTAACTGAGGTCTTAACTCTCCCTCTTCTGGGTTTCCAGATCCAACTAGTACAAATCTAGCTGGGTGTCTAATTGAAATACCTTCTCTTTCAACCGTATTCCAACCTGAAGCTGCTGAATCTAAAAGTATATCTACTAAGTGGTCATCTAAAAGGTTAACCTCGTCAACATATAAAATACCTCTGTTAGCTTTTGCTAGTAATCCAGGTTCAAAAGCTTTAACACCTTCAGTTAAGGCTTTTTCGATATCAATTGTTCCACAAACTCTATCTTCTGTTGCACCAAGAGGTAAATCAATCATTGCAACCTTCTTCTTTGCAACCTGTACAGAATTACCTGATTCAATAAATTTTCTGACATCTTCACTCATTAAGTCGTAATCAGTTGGATGTGAGTTAAATGGGTCGTTTTCCACAACTTCCATTTCTGGTAAAATGTCAGTTATAGCTCTTATCGTTGTAGATTTTCCTGTTCCACGATCTCCCATTATAATTACTCCACCAATTTTTGGATCGATAACATTAAGTGCTAGAGCTAATTTCATTTCTTCTTGTCCTACTATCGCAGTAAATGGAAAGACTGGACGTTCACTTTCTTTTAATGTATTTGATGTCACTGTTGTTTATATTTTTCTTAGTTTTTTTCACTACATATTTGTCAGGAAGTTTACATATAATTTTTTTGTTTTTTTGACAAATTATTTTATAAACTCTTTAACTTTAAAGAGTTTATCCATTATTCATATAATGCTGTCCCTAGTTTGATAGCTAATGCTAATGAAATTAAAGCTAGTATTAAAGCTACGAAAATCTGAGTGTCACTTATCATTGAAAATGTACTCCTTAAATAATATTAATTAAATTAATATTACAGACAGAATCTAATAATAGATAATCTTTGACATATTTATTTAAACTTATTTTAGATATTTGATAAATATTTAATCTAAGACTTTATCTCGGGGTTGACAAGTTGTTAAACCAAGAGGTAATCTTATTTCAGGATGAGAGGGAAAGATCAGTTGAGAGACAAGTGATCAAAAAGATTTCTTCTTTTCTTAAACGAAAATGTTTCGTAAAAAATAAAATTAAATATTGGATATCATGGAGAGTTTGATCCTGGCTCAGGATGAACGCTGGCGGTATGCTTAATACATGCAAGTCGTACGAGAACTTTTAGTTCTAGTGGCGGACGGGTGAGTAACACGTGAGAATCTGCCCTTAGGAGGAGGATAACAGCTGGAAACGGTTGCTAATACTCCATATGCCGAGAGGTGAAAGGATTTATCTGCCTAAGGAGGAGCTCGCGTCTGATTAGCTAGTTGGTAGGGTAATAGCCTACCAAGGCGACGATCAGTAGCTGGTTTGAGAGGATGATCAGCCACACTGGGACTGAGACACGGCCCAGACTCCTACGG
>Ga0209603_1000115_pt1 | contig 103213 bp, 71 predicted proteins | sample COGITO_mtgs_1206_FD_184812 | JGI IMG/M metagenome (GOLD analysis project Ga0209603, IMG submission 184812) | Pelagic marine microbial communities from North Sea - COGITO_mtgs_120607 (SPAdes) (version 2) | ecosystem: Environmental > Aquatic > Marine > Epipelagic ...
GTGTAAGACGCATCGTTGCCACAACCTGTAGAGCTGTTTCCACCACCGGTGCCGCCATCTGTGTCTTCGGTTGCATCGCGGCATCCGTCTCCATCAGCATCGGTCGTGTTTGAAGAAATCCAACCAAGGTCACCAGTCATACATGAGTCATCGGCATCCAATACTCCGTCGTTGTCATCATCCAAATCTTCAGATGAGTCTTGGCAACCATCAGAATCGTAATCGGTCGTGTTTGAAGAAATCCAACCAAGGTTACCCACCATACATGAGTCGTAGGCATCGACAAGTCCGTCGTTGTCATCATCCATATCTTCAGACGAGTTGTCTTTACAACCGTCACCGTCATGGTCAGTAATGTACGAAGAGGTCCAGTTTGTTTCTCCGTTTGGACAGTCGTCATTGGTATCGTATATTCCATCTCCATCCGTATCGGTGGTGTTGTTCGAGGACATGACTACGGTTGGTGAATCAAGTTCTGTGGCACGTTCTTCGCCCGGAATTTGGTTCAAGTGGCCAGTGAAAGCTTGTCCCAGTAAAAGCAGCATGAAGAGGATGGATACTGAGGTCGCAGGCTTGAGTTGCATGGACGCGCTACAGCATCTCAACTTAAATGGTAGGGGATGTGTTTTGCTTTCGACAAGTATATTCATAATAAATATATATCCACCCACTCTGGGTAAAAACTATTCCTGTTCAAAATAAAGGGAATATTCATCGTTCCAATCGATGGACGTCGCCTTGAACCACTCTTCAGCGGAATCAAACGCTTCTTGCCCGGGATTCTTTCGTTTACGCTTGGCACGCTGTGAAATGAGTTTCCAAGCAGTCTTTTCGCCGATGCCTGGAATGGCCTCTAATTGCTTTTGAGACACTTTTTCTGCCTGAAGTCCGGTTTCAACCCCTGTGATCGAACGAGCTCCGTGTCCAGTAACAACGACGGTCGATTGAGTTTCGAGCGGAATATGGTATTCGACGCCAATGAGTATTGGATAAGCACCGATTTGCCTTCCAAAGGTGATGCCGGCTTTACCTCGGCATGACTCCGCAGTATGCGCTTCATTGAGGTGCGCAGTAAGTCTCGTTCGACCATCATGCGTCTCCCAATGCACATCGGATAATTTTTCACCCAAAGGGAATAATTCTTCAAGGAGTGGGCCATCAATGGTGTCGCGAACGTTAGTTTTGAACGTGTTAAACGCTTTTTGAGGAATGTCTTGAAATCCTTCTCCTTCGACTTGCCGGATGTTAATACGGCGCAATAACAAACCCTCTCGGCGAATTTCATGCAGTAAGTCAAGGTTCATCTGGTAACTCGCCTCTGTTTCACCGTTTAACCCAGCAATAAAATTGAGTCCAGGTAGCAACTTTGGCAAACCTCTTTCTCCACGAACTGAACCGTATGTATTGATCAGTCGTATTGCTGACTTGAGTTGAGCAGGGTCGCAATTGAGCCAATTCGCTTCGTGGACACTTGGGTCAGCTGATTCAAGACCAAATGAAAGTACGGCGCCATCAGATAATGTCTCAACGAGCGTTTTTGTGATTGCTTCGGATTCTTCGAGGTTTTCAGCAATGATTGAGGGGTTGCCGTTGTCGGTGTGAAGGATTCCTAAACGCTCATCATCGCGTAAACCATGAAGCAGTTTGGCAATCGGCTCTGGATTTGGAACTGGATATTCAAGTTCCTTTACGCCTTCTGCCATGTAGGTGTAGGTGTCGGTCATGCCTCCAAGCCGAACATGCTGCACTCCTCCATCGTGAGCTCGACGAACTTCTTCGATAATGTCTTCCGGAGTTCGCCAAATCGGGACACCCTTCTTTGGTTCAATACAGAATTTGCATCCACGCTTGTAACGTACACATCCTTGGTAGACTTCGACTTCGTAAGTGAGGGGGCCTTTCTTTTCGTCAGTGCCAAGGTCAGGATGGGTTGTTACTGCCTTACTTAATGCCCCAGCCTGAGCCCATCGCGTCCATTGTTCTGCGCTCCGACGAGTGTGCTTCCACGCCCCAGTTTCAAGATAGGTGTTCAGCGTTGCATCCGTGTCTTGAACGGCCAAAAAGAGATTCTTCCGCAGTGGTGTCCATCCTTGTTGCCTCCAACCACGAATCGCCCATCCACCAAACAAAGCCGGAATTGAATGCGGTAGGTCTCGTATAAGGCTACGAGTTTCCTTTAGAGACAGTGGAGTTCCACGCAGATAGCGCCCTGGTACAACGGCTCCAGCAATACAAGCAAACCCTTCAAGTGTGGAAAGTCGTTTTTTTGCCCACTCATCACCGTTGCTGCGAATCAAGTCTCTCCACTGATCGATGGTGAGATAATCGTAGTCGACATTCGCTTCTTCAAGCACTCCACAAAGATAGCGGATATGAAATCCAACATAAGGTGGGACACCAAACGCAGCTGGCTCATCTTCATAGCCGTCAAGAATCAACCATTTGGGTGAATGCTGTTCGACCATGTTGGCTAACCTCAGGTCGGTTGGCTTCAATCCTTCTTCTCGCGTCGACGTCGAGGACGCTTCTTTGAATCCTCTTCCTCTTCACGAAGTGCTTGAAGTTCACGGGATGATTTACCACCGGAGTTGTCAGAACCACGCTTTTCACGGTTGTTACCGCCTTTCTTTCCGCCTTGAGATACATCGACTTTGATGCGTCGTCCGAGCAATTCAGAACCGTTGAGTTTAGAGACAATTTCTTCACCCTTATCCATTTCCTTGATGAAGGCAAAAGCGAATCCCTTTGGTTTTCCATCACCACTGGTGGCGATAACAAGGCCGTTGACGGTTGCCATACCATCGAACATGGCTCGGATGTTTTCTTCAGTTGCCTTGAACGGAAGATTTCCGATGTAAAGTTTGAGTCCTTCAGGGTCCTTACGCTTTTCTCGCTTGCCCTTCTTGTCATCGCTGTCAGCATCTCGCACACCGATTTTACGGCCGTTGATTTTGTGGCCGTTGAGTTTTTCAGCTGCCGCATCCGCTTGAGACTTTTCAGAGTAAGTGACGAAACCGAATCCTCGGTTGACACCGTTATCATCGGTCAACACAATACAATCGGTCATGTCGCCGTGTTCAGCAAACAGTGCACGAAGTTCTTCAGTTCCAACTTCACGCGGTAGGCCACCAACAAACAATCGGCAACCTGGTGCGTTTCGTGGACGGCGTCCTTTACCACCGCTCTCGCCTTCGAATCGGAAGTAGGTACGTTCACGGCCGTCTTCACGGACATCTGCTGCGATGAAGGTTGCTCGTCCTGCTGGTCCCTTGCCAAACATGGCCTCTGCAGCAGCACCCCAGCGCTTACCGGAGTTGTTGAGCGCACTTGCACCTTGGTCGAGTTCAGCCCAACCAGCGCCGTAGTTGTCAGCGAGTGCTCGGTACGATTGGTAGTTGCATGTTGGACATCGGACGTTCCAATCTCCATCGAGGTCAGCGCCCAACACATCGCCACACGATGGGCATATGGCATGGAGTACACCGCAGTCGTCACGGTCACGGAAACTGATGCGTAAAACGGGGGATGTTTCTTTGACTTCTGCTCGACAGACATCTCGTCGTCGAACTGCGTCAGCGGTTTGGTGCATGTAGCGGTCGACTATTCCAGTGACGTGAAACTGACCGTAGAGGTGTTCAGGCAGAACGCTACCGGGCTTGCCTTCGATGCAAAGAACCTGAGCCTCTCCGTTCTTTTCGTTGAGTTTGACAATTTCACAAAGCACGGTATCGCCGACTTCTGGTGTGACAATTTCCTTTTGAGCGGCAACGATGGCGATGCCGTCTTGAATTGAAAACATGCCTGTTGCGGTTGCTAAAATCGATCCATTGACTTCAATGGTTCCATCTCCAGCCTCGCATTCTGCTGAGGTTGATACTTGTGTTCCGGGGGTGACGAGGCTCGGCGTCATATTTTTCATTCCTGTAGCAAACATGGCCTGAGGTAGGTCGCATGCTGTTTCGCTTGATTGAACCGGTGTGTTCACCCCTTTTCAACCCCTCATATGGAGCGGTCGTGACCTCAATCCTCTTCCTCGAGCAACTTGGCGTCTCCGGGAAGATGAAAGCGCCAACACAACACAGTGGTAGCAGCCTTGCGCTTTGTGTGGTGCTGGTAGGTTGGAGGGAGGCGGAAATTAGTTTCCAGCATTGCTTCAGATTCGTAGCCGTATTCTTCTCCAAGTGCCTGCAGATGTTTGGATTTTGAACTGTGAAGCACGTGGACAACCGGTGCTCCCAGCGAAAAGGCGTATTCAAGCAAAGGTCGGTCCGCCTTTGGAGTTTGCACACCCCATGGAGGATTCATCACGACGAGATCAGGAATTTGAGCGGGATGTACAGTCTCTTTTGTCACGTGTTCGTGCACAACTTCGCCTCGACCGCTGCAACGCAGGTTCACTTTCTCGGTATTTGCCCTTGCAACTTCAACGACTTCGAGGTCCGCTTCCATCATCGTGACGTGTTCTGCACCGAGGAGTAGGCAACCGCATCCAAGGACTCCATTGCCGGCTCCGAGGTCGAGTACACTTTTCCCTTCAAGGCCATCGACTTGGTCGATTCCAAGAAGCCAATACGAAGCAAGGTCACCTTCAGTTGCGTATTGTTCAAGTTCCACAGATGTACAGGGGTGCGGTGATAATTTGGACAATTCAATGGCCAAATGTTTGGGACGCATTCAATCACCAGCGGGGCTGTTGATTGTACTGGTTTTGTTGATACTGCTGCTGTTGTTGAGCAAGAGCTTGTGCTTGAAGGCGCATGTAGTGAATTTGTTCAGCCTCATGGCGAAGTCGGGCAAGCAATTGTTCTCCAGGTTGTTGATTTCCACAAAATCTGCAGAATCGAATGCCATCTTGGTGTTGTTGTCCGCAACTGATACAGAATCCCATGCGCTTGCCTCCATACCGTCCTTGAGTCGAATCAACTTGAACCTTCTCATTGCATCGATGCCAATTGCAAGAACACCGGCCAAGTTTCGAATCCTTCAGCAGTCGCTCTTTCGTTGAGGTTTTCCCATCGCGGGTCATCCATGATGTCGGATGCCGCTACACCTGCGGCTAAGAGCCCAGTCACGAGCTCTCGGAATTCACGCTCAACCTCAGACATTTCAGGTTCAGGCTCGGGTTCGACCTCAGGGATGGGGATGCTTGCTGGAGCTTCTGTGGCAACTGCCTCAACATGCGTGTGTTGTTCAGGTGGCACAGGTGCAGCCCTCTTGGATTCAGCGCCAGGCGGCAGTGGTACAAACGCGTGTTCTACTGCTGCAGGAGTTGCCTCTGGTTCAGGTTCTGCGTTTGGCAACTCCACATGTGCGGTCTCATCGAGTTCTGCACTTTCCGTCATTTCAGCCAGCATGTTGGTGGAAAAATCATCCATCATTTCGTTCATGTTTGCTTCAGAGGCTTGGGCCACTGCGGGTGCAGCAACGGGCATGTCTTCTGGAGCAACTTCTGTAATTTTCGCCTTCTTTTGGAGTCGGCCAACACCCAACACTTCTGCTTGCTGCCGAGCGAGTTCAGCGGCTTGACGTCGTGGGAGGCTAACAAAACATTTGCCAGGGACTGAGCTGACAGGGAAGGGGAGGAAGTAACGCTCAAGCGGGGGTAGGGACGGGTGACGGAAGCACAAGATCCGTTGCGATTCAAACGCCCGCTGACTGGGTAAATTCATCGAGAAGGGAACGGGGGAGATTTCGATTGAACTTCGTAACCATTGTTCGTTACTGATGAGATGCTGCATCCAAGGTCCCAAATCTGGGCTTGCTATATCGACGAATTGGAAGGAGGCATCCCGTGGATTGAACTGTTGTTTTTCAAGCAAGGGGGCCTCTTCACGAGGTCGATGGAATACGGTGAGTACCGGTTGACCATGTTCGACCATATCACCATGCAATTCCATCAGCTTTCGTTCTTTACGAGGGCAAATGAGAAGAATGAGCATTCGTGCAGCATTTTCATCCCAGATTTCTCCCCATCGAGCCTCAGCCTCGTTGGCGAGTTGTCCGAGGGTCATGTCGGGAATCATTGCTGTAATACCCATGTCCGCACCAAACCGAGGGTGTGGTCGAGGCATTTATGCCTGCTGATGATTCGTTAAGCCTGTGAGAATCGTCCCTCGATTAGTGCCAGTTCTGCCAGGAAAAGAGTGCCACCTGCAGCACCTCGAATCGTGTTGTGTGAATATCCGGCGAATGAAATTGAATGTGGAGACTTGATTTCAATGTTACCGACGACGACCGCCATCCCGGTTTTCAAATTGATGCTCGGGTCGGGGTTGGTGGTGAATTGAATGCCATCGGACCATAGATGCTCGGAGACATCGATGCGTTCGACCAGATGCAAGGGTCGATGAGGTGTACTTGGGCACGATTTAGCCACCGTTTCCCAATCATGCGAACGTAATGCTTCGGTGACCAACTCTCTTGTGACCGGGTCAGAGAATTCCACTTCAACATAGACTTGATGGCCATCAGGGCGAGCGACACGTTGACAGTGAACTTCAACATCAAATTCAGCAGGAGTGACGTGCACATGTTCGATTTCACCAAAGACGTGAAGCAACTCTTCACACACCTTCTCTGCTTCCCCAGGAATGTCTGGGCTGAGGTGACCTGCATGTGCGTCTTGGTCGTGAAGGAGCCTCCATCCAGCGCCCGAAAGCGCCTGTTCACTCCGCATGCTTACCCTTTCAATCCCAAAACCACGAAGTGCAGCAAGAGGGGATGCCAAAGGCACGAGGGTACAATTTGTTCCACAAGCATGGGCTCCTTTGGATGATGCAAACGCCATCATGTGGTCAGGATTAACATCAGGAATCACCAGTGGAATTCCTTCTTCTCTGCGATGGTGGCTGGCGTTTGAAAATACGGCAATTCCAGCTTTTGCCAGTGCTGATTCGATACGTTCTGCTGCTTCGCTTGGAAGACACGAAAAAGCAACTTCAATCCCTAAATCAAGCATATCTTGAACAAAAGAGGTGCCCAGAACATCATGAACAACCAGTGAGGGGATGTCCGGTCGGTTTTCCTGCAGTCGCCAAGGCACATCGTTCAGCAGAGTGCCAGCAGTTGAAGCACTCCCGCCCACGGCTTTCATCTCAAACCAGGGGTGATGATGCAAACGTTGTTGCATTCTCTGGCCGACCAATCCAGATGCTCCGAGGACGACGGAAGGTCTTCGGCGCATGGTGTCTGCTCCACTGTGGATGTTTTGAGCCTTGTCGTTTATCGAATGTTGAGGTTTCCTTCACCAACTTGATTTTGGTGGGGCGATGTGAAAATCCGGCGGACCAAGAGTTTTCTAAAAATATTCCATCCGTCTTTGACCGAACCAAGTTTAGCCTCACCAAGCCGTTTACTGTATCGGATAGCAATATGGCTCATGTCGAGGTCTTCTGCAGCACAAGAGGTGTACATTTCGGCTTCGATTTCGAATCGCATAGAATTCAATTTAAGCATTGAAACAGCCTGTTTTGAAAACCCCCAGTATCCGGAACATAGGTCGTTCATCGGAACGCCGTAAAGCGCAACAGCGATCCACGTCAGTACATGGTTTCCAAAGTAATTGGTCCGCGTCATTGCGTCAGGGTCCATGGCTCCACGTAATCGGTCTCCGATGACGACATCCGCATGTTCTAATTTTTTCAAAAACTTTGGAATCTCTTCAGGGTGATAGGTTCCATCTGGGTCAAGCATGACCAGAGCATCATAATCGGCTTGTAGAAAGTGAAGAAACCCGAGGCGCATGGCTGCGCCTTTTCCTTTTCCTTGCTGCTGAAGTAATTCACAACCGCTTTCTTGAGCCACTTGTGTCGTTAAATCTTTACTCCCTCCATCGATGATGAGGACTTTCGACTCCCATCCCAGTTCAGACATTTCTCGTACTGGTAAGCGAGGTAACACATCAGCCAACCCTTCCTCCTCGTCCAAGGTAGGAAGCAGTATCATGACTCGCTTCATGCACATAGCAGACACAGTTTGCCTTTGATGACTTCGCTCATTAGGCAGCAGAAGTCTTGATTTCAAGCCAATGTAGGCGTATTCCAGTTGAATCCAGCAGTACATCACTCCTTCCCGATAATCCCAGCGGATTCAACCAACGGTGTGCAGTTGTACCAGTTGGCCATTCCAATTCGAGCGTCCCCGTTGAAGCGTTTATGTTCTCTTCAAAGCATACACTGTGCCATCCGGCGTTCAATTGTACGGTCGACGACGTTGCATTGAATGAACCGCCTAACGACAGCGTAACTTCACTGAGGTCTCCAATCGCTTCGAGGGCCAAGCACGCTTGACCGGACGACAAATCCGGTGAAGTAAACGACAGCATGGCATTGTTACCTTCGGCAATAAACGCTCGAGAAGTGCCCAGTTGCAGTGGGTCACGGAATCGGTGTCCAGACCAGGGGTCCGGGCGTAATTCACACCCGTCTGCACACGTTGATTCAGTCAACGTCGCAAAAGTCGATGAATCCGCTTTCCCCATCGGGTCAAGAACCCAGAGAACGCTACCTCGAACTTCGACCAATGGGCTCCAATACGCAGACTGCGCCAAGAACCAGCCTACAGTGCCCAGAGGAGAGGACAGGGCATGCGTAACATCCAGACCTTGCAGGGTCTCAATGGAATCTGAGTACACGGCAGTCGTCGCGTTGGATTGGATGCTTGTCTCAATTTGAATGAGGCCAAGCGTGGGTATACTGGTTGTAGCAACGTTCGCAGGTGCAGCGCTGACATACCCCCAATGGGCGTTTTCCGTGTAGACCACACTTCCGTCCGGCAATTGTGCTAATTCGTCATACAGAACGGTATCACCGGCTGCATAGGCTTGAAGCTCTTGATGCTCAGCGACTTGCAGGAGTATCATGTTCCCAAACAGGACTCCCAAGAGAAGCGTCACAGAAAGCGCAGCCGTGAGGTAACGGTGCATATGCGGGTCCCATCCCACGGTAAGCAGGTTTTGTTTCTCATCAATCGAGGTGAGGCAGGTTGTCTGACTCCACCACAACGCTACCAAAGCGGCCAATGGAATGTGGAAGGCGTGAAGACCCATCGAATACAAGGTGTAGGAAAGCAAAGAAAGCACAGGTATTTGTTCGAGTCCTTCGATAATGTGGATTGAGGTCAACAGCCACAAACCAGTGAACCATACGGCTAACAAGCGCCCTTCAATGGTATGGCGCAGTTTCCATGCACTGGACAAACCGAGCAACAGTAGAATCCCGTTGTACATCAGCATCGGGCGTCCACCTTGCCATCCATATTCAGCAAACACAGCAGCATCCAGCATTCTTGGAGCAAGAATCACAAGTGCTATTGCCGCTGCCATGGTGAGAAGAATTGAACTGGTGAGCAGGAGTTTCTTGATGTTCTCCCCATGGGTCTCACTCAAACTCAATCCGATTAACAAGTGTGCAAGCATGAGCATCCCAAGGTATGTGGCACCGGTCGGATGAATCATCAACACGCAGAAAAAGGCAACGACAAAACCAGTGGTGTGATGCTTACCGCGCGTCGAACTTGGCCTGAGCAACACCAACAGTCCAACGACCAATCCAAGTTGACTTGCGACTGTTGGATAGCCTGAGTCGAATGTTTTTGCAAACAAACCGGCTCCAAACGCCATCGATAACACCCCATAGGCTCCCGCACCGTGACGGTCCATGGCCCCGCCAATACCAAGAAGAAGTACCGCCAAACTGTAGTGTCCAAGTGTGAAAACTGCTTCACTCGCCTGAAGGTTCAGAGATTCCTGTACCCATGCTGCAAGAGATGGGAATCCGGGAGGATAGGTCCAAAAACCCGTATTTGTTCCTGAAAGTGAAAGGTCGCCAACCGATGAAATTTGATGGGTTAGGGTTGAAAAACCAATCCAGTCGACGCCAAAGGGAGAATCCATGAGAAGCGGTAAGGTGAAGCAACTGAGGATCACCGTGGATGCCAGAGCCAGTCGCCATGGATTTCTCTGATTTTGCAGCCACCGTTGTGCAGCGACTTCGTCACTGATGGCTTCTTCTGGAGTGCCGTAGACTTCACCGTGCATTGCTCGTTCCAGTTTTTGCCAAGAGGTGAGCGTTTGAGCCATTTTCTTTCTCGTACGAAGTTGGGAGACTGCAAGGGTGTTAATCAGCAAAAGAAGGGCACACATCAGCCCCCATGTCCACAGCCCCGACAGCAGAACGAGGCCCGACAATCCGTAGACCAGCAGCAGGCCGAGTGCAGGGGCGAGGGCGAATTTTCGCAACTTGTCCGCACTCGCATCAAGCACTCGACAGAGTGCGTATCCTGGCAGGAAGGTCACCGACAGCAGAAGGGCCGCTGTCATCAACATAGCATTCACTTCCAGCCTTAGGTTTTCATTGTTCGGCTAACAATCAAATGAAAGTGGCCGGTCACAGTGGTATGGTCAACCCACCGATGGGCTTTCACCAAGTCATTGAACTTCCTGAAGAATATTGGGTGTTTGACTTTTCCAAAGGACCGCAAAGCGACTTTGAGAACCCGTTTCCGTTTTCGATTGGAAAATACGATGAAAAGCGGCCCGGGATGTATACCACGCCGCTCTTTGGAGGCGTTCGTAACCATCACGTTGGATTGGATATCGGTGCGCCAGAGAAAACACCAGTTTTTGCTTTCAGTGACGGGGTCATCCATTCTTTTGGTGATAATTCGGAAGACGGTTCATACGGTCCTACCATCATCACGGAGCACACCGTCTCCTTACCGGTAGATGTTGGCGCAAAAGACAAGGCAGCACCGGTGAAGATTTGGGTTCTTCACGGTCATCTTTCAAGAGAGAGCCTCATCGGTTTGGAGGTTGGTCGAACCATCAAAGCTGGTGACCGAATTGCGTCCCTTGGTGGTCAACATGAAAACGGTGGTTGGGCGCCTCATCTCCATCTGCAACTGTCCATCAATGAACCTGCTCACCACGATTTGCCCGGTGTTGTTGATGAAGACGAACGGGTTCAGGCACTGATTGATTATCCCGACCCAAGACTGATTGTTGGGCCTGTCTATTGAACCGATTCCAAATGGGCTTTGAGCGCCATGATTGGGCCTATGGCTGCGGGATCTTTCCCGTGAAGCAGGGCCAGAGCAATCGAAATCCAATCCATCAGAATACAGAGGTGGAGCATTGATTCAAGCAATGTGTTCCCTTCTCCTGCAATCTTCCAAGCCAAGTCGGTGGTTGCGTGGGCGACCATCCAGTCCATGCGCTTGGAGACTTGGCGGTGCATGCCCTGCCACGTAAGCAAAAGCAACACATGGTCGCTCGCTGAAGCATCTTGGTCGGTTCCAACTCCACCCCATGCCACGCTTTCGTTGTGGTTCATTTCAGGGATGACGCCAATACGAGCGAACCTCGCAGCATTCTCGTTCAGTTGGTTTTTGAAGCGATTGAGAGCCGGTCGTAATTCGGTTGGACCGAGTAAAGCGATGGGCCGTTCGAGCATGCAGAGTGCGAGTTGAGCGACATCTCCCTCGGGGTCGTTGAGGATGTCAAAGCCTTCAGTTGCCAATTGAAGTCGGTCAAACATTGCCTCGTCAGCTCCTTCTCTGGGCTGAGGTAAAACGCCAATATTTCTCAGTAAACCGAGTTGACGACTGAAAATGTGTCCAAATGCTGTGCGAGGGGGTTGTCCTCCCACAGAAGGGAGCAAGAAGCATTTCGGGTAGATTTCTGGAAGTCCAGAAAGAACGCCACCGGTGGAAATCACAACGGTCGTGGCTCCAATTTTGAGTGCAGTTTCGGTCGCTTCCAGCACTTCCTCAGTGTTGCCGCTGTGAGATGTAGAAAGAACCAACCAGTTAGTATTCCACCACGAAGGCAAGACGTAATCACGTTGAATGATGATGGGAACGGTGCCATGAAAACTGGAGAGGGCTGAAATGAAATCTCCACCTGCTGCTGAACCTCCCATTCCGAGGCAAAGAATACCGCTCCACTTCGTTTGTCCAATCTCCTTCATCCATGGGAAATGTTCTGTTGTTGCGTGGGCGACTCCACCGCGTAAATCATGGACAAACGCTCGAGTGTAGTTGACCATGCCTTCATTGTCAAGCGCCCCAGCAAGGTCGACTAAACTCAATTCCTGCTGAGCGTTAACGTCCCCGGACATGGATTGTGAACCGGTGTTGTCCTTCATATCGACTTCCCCTCATCGTGTTCATCGCAACCGAGTTTGTGCAATGCAAGCCATTCACCATCGATGCGAACCAGTCGAAGTTTTTGCCTTGGAACGTGGTCCCAAGCGACCCTGACTTCCGACATGTTCCAGTTGGATGGGTCGAGGAATTCAGCGACCGAGGCGTCCTCATTGATGATGTCCACGACCACGTGATCTTTCATTTGGGCGATGACATTTGAAGATTCCAAATCCCTCCACGTTGCACCTGTTCTTTCTTGTCGGTCAATACGTGACATAATCGCCCCGTCTTTCGTCCACGTTGCGGGACGCCAGTAATGGTCTCTCCATCGCAATACGTCTCCGATGTCGTAACCTGGTTTACGGTAAAGCAGCGTCAGTCGAGTGACGTCAATACCGTCTTTTCGCCCGACAGTAGAATTTGATTCAGCAACGTGGCCTCCGTACTCGTTGACCAAATGACGCCCCCATGTCCGGGCAAGACCCTTGCTGCCCAGAACCACATCATAGCCTCCAGTAACCGGCCCTTCTGAGGTAATGAAAAACATCGGGTCATCGGATAAATCTTCAATGACTTTATCCAGCGTTTGACGAAGCGTTGTGAACTCGTCTTCGGAGAGACGACGTCCGGTTGAACGCAATTGCACAGTCGCTTCGAAGTAATTCCCTGCACGGCGCGTACAGGTAAGGCAAACCCCGTTTGCCATTCGAGCCCGCATGGTGTGTTCTTCTTGGAACAGGAGATCTTCAATGACGCCTTCAACCTGCACATGAAGTAAAGTGTGACGATCAGAAACCGTTCGTGTCTCTAAGGCTAAAGCAATGTCTTCCGCATTCTTGTGAAATTCCACATGACGTTGAATCAATTCGTCCCAAATTTCTTCTTCTGAAATATGAACCCACTTTCCTTGGATTTCAACAATTCCACACCGGGCGCAACGCACCCAAGGAATGTTTTCTGGCACTTGTACCAGCTTGATTCGCTTTCGTACGCACGGTTCACACATCCGGTCTCCGTAAAGCGGTGGGTCTGCTCCACAGACCAAACAAAACTCACGTCCAAGTCCTTCGATAGCAATCCCTCAAGTCGTTGGGTGAATCCATCCGCTTTCAATCTGTAGCATCATCCGTCGACTTAGCAACGGATTGCTCGGCTACGTCATCTGCTTGGGTTGCATCCAATCCAATACTTGCTTCAACCGCTACAAGACGTTGCTCAATCGAGCGGCTACGAACGACAACCGTCCACGTCCAAATGGCAAGTCCGGCAATCATGCCAAGGTAAGCGACGGTGAGGTATACAGTTCCTTCCAAATTAATTTCCTCCATCAAGTGATTTTTGAGCGCTCTCAAGGCGTTGCTCGAGATGCGTGATTCTCATTGAGATGAGCATGTGTCCGATGATGAAGAGGGTAAATGAAAGTGCTCCAATCAGCAGAACGAGGGACATATCCGATTGGAGTGAACCACTGTCATCGCCTGCGGCAATGACAGGACCTGGGTGGCGAATTTGCCAGATTCGGGTTGCAATGTAGGTTAAAGGCACCAGAACAAAACCAAACAATCCGAACGTCGAAAACGTGTCTCGAGTTTCAACTCCATCGGGCTGACTTTGCCGTCCAAGCACCAGAAACAAGGCGAGCAGGGTGAGCAGTCCAAAGGTGTTGAGTCTTACATCGGTCCAATCCCAAGGCGTTCCCCACTCAGCAGCGCCCCATACGCATCCAGACCAGACGGTCATCAAGCCACACGCTAAGCCTGCTTCTGTTCCCGCTACATGCAGACGCCAGCCCACGGGGCTGCGTTTGAAAAACCACAGTGCAGAGCCGACAAAAAGAACACCAAAGGCAATGAAAGCAGCCCATGCTGATGGAACATGCCAGTAGAATATTCGTTGGGCTGCTGGAGATTCAAAGGCGTTGATAGATACGCTTGGAGCCCAATTTAGTCCGAGATAAAGCGTGGTCATGATTCCAAGAAAGCCCACGCCGAGCAACATTTCTGGAACTCGACCTCGCATGGTATTCTCTCCGTGCTCTCCTTCTTGAACTTGGGCGTTCAAAGCGTTGCTGTATACTCGGCTACCAAGGCCCATGGAAGGATAAGTATTGGCAAGAGGAGACGAAGAAATACGGCGTTTGGTCGGGCAAGACGCAGGGTGTTTATTTCGATAAACCGAACGGCCGCCATTGTGAACCAGAGCACGAGAGCCCCGATGATGGTCACTTTCCAATCAAAACCTCCAAGGAAAACAACCGTTCCTATGGCGGTAAAAGCAACACCAGTAAGTGGAGCAAACAGGTCTGCGGAAGGCAATCGTTGAACGTTCGCTCTCCACCAATCGACCGCTCTTTGTTCCTTAAGCAAGTAGAGCACAGGGTCTCCGGCCAGTCCAGCGGCAAAGGGTGCTGAAAGTACAAAACCAACCAGCAGCGTTTGGTTCTCGATGTTGGTTGGGTCGACAAAGGCCATGAGCGTGCCAAGAACAAGAAGTGCTGTGAGCCCGTTTCGAGCCAATCCTGCACGTGTTGAACGAAGATAGCGATTTCCGGCTCTGGCGGCGACCAACGTTCGTGGTTCTGGCTGACCGATTGCAGTCCAAACATCATCATCGGACGGCTTGTGTTCGACCTCCTCCTTGAGGTCGTGAAGTCGTGTTGCACATTCAAGCATCGACGGGTGGTGAGATGCAATCAAGAAACCGTGACCCGCTGAACGAAGTTGACCGATGGCGGAAACGAGTGTTTGCACCGCTGATTGGTCGAGGCCCGTTGCAGGTTCATCGAGCAGAATCAACCGCGGCTTGCTTGACAGCATGGCGGGCAGCAGTCCTGCAATAACGGCAACTTTTCTTGCTTGGCCGCCCGATAATTGTCCGATTCGGTCATGCTTCCGATGAGCAAGTCCGAACGATTCGAGAATTGGCGTTATATCGGCCTTCATGTGTGAAAGTGCGCAAACCGTCAAAAGATGGTTTTCGACCGTTTCATCACCAATTAATCCGTTGCTCTGCAAGGTGAGGCCGAACGGTTTTTTCGGCAAGTTTCGTCGCCCTTCAGCATCAAGAACCAGCGCATCGTGGTGGAAAACTGAACCCTTTTCCAAGGGCAGAAGCCGAGCGCTGCTTTCGATGACTGTCGACTTCCCTGCGCCGTTTTCACTGTGAAGTACCACGACATCACCCGACTTGATCTCAAGGTGGAAAGAGGACAAAACGTTGTTCATGCCACGAGAGACTTCCAAGTCCTCGAGGCGAAGCAATGTTTCTGCCATGGATGTCCGAGATTGCAGACCGACATCAAACCTCCCATTCATCCTCAAATTCCCAATGGACTCAAATGAGTGGCCTGTCTAGCACTTCCATGACCACCACGATGTCCTTGTTCGGCACATCCGAATGGTTCTTGCTCAGCGTTTGGTTCATCGTCCTGGTTTGGCCAATTTTTTACGCTCTTCGACACAAAACCTCTCTTGCTCTTTCCATCACCGTGAGTTTGCTTCTTGGATACCTCATTCAATATTTCTCAACCTTCGCCTTCACGAGGGGCTGGGTCGGAGGATGGCTGTGGTGGGATTTTGTGCTTATTCCAAATCGTGCCCTTGACGTTGCCTGGTTTCACACGTTCTTTTCAGCAGGATTCCTTCACGGCGATGCATTGCACGTCTTAGGAAATATTCTGGTCATCGCATTGGTTGGTGTACCGCTTGAACAACGGTTGGGTTTACGGCGGTTTGCTGCGGTGTATGCCATCGGTTTATTCGGAGGTTCATTCGCTTGGTATGCGTTTAATTCAGCATCAGGAACGCCTTCTTTGGGTGCATCAGGTGCGGCGTTTGGACTGTTTGGGGCTTATCTTGCTGGTTGGCCCAAAGACGAAATACCGTTCCCACTCATTTTGATTCGCAAATGGCCGGTGCTTTACATCGCCATGTTTTATTTTGGGATGGAGATTTATCGTGCTTATGCTACAATGGGACTGAACCAAGCAAGCGATGTTGCGCACATGGCGCATCTTGGAGGCTTTTTAGCAGCCTACATCTTGCTTCCAATCATTGCCAAAAACGGTCCGTATGCACTTGGAGTGGAAGACGGAGGCCCATCCTCGACAGGCAGCGAACGTTCTCGGCTCAATCAAATCAAAAGTTCAATGGTCGATATGTCGAGTCTCGTAGACCCTTGGACTTCACGTGGAATTGACATCCCTCGAAATATTCGAGACCCGCTTCGAAGCCTGATGGCATCCTCGGACGAACCGGAAACTCGTATGGCATGGATGGAGCACCTTGCGGATGCAGCAGAATGCCCAACCTGTGGAGCGAGTCTCGGCATGGTTGAGCGGAAGAACGGTCCACAAATACAGTGTTCAAAGGAACCTGCGCATTTCCTTTGGCCAGAATAACGGCACTCTCCCCAAGCCCCCTTAGGGGGCTGGGGAGTGGACAGATGAAGGATAGGCTCAAAGGCGTGATGTTTGTGCATAAGTCGGAAGTGAGCAATTTGCAACAGTCAATGTCATGGAAATCGCGCCGCATTTCTTTCTTATTGGTTCTGATTTTTTTGGTTGCTGACCTCGGCGTTTTAGCCAATGAATCAGAACCAACCGTATTCCTTGAAGAGGCTTCTGCGTATTCAGAGCCTATTCTGGTCGACGGTTTACCGCCATTGATGTGCGGTGAAGAGTTGTGCCTGCGACCGATTCGAGACATTGACCGCGACGGTCGTTTCTCAGCTGAAGCAGACCAGTGGTGGCAATCCTACGGCCCCGATTTGGATTGGAACGGGATGGACGACCGCCTTCAACGGGTGCTTGCCGGCTCCGAATCCGTATCGCCAACCGCAGTTATTGGGCCTGATGGTCGTAAAACCGTAGCCATTGTTGTCGATTATGCATGGCGGGCAAACGATGCTGAAATAGAGACGTTACGTTCTGTTCTCGATGCCCATGGATGGGTCGGTGAAGACGGTGGAGCTTGGTTCCAACAACTCGAGGACATTGATTCAGTTGCCATTGACAAGGTGCCAGTATCGGCCCTCATGGACCTTTATTCTCTTCACGGTGTCGTGGTTATCGAAATGCAAAACGTCATGATTCCATCCAATGATGTTGCCTCCAAGGCGGCCCGTGCACGCCCTTCAGACGTCTATTCAGCAACCGCTTATGAGCGAGATTACATCGGAAACGGAATTGTTGTTGCGGTCCTTGACACCGGTGTTGACAATGAACACGAATCCTTGAACGATTTCGACGATGAAAACGACGCTCCTGATGAAGACCCACTCTCCTACAACGACCACAAGTGGGTCGCTGGATACGATGCAACTTCCTCAGCATCCAGCATCGATGGCACCCAAGACCCCGATGATGGAAACGGGCATGGCACACACGTTGCCGGCTCAGCAATCGGTACCGGTGACAGCAGTCGAATTCACATGGGTACGGCTCCCGGCTCGTATCTTGTGGACATCAAAGTCTTGACCGACTCCGGTGGTACCAACTCTCAAGCATCCCTCAACGGCATTCAATGGTTGATTAACAATCAAAACACGGACTGGGGTCACAATTCTTCGACTCGCGGAATCCAAGTTGCTTCGATGTCGTTTGGTTCCGCCTCTACTCCTCTGAATCCTGGTGATCAAGGAGACAACGGCAGTGGTTCCGAGGCCCGCCTGGTGAACGATGCAGTCAATGCCTCAATCGTTTGTGTTATTGCCATGGGTAACGATGGTTCGAACCGAGTTCCTTCGCCGGCAAGCGCTGACAAAGCAATCTCGGTCGGAGCTGCAACGGACCGTGGTACCATCAATCGAACCAATGATAACGTCGCAGATTATTCCAACACCGGTCCACGGCTTGATGATAGCGACGATGACCAGTGGGATGAACTCAAACCAGACATCACCGCCTTCGGCTCCGGCATCATGTCAGCAACTGCTCAAACCGGTGCAACGTTCCCAGGCCAACCAGCAAAACCCTTGGCCGGCTCGGACTACGATGAGAAAGACGGCACAAGCATGGCGACTCCCATCGCATCGGGAATCGTTGCACTGATGTTGCAAGCAGACCCTTCTCTTGAACCCCAGGAAATCAAAGATATCCTCCGCAACTCGTCAGAAGCACGAGGTTCGGCAAGTGAGCCAAGCGTTTCAGATCGATGGAACGATGAATGGGGCTTCGGTCTTATCGACGCATCATGCGCTATCGATACGGTACTGAACAAGGCCTGTACACCTCTTGAAGGCGGTGGTGGCGTCATTGACCCACCTCCGGCTGGAAACGGCACCAGTTTCGATACACAAATGTCGAAACCATCCAACGGTACATGGTGGATTGAGGGTGATTTTGCCCGCATCGCTGGAATCACCGCCGATAATCAGGACGGTGACGATTACACAAAGGTGCAAGTTCGAATTGAACAATATCTTGAATCGGGTACAGTTCGTGAACTCCAAAATTGGGTCGACGCAGGTGGCGACGTGTCCTCATGGTATCTGGATGTCTCGGTGAAAGACAGTTGGGTTCGTCAAGACGAAGACTATGTTTTGGTTTTGGCACGAGCAATCAACGATGAAGGTGAAGAATCTGCAATTGATGCGCGTTGGATTAACATCGCTCGAATGGCTGTGACGATTGCTGGGCCTGCAATTGGCACCGCGCTTCAAGGTACAGTCGAGTTCAGCGGAACTGTAGATGGTGTTGAGCACGATGTTTTGGAATACAAAGTCGATAACGGTGATTGGCTGGTCGGAGAAGAGCTCAATTCTGTGGATACAGGTTCGCAAGACTGGTCGTTCTCTTGGAACTCAAACTCAGTCGATGATGGCTCACACCGTCTTAACTTCCGAATGGTAAACAAAAGCGGGGTCAAGACCGATGAAGTTCGACGTACTTATACCGTTGATAATCAGCCAGCAGCCCCAGATTTCCAATTCCAAGGCAGCGTCGAAATTATGGATCAAGACCTTCCAGTGTTTTCAGCGGTAGCCGGAACGGTTCTCGAAGTTGACTTCACGGTTTTGAATGCGGGCGACCTTGATGCAAACGATGTTTTCATTCAACTCAGTGCTGTTGGAAGCCAATCTGAAACATATCCTCGAGAATATCGGATTTCCACGCTTGCGGAGGGTGAAAGCCAGCAAGTCACCCTGTACTGGTGGGCGACTCAAGCCGGTACACAAGATGTCACGATTACGATTGACCCGAACAACCAACAAGGCGACCCTACCCCTTCCAACAATGTTTACACCTTTTCCTTTGAAGTTGAAGAACGGCCCGTTGAAGCAATGCTCCGATTCCTTCCGGGTTCGGTCACAACCGACCCTCGTATTCCTCTCCCCAACACTCCTTTTGATATCGATGTTCGAATTGATAACCTCGGTCAAACCGAAGCGACTCAGTTGAACGTACGCCTTGAACGCTGGACTTCCAGCGGATGGGATCAAATTGCTACCGATGAAATAAGTTTCATCGTTGGTTCTGAAACCGATTCAGGGAATGCCTTTGCTGAGTTTTCAGAAGTTGGACATGATATAGGTTCTGTGAAGTACCGTGTCTTGCTTGAGGGTAACGGGGTAGAGCCAGAGTTCAGTGACCACCGTTTTACTGTCGTTGTTGATGATGCCATCTTAGGCTCTCAGGTAAGCATCTCTCTTGCTCAAGGCGAAGTCCCGATTGATTTCATTGGAATGGAGGAAGGCGGCTTGTTGTTCACCACCCGTGACGGCGAACTCCATGTCCGTTCCATAACCGCTTCGATGGTCATGCAGGCTGATGTGATGCTTGAAGAAAAGTGGGGTGGCGAATTAGCGACGACCCTCCGTGAAGACGGTTTGGTTCACGCAGTTTGGAACCGAAAAACAATCAGTCCAGACGGTTACACGCTCACGGACTTATCCTTGACGTCCTTGACTCGACTGGCTGAAACGACACCAACTGTTCATCTCATGCCAGCCATCAAACTCTCAGAGGGCTCGTATTGGGGGCTGGCACTCGCAGAGTATGACGGAGACATGGTTCTTGCAGGTTATCACCGAGACATTTCCACTGGTGGTTCTTGGCAAGACATCACCTCCATTTTCACGATTGTTTCCTCCAACCCAGACAGTACCTCTTCATGGAATTCCCCGAGTATTGTACTTTCCGATATCGATATTCGCCCTTCACAAGGTGATCAGTTGGCCATCGGTTTGGGCGAGGAAAACATGCACATCCTGTACCAAGAACTTCGAGATGATGTGACAGGCATTGACCGTGTAGGTCTGATGTACACACACGGAGACCCTTCACTTACTTCATGGGGATTCCAATCTTCCATTGGAGATGAGGCACAAAATGCTCGATTGGTCGTTCTAACCAACGGCAGCGATGATGTCCTTGTGGCATCATGGATTGAAGGACGCGGCAAGAGTGCAGCCGTTGCACACGTGGTGACCGACAATTCATGGTCGGATGATGCCGTTCGCATCAATGCCCCCGGTGTTCAAAACATTGAATTGAACCCAACATCGGATGGAGTACAAATTTACTACGATGAAATCAATATTTATGGTCCAGTCACTCGTTATGGCCTACTTTCAGATTCCTCGAACGGTCAATCGATGGCTCTATCCAACATTCTCACTGAAGGATTCTTGGAAGGTCAAGCTGGGCTTGAGTTTGACGGAATAATGCTGCTTTCAAGCGCCAGTGGTTCTCTCAAAATGCGAACAGTTGCCGATATCACCAACAACAACAACAATCAGGAAGAAGGGGATTCGGGTATTTTAGATACTGTTCTTGCACCACTTCCAGGCTCCAAGGACACTCAAATCTTGATTCTGAGCGTAACTTCAACACTGTTTTTCATCTTCCTCGGAATCATCATTGTCTCTGTTCGGTCGTCTCGCAAGGAAGAAGAATTGTTCGCTGTACTCGAAACCGATGAAGAAGGTTCTGATGCCCTTGAGTTGCTGATTGCACCGGTCGGAGACGAAGGTCCGCTGTTGGCAATTGATACCGAAGCGGAAGACTTAGTTGTGGAAATGGCTGCTCCAATGACCGTTGTTCTGGATGAGCCCAGTTTGGCGGATACGCTTGAAGCCAAGAATGAGGCCGGGTCGGGTAATTCTCGACTTGATCGCCGGATGAAACGCAAACAGCAACGAGAATTTTCTGAGATGACTCAAAAACTGCCTCTCCCCCCGCTTCCAGGAATTCCACCCGTTGCACTGCCATCGCCTGCAGAACTGCCGGCAACGGTTGTAGCAGAACTCGACGATACCCAAGGGCCACTACTGCCCGCGTTGGATGGTACGCTTCCTTCTTTGCCCGGAATGCCTCCTTTGCCCGGAATGCCTCCTTTACCAATGATTGCACCTCCTCAACGAGACGTGACTTGCGATGAATGTCAGGCTAAGTTTACCGTCAAAGACATGACGTTGTCTCGAGTGAAGTGTCCGATTTGTTCGGCGAATGTACAATTGTGAGGCTTCGTTATGTGTGGAATTTTTGGTTATCTTGGTCCACGTCAGGCATCAACAATTCTTCTGGATGGATTGCGTAGGCTCGAATACCGAGGGTACGACTCCACCGGTATTGCCGTCAAAAATGGCGGAATCCAAATTCATAAGAAAGTAGGAAAGGTCGGAGATCTTGAACAGATTTTACCGAATGAAATACCCGGTACACAAGGCATTGCGCATACTCGATGGGCCACCCATGGAGGCGTTACAGATGCCAATGCACACCCACATGAATCCGCTCAGCGAAAAGTGGTTATCGTCCATAACGGAATTATCGAAAATACACGGCAATTGCGCGCTTCGTTGACCGTTCAAGGTGTGGAACTGCAAAGCGACACCGATTCTGAGGCGCTTGCTCACATTATCGAGCGCGAACTCAGTGTCGATAACGACCCAGAGAATGCCGTACGCAGAACCTTGCATCAAGCGCGTGGAACTTGGGGCCTGTGTGCGCTGTTTTTGGAGCACGACGTCATCGTTTGCGCTCGAAACGGTTCACCTCTCATCATTGGACAAGGCGATGATGAAATGTTTGTCTCCAGTGACCCCCATGCGTTGACGCCTTACACGCAACGCGTGGTTTTTCTTGAAGACGGCGAAATGGCAACCCTTACTCCAAACTCGATGTCACTCTCAACGCTCAAAGGCAAAAATTTCGATGCCAGTATCACGGTTTTGGAGGATGGATGGGGTGATTCAGAACTCGGTGATTACCCTCATTTCATGCTCAAGGAGATTTACGAACAACCAGACGCATTACGTCATTGCATCAGTGGGCGGCTTGACCGAGTACGTGGTAACGGGCGTCTTGGTGGCCTCAAACTTGAACCTCGAGATTTAGCCAATATTCCTCATGTGAGGTTATTGGGCTGCGGTACTGCATACAACGCAGCAGAAATTGGCCAAATGATGATTGAAAAGATGGCACGAATCCCAGCAGTTGCTCACATCTCCAGTGAATTCCGTCATAACGACCCCGTGATTAATCCGAACGCTCTGCACTTTGCAGTCACTCAATCGGGTGAAACCGCAGACACGCTGTCTGCAGTCAAAGAAATACAACTCAAGGGTGGAAGTGTCTATGGCGTGGTCAATGTGGTTGGTTCTTCCATCGCCCGTGAATGCGGAAAAGGCGTCTACATTCATTCTGGGCCTGAGCAAGCAGTCGCATCAACCAAGGCTTTCTCCAATATGGTAGCTGCTCTTTCGATGTTTGCTCTGCAAGTTGGTCGTTCAAGAGCGACCAGTAAGGAACAAGGTCGCGAAATAATCAACGGCCTTCAGGAGATTCCACACCTGATTGAGGAATACTTGGAAAACCAAGGTCCTATTCTTGAAGCGGTTGAGATGATTAAAGACGCGAAAAGTGTACTTTTCCTTGGTCGAGGCATATCAGCACCTGTAGCCAAAGAAGGTGCACTGAAATTGATGGAAATCGCCTACATCCCATGTTTGGCCTATCCAGCGGGTGAAATGAAGCACGGACCAATCGCTCTGCTTGAGGAAGGCAGCCCCGTTGTGTTCATTGCACCAAACGACCACGTCAAAATAAAGACAATTTCAGCAATCCATGAGTGCCGGGCTCGAGGCGCTAAAATCATTCTCATACACGAAGAAGGAGACGATATTGTCGAAGAAGCAGACATCAGCATTCCAGTGCCTCGAGTTCACCCGATGCTCTCGCCGTTGCTTACTGTGATTCCAATGCAACTGATTGCTTACCATACTGCTCTTGCACGAGATTGTGACGTTGACCGACCTCGCAATCTTGCGAAGTCTGTAACCGTTGAGTGAAGTTTCAAAGAATTGAGAATCGCTGTTCTTCTTCTTTCCAGTTGAATGGCTTGTATCCAAGTCGATGATTTGTATGTCGCATTTTGACAACACCGAGTTTTCGAGCGACGTCATCACCGGACCGCTCCATGACCAAATGTACGACGCCGTCAGCCAAGTAATCTTCAACTCCATATTCACCGAATTGCTTGTGATCATCACCGGTCATCTCACAGATAAAGAAGGAGGTTAGTCCAAGGCGTCGAACTGCTTCAAACAGTCTGAATATTTCATCACGAGGATTTTCCATCTTTGTCAGAGTAAAGAATGCACCAAGCGAGTCGAACACGAGCAGCTCGAATCCAATTGATTCTCGGTACGAAGTCAGTTGCTTGATGAGTTGACCCATCCAATCGACGCGGTTGCTCATTCCTTGTTCATCGAGTTGAACACGCAAGTCGGATAAGTCAATAATCGCTATTCTGTTGCTAACACGCTTGTCTTCGATGTTCATGCCCATGTTGGACATGTGTGAGCGAAGCGAATCCTTTCCTTGTTCGAGCGTGACGTAGATCCCGCTGGTTTCACCGTACAATACGGCGTTGTAAAGCATGGAAAACGTGAGGCTGGATTTCATTGCACCGGATGCGCCTGCAACAATACAGATGTGGCCTTCGGGAATTCCACCTTGCATATTTTCGTCTAATCCTTCAATATGTGTTGGGATTCTTGCAATCTCGCTCATGTCTGCACCGGTTGGTGGTATACCGTATGACTCTTCAACCTCACCCCTTGATTCCATGAAGGTGATGCAATGAAGTGCAAAAACCCAAAGGCATCCCTTCATGTGGTTTGGGTGGGGAGTTCCATGAACGTCTGGCTGGCATCTCAATCTGAACGTCGTGCTTCGATGCTCAGTGCTCTTTTTCCAACGCTTGAATGCAGAGGATTCGCCGACCTTGATGAAACGCCACTTCCCGGTACGGTCGACCAACAAGTGTTGTCCATATGCCGCAAAAAGGCCGCAGCAGTGGAAGATGGACACGGATATGACCTTGTCATTGTCAGTGATACTCTGTTGGCTGACCCTGATGACATGGAACATACCCTCGGGAAACCAAGCGATTCGGTCGAGGCCGCAATGATGCTGCACCGTCTTTCAGGTCGCCGCCATCAAGTTTGGTCAGCAACTGGAATCCAAGTTTTGGGGCAATGGAGGTTCTTCGTTGAACATTCGATTGTCGAATTTGAAGACCTCTCTGATGAGCGTTTGGTGGAACTTGTTCTCAACGAGTCATGGAAAGGAAAGGCCGGTGGTTATGATTTTGCAGGTCCGATGGGTTCGCATGCATCTCTTGTCGAAGGCAACGAATCAACTGTATTGGGGATTGCAGGCGAAGCGATGGAGATTCTGCAATCACTTTCACCAAGCAATCTTTCTTAATCGGACAACAGGGATTGTAAACCAAGTTCATGACGTCCGACATCGACAACGACATCCCTTCCTGGTAGCAAAAGTAACTTGTCTTCTGAATCAAGAGCAAAGACTCCAATTCCGGCATCGTTACCCATTTGCTGTAATTCTCTTCGGCAGACGTTCTGATGCGTATCCATGTGCACCATAGGTCGTAAATCAACAATTATCGAATCACCCTGATGGACACGCTTTGCCATTTCACGGGTTGGTATCCTGTTCATGGAATCGGGTGCCACATACCGTAAGGCTCGCCGTGGGAGGGGGTTTCGTAGTGGTGTGTGCGTGCCGAGGTCATGAAACGCTTCACCTTCAGCAGTCACTGGTCCTTTCCATTGAGGTGGAGGTGTTTTGATGTTGACTTGTAATTCAGCTGCGCTTTCAAGTCGGTTTTCAGCAGGTGTGGGAGCGGGAACGAGGGTTGGAGCCACGGTTGGGCTTGTCAGTGCCGATGGCTTCGATGCTTGCAATGTTGCAGCTTGTTTCAACGGTGCAGATGCCTGATTTTCCGGTTTCTTCTCACTTGAAGACCCGTCTGGATTTGGTAATCCAAAAAACTGCCATAAACTTGCCATTCACTTTCACGCTCACAGGTCGAGATCATCGAGGAATCCGGACATATCTGTGCTTGCAGAAGTGCTTGGGGTATTGGTAGTTGTCGGCTGTGCTGGTGTATGTTGACCCATTTGTGCAGCCAAATACTGTTCTCCGTAATGTTGCCATTGTTCCATTGTCCAACCTTGCGGCAATCCACTCGCTGGGAGTGGGGGGCCTGCTTGTGCAGCAGGTGCTGCAACCGGTTGAACAGGTTGTGCGGGTTGCTGCACGGTTGGTTCAGAAAAGGCGCTAAGAGCAGCCATTGCATCGTTGGTTTGTTGTGCAGGTGCTGGGTTGTATGCAGCGTAAGGGTCGGCTGCAGGTTGTTGTGCATACATGTCCGTTTGTTGCGGTGCAGCATACATGTCGGCAGCAGCAGGCGCTTCAGTAGCATAGGATGGTTGTTGTGTCGTGTAATCGGGCTGTGATGCAGCAACGGGCGGATCCAATGTTGGGACGGCTGTGAATGCAGAGTATTTTTCTTCAACCTCTTCTTTTTTCGAGCGGGTGATGAGCAAGAATGTAGCCAATATGATGACGATGAACGCAAGAATGCCGATGATGGCTGTCGGGACCGAACCAATCGCTTCACTGACGCTTTCAATGAATCCTTCCGCAGGTTGTTCGGTAACCGTGAGCGTTATGGTTGACGATGAAGTTTCTCCGTCGTCATCGGTGACCGTGAGGGTGAAGGTCCACTGTCCTGGCTCGAGGTTGGTGAGTGTGTATTCCATGCCGCTGTAATCGACTTCACCGGTCATCTGACCATCCAAGTCGCTGTCGATCAAGTCACTGTCCCAATCGTATTGGAGAGTGAGTTTGTCGCTTGTTGTTTCACGTGAGGTGGTTCCGGAAAGCGTGATGTTGTCGCCTTCCATCAATTCAAAGACATTCGAGGAATTTGTGATGGCGGCGGATGGGGCGAGGTTTTGTACGCTTACATTAACTGAAGTGAGTGCTTTAGCGCCATCATCATCGGTGACAGTTGCCGTGATTTGGCGTATTCCTCGAGTTGCCCATGACATGGTCATCTGTGTGCCTTGTGCTTCGCAATCGTTGACCATGTTGCCATCGCTGTTGCTGTCGACTTGAGCATTGGTATCCCAGCAAATTTCCAGTGATTCGAGGTCCGATGCTGTATCGAAAACTTCGACACTCAAGGTGAGGTTGTCGTCCTCGAAAATTGGAACACTTGAGCCAAGTCCAGAAATTGTAGGTGCTACGTTGTTGACTTTGACAAGTGCAGTTCTCACCTCGGACTGAGCTCCGTCGTCGTCGTACGCCGAAACTTGAATGGTATGCACGCCAGAAACAGGCCACGAGACGGTTGCTGCTGAAGAAGGCCCTTTGGTGACTTCACTCCAATTCTCAATCAAATCGGATGGAATCCATTCAATGTTCAAATCGTCACGGTCTGAGAGCGTATCGCTTCCAACGATTCGCAGAAGAGCGACTTCGTCTTCATTGAGTTCCCACATCCCTGCGGAATCTGGTGTCATGTTCATTCCTCCGAGGTAGAGTTCCGGATAGGCCAGTGTTGGGGCTACGTTGAGGACATCCAGCGTGGTGTTGACGGTTGTTGTTGCACCGTCATCGTCGGTGGCTACAGCAGTAATGAGGACCGGTCCCTCACCCATTGGAGTAAAGGTGCATGTTGGTTGAGTCAGTCCTTCTTGGCAATTGAGATTGGGCCACGAGACCGTGATTTGTTGGCCCGAGGGGGAAATGCTGTCCATGTCTCCGCTGTCGGTAGCATCAATGGTGATTTGTGTTTCCACATCGATGCTTTCGAGCATGCTGAGGTTGAGGTACGGTGCACGGTTGAGCACAGTTACGTTCATTTCGATGATGTCTTCATCGAGTTCTTCATCAAAGACGATGACTTTGACCATCCAATCCCCGTCGTCACTCCAGTTCCACTGGGTTACGCAACCCGGTGCTTCAAGGACTTCAATGAGGCCTGGTTTTGATTCAAGTTCGAAGCGGCAATCGACATCACCGCCGTCTTCATCAAAACTCGCTGATGCGTTGAGAGTGATGTTTTCAAAGGTGTATTTACCTTCATCGTAGGTGAACGATGCAGTTGGAGCGCGACCGATGAAAATGTCTACACTTGCATCGTTGTTTGACCGATTTGCATCTTCAGTGACCAGTTCATCAGGGTCGACAGTGAAAGAAAGAGTTTGATTCCCTATCGCTGCGTCAGCAGGGACCGTCCAATTGACGGTAATGCGTTGTTCACTGTATGAGGGGATGGCAGGAACAGATTCACGGATGCTCGTTCCATCAGGTGTGATCACTTCGATTTCTGTCGCAGGAGAACTAAGTACGCCACGGTTTTGGGCTGGAATTGAAAACGTTAGCACATCATTTGGAAGAGCCGCATATCCAATGGCTTGGTTCAAGGTGACAGTATCAGTTCCTCGAGTGCGCGTGACAATTATTGAATCGGATTGTGCAACCAAATCAATGGCAACCACATTGAGGTCAATAACAACAGTAGTAGCACCGATTATTTTGCTTACAGGGTCCCAAACGATGACGCCATTGCTCGAATAATCATCGCTTGACGGCGTTGTATCCATTCCATCGGAGACATTCAGTGTATAATTTACAATTCCAGAGCCGTCCGTCACAGGATTGGCTAAAAGATTGGTAGATTCATAACGGACTTGCATGTTTTTATTGCCTTGGGGGGTTGCTCCGGGTGACGTCTCATAGGTCGCAGTAAGCATTTGCTCGGAATCTGGTAATGTAGCAAGGAATTGCAAATCAATGTCTACGGCCACATTCCGTGTACCGGGTGTTGAGGTTTCAGTAAAACCATAGGAATCGGCGGGGTTGTATGTTTTCAATAACCAATCGATTGTAAATCCAGCAGCATTTGAAACCCTCATCCAAGAGTTGTATCGAACGGCGGGGCAATACCAGTTGTATCCTTGTGAGACGCCTGTTTCGTTCCATTCGTTAATTTTGAATGAATCATCACATCCAGTGTATTGAATGTTACTTGTTCCGTCTGTTGGGATTCCTTCAGCAGTGATTTGCCAACTGTTGTTTTCGGGTCCGGCTGTATCAAACGTGTTCGGATCGAAGTAATCCGAAGTACCGCTCACTGTTGTTGAAGAGAAAAATGGCATGTACCACTGGTCGCCAACATGGAGTGGGAAATCAAACTTTTCTTTTGCCGGAGCGTAACTTGTATCGAAAGTAATGATTCCTATATCCTGAGTGAGGAACCCTGCAGGGAATCCAAATATACATGGGACGAATTTGACATCGAGTGTGAATTTAGAATTGATGACTCCGAGGTCTCGAACACGAATTAAATCATCTCCAACGTAATCAATATCCAGCCTGCCAGTAGTTCCATCAAGACTCGCCCCACATGGGTCGCTGTTTGTTGAACTTGAGAATTGACCCTCAATCAACAACTGGTACGCCAAATTCTGTGTGCCGCCCGTAGTGATGAAGAGCGTGTTGTTCAATGTGTAGGTGGTGTCTCCAGTAAGTGTGTTGAGTGTTGCAGAAACATTGGCTTGTGCTATGAGTTGAGCAACGTCGAATTTGGTCTCATAGACCCATTCATCACCAATTCTCCATGTAGGGACATCGATGTCTTTGTTCCAGCCTTCAGCATGCTGAACATCCGATTCGGAGAGCGCCAAAGTTTGGTACGTTATCATGCTGGATAACGGTGCTGCAAACAAGAGAAATATCAATCCAATGACTACAGGGCCTATTCGATTCATAATACTCCGAAAGCGTCCTCCTACTTGAGAGGCTTGATTCTCCGTCCCGTAGGGACGACTCAAGGATGAGACGCCTGAGCGTCGAGGTATTGTTGACCGTAATGGGACCATTGTTCAGCGGTCCACCCTTCAGGAATCCCATCTTCAGGAATCGGTGGCCCTTGCTCGATGAGCGGTGCTGGAGTCTGCACCTCCACTTCAGGCAGTGTTGGTGTTGAGGCCGGGATTTGGACATCTTTTCCTTCAGAGGAAAACATTTGATTTGATGGAGGAGTTGAGGGTCTTCGAGACTGTACTTGGTCGAGGAGTGCTTGGGTTTCGAATTCGCGCTCAGCAGGGTCAACGCCCTCCATGTCGGTATTCTGCCACGGGTCGCCCGACGCCTTTCTTTTGCGTCTCCGTGTCATCAGAGCTAAAATCAAAAGCGCAGAAACCAGGAGGCCGAGTTGGGCAAGTGGGTTCGCATCTTCGCCGATGAAAGCAGCGCTCACTTGTTCGATAGAGGTCCTTTCCGGTGGTGTCACGTCGATCGACATGGTCGACTGTCCCGGGCGTTCAGGGTTTTCATCCCACGCCATTGCCTTGATGCGTACGGTGCCAGAGTCACGGAAAATATGAGTTACTGAAGAGCCAACTAAATCTGCATCGTTGTCTTTCATCCCGTCGCCATTGCTGTCAACTGTGATATCCAAGTCCCAAACAATGGTGAGTCCGTCAAGGTCATTCGGTGAATCAATGGTCTGTTCTGCGCTGAGGTAACATTCCCGGTAAGCAACGCATTCTGTGTTTTGCAATCGCACAATTGGCGGCATGTTCAAGACTTCAATGACCAGTACTTCGCTTGTTTGTGCACCGTCATCATCGGTGACGTGGTAGATGATGGTGTGCGAGCCACTTCTGTTCCAAGCATAGGTGAGCACATCACCGGCAATGTCGCAATCATCATCCGCACCACCAATATCGTCGCTGTCGATACCCGGGTCGATGTCCCAACATTTCACAAGCGAGCCAATGTCACTTTCAGTATCGGTAGAATTGCCTTCAATCGTCACAGATTGACCTTCGGCAATTGGAAGAAGAGAAACCAATGGCTGTACAACTGGGGGTACATTTCGAATGTTAATCCAGCGCTCTTCAATCCTGCTTGCTTCACCGTCGGAATCGCGAACTTCCAAGCGGATGGTGTGAAGTCCTGCGGTGTCCCAATGCATCGGGAAGGTCGATGTGCGTCCGTTGAACGAATACATCAAGGACGGTTGTTCCCCATCAGGCCACCATGTATGGGTTAAGGTTTCTAAATCATCGATGGAATCGAGCGCTTGACCCTTGACAACGATGACTTCATCTTCATCCAAGTGCCATATCTGTTGTTCATCACTTTCGAGGAACTGGTTGTTCTTCTGCAACGCAATTGATGCGCCGTGCGGTGCGATGTTGGTGAATTGAATATCGATGGTTGCTGGTGTGATGGCATAGTCATCATCGGTCGCTACGGCAGTAAAGGTATGCAGGCCCTCAGTCGGGGCAGTGGTTGTACACACTCGAGTGTAATAGCCTTCGTTGCACAGGGTGTCTGGCCAATGAACATCGACAGCACCAGGCCATACATCCTCAGAATCAGAATCGTTGGCAAATGCGTAGAGTGTGATGGGGTGCTCAACTTTTACTTCCGTTCTGGAACTGAGAATTTGAATCTCAGGGTTTCGGTTGGCAATAAGAACATTCATGATGGCAGTTTGCTCATCTTTCTCCTCATCAGTCACGGTAATTTCAACTGGGTAGTTGCCGTCATCCATCCATGTCCAACTGACTGCGCAGGATTGAGAAGGGACCGTTTCCCATGCCCAGTTCCTCGTACCATCGTCGTAAGGGATTTTGAATTCACAGGACACAGTGCCTCCATCTTCGTCAAAACTTTCATTGGCAGAGAGAAGCAATGGTTCCAGTGTCATTGCGTTTGAATCGGTAAAGACCGGGGTCGGTAATCGTCCGACGAACATAGAAATCAGCGCTTGGTCGTTGGTTGAATTCGCATCTGCAGTATTGATTCCTTCGGGGTCTGCTTGCCAAGACACTGGGACAGTACCAATCGCTTGGTCACTCGGCACCGTCCAGGTGAAGTTGACTTTGTGAGCCTCATAGGATGCCAGAGACGGCAGTGGGTGCGAAGAGGTCAGTCCATCAGGATGAGTGATGGTCATGGTTGCCGGTGTACTTGCAGTAATCCCTCGGTTTTGAACAGCGACTTCGATAAGTAGCTCGTCGTTTGGTAGTATATTCCAACCTGAGAGTGAATTAAGTTCAGTAAGTTCTCCACTTCGGTTTCGCAGAACTTTGCCGTAATCTTCGCTTGCAATCAAGTCCAGGCCGATCAAATATTCGTCAAGTGTAACGGTCGTTGAGCCAACTGAAGTTCCAAACGAGGAACTTGCACTGGGTTGGATTCGCGCCACAATACCGTGACTTGCCCAATCGAGAACCGAATTCGAAGCGTCTTTTTCCTCACCGACATCGATGATCACAAACGCACTTCCGTTGCTTTCCGTCGTCGCCAGTTGAACGTTACCTGTTGCCTCATGGTGAATCTCAAGGGGAATACCGTTCGTGGTGGAAAAGCAACTTGAAGAAGCATTGACCCAAACGCCCAGTGGGGTATTGAGTGCAGTGATTTGACTTTCCAAGTCAACCGATAAACACTCGTCACGGACACCGGGATTGGTGTATTGGTCCAGGCCGGTTGAATCAAGAGGGATGTATTGTTTGAGACGGAAATCAATGACCAAGCCAATGTCATCTTCGGTGTGCAGCCATGCAAAGTTTCTCGCTTCTGGGCAAAACCAGCGGTATCCTGATTGCTCGCCGTCGCTGTTCACCGAAGTCAGTTCGTAGGATGCGTTGCAACCGCCGTAGCCAATGGTTAGCCCGTAGCTGTTGCGTGGTTTCCCGGTATTGGTGACTTCCCACGTGGTGCTGTTGGTGTCGGTTGTCGGGACAGGAAACGGGGTGATGTAATCGCTTGACCCAGACCAAGCAGTGGATGCAGTTGTTGTTGTCGTCCATTGCTCATCGACTCGAAGAGGGAAGTCATACACTTCGTTTACCGGGCTGTATGTGTTTGTGATGGTGATGTCACCAAGAATTTGCGCAAGGCTCGAGAGACCAAACGGGACGAATCGAATATACAGTTCCAAGTCGCTCCGCATTGAGGACAAGTCACTGACCCTCAGATACTCTGTTTGTTCAAATGTGATGTAGACGTTACCGCTGTATCCGTCAAGTGAGACGCCAGATTTGTCAAAGTTGGCTGAAGTTCGTAAGGTGTAGGCAAGCACAGACATGTTGTCAACAGTCCGTTCGGTAATAGCCATCACTTCGGCCGTCGTATCGCCGTTAATTTCCCCAACGGTCGCTTGGACACCCGAATCGGTAACGAGTTTGGTTGGGTCAAAAGTACCTGCGTAGATCCATTTGTCGCCAACTTTCCATGTGGGTACATCACTCACACCGGGGTTTTCAGAAGAAAACTGTGGCGAATATTTCTCATCCAACAAAGGTTGGTTGAGCATCGGTTGGGTGGTGGCCAAACACAGCAACGCTACGAGCATCAATGGAGATGCCAAGCGGAGCGACGGTGTGCCCATGTTGGGCCACATTCGCAATAGGACATCAAGACTTCTCTTGACCTGTTTGAGAATCTCAGAGAAGGTCAGCCAATTCGTCCTTGATAATTTCGACTGCTTCAAGGATTTCATCCTTGTGACGTGCACCGGTAATCACCATCTTTCCGCTGCCGAAAATCAAGCAAACGACCTTTGGATAGTCGAGTCGGTAAATCAAACCTGGGAATTGCTCTGGTTCGTATTCGACCTTGTCAAAGGGCAAGTGGAATGTAAGGTTGTTGAGGTTGAGTTTCCGAGGAACTCCAGCAAGAGGTTCGTTGGTGAACTTGTCGTTTCCGTCGTAGTCTTCAGGATAGTGAAGTGCATAGGTAGCAACCATGTTTTGAACTTCGATTTCAACTTGGTCCAAGTCCCAAGTCTCGATTCCAGCGTCACGAAGGTCTGCAATCATTCTTTCGATTCCAGTTTCGATGTTTGCTTCGTCTTTTCCACCTGTGCAGACTGCACGGCCAGAGCGGAACATGAGGATAGCAAGTTTTGGATCGGTTACACGGTAAACGACACCTGGGAATTGCTCAGGTTCGTATTCGCAGTTGAGCTGGATTGCAATATCCGGCAAATCGAGTTCTTCGGCGACACGGGTGCTCGCTACAACATTCACTACAGTTAGACGTTCTTCATCGGTTGTCATGATAGGCCCATATATAACGACTATATAAAAAGAAGGCAGGCGCCTTACGAACTTTCATGTTGGTGGAAGGGGTACTGCGTAGCCTTTTACTGTGCTGTGTCCCATAGAGGCATATTTTCGCAAACATCGATGGTTAAGCCAGCGTTGCCAAACCTCGAAATGAGCGTCCTCCCTCCGGCCAGTTCGATTGCTTCACTGGTTTGTTTTGGATGCCGTGTGAGCGCGACCATGCACCCCCCTCCTCCTGCGCCGGTCAGTTTTGCTCCCAAAGAAGTCGGCGCTGCTGCTCGAATAAGTGTTTCAAGTTCCGGACAGGAAACGCCGAGTCCTTGAAGCATGATTTGATTTTCCGACATTGCTCTTCCCACTGCCTCAAAATCTCCATCCTTGAGGGACTGGATTCCGCGACGGGCAATCATTCCAATGGTTTGAATTTCTTTGATTCTCCCAGGCTTCGCTTCGATGGCAGCTGCCACTTTAGCGACTTGATTTGACGTCGGGGCATAAACGCCGGTGTTTCCAATAACCAAGTAGAGTCCCTCTGTAGAATGAGGCAAATTGACGGAGTGAAGATGCCACGTCCGTTCACCATCCTCCATCGTCAGTTGACGAGTGTACAGGTAATCCACATCTGATTCGATGGCATCACTCAGCAGCACAGCCCCGCCATGGGAGCATGTGGATGCATCCATGGGCGAAGCCCGGCCACCTTGAGCAACTGCCTCAACAGCGTGCCCGAGTAACGCAGATTCATCGAGCGATGCGACCTCTTTGCCGACAACATAGTGCGACATTGGTGAACCGGTTTGCCGCGCAGATATTTCACGGTTTTCTGCAGTGTATACATCGTTCTGTTCCAGTGTACTGGCATATCCTTCTGCCCATGTTTGTGGATTTTGTAAATCGTCCGTTGATGTGTACCATCGTCCGCGAGCACAACGTAAAGCAGCGCTTGCAGCAACAGAAAGAGCGGCTGATGAACCAAGTCCTGAGGCAGGCGGAATATCTCCAGTCACTTGGATTGTCAGGCCGGGTGCATTCTGCGATGTCTGCCACAGCCGATTACGAAGTGCTTGGACGTGTGGGTGTTTTTTCGCATCAAAATGCATGCCACCAATTTTCCAAGGTGTTTCGCCGGCTTTGACCGATTCCAGCGTCACGGAAATGCGTTGCTCAATCGCCACAGCCACCGCCGGTTCGCCGTAGACAACTGCGTGTTCACCGAACAGGATACACTTGCCCGGTGCGCTTGCTGTAACTCGGCCCATGCTGTCCCCTTCAGACTCACGAGGGTCCTTCGCTTCATATCCCTTGTTCTTTATTCACCGTCGATGAACAAGAATTGTCGGTGCATTGAAGGGATGAACGCGTCTGCCATTCTTTAGGGGAATCCTCCCTTGAGGTGAGTTGCTATGGAACATCCGTTAACAATGAGTTATGGCCCAGTCTCTGGATGGATTCTTCTTTTGCTTCTTGGGGGCATTTCTGGAGGCTTCTTCCTGTATCAAGTCGTCAAGGCTTCACGTTTGGTCCTCAAAGGGGCGCCGGATAATCGCTTTGACAACTGGGGGGCTCGAATTTTGGAAGTCCTCACTGGATGGCTTGGACAAAAGAAAGTCTTGAAAGACCGAGTTGCTGGAGGCATTCACGTCTTGATGTTCTGGGGTTTCCTCATGCTTTCAACGGACATGTTTGACCTGGCTACAGCGAATTGGTTCTCTCACAATGTTCTTCCAGATCTTGTTCGAGGCCCTTGGAACCTTATTGTTGAAACAGGATACACGATTGCTCTTGTTGGTTGTGTGGCAGCATTGACTCGTCGTGTTGCATTCACTCCGGAGAAACTCAAAGGAAAGTCGCAACTTGAAGGCAACGCCATCCTGTTGCTCATCATGACCATAACGGTCACTTCTTTCTTTGTTGAAGCCGGCGAATCAACGGTCTCCTCGACCTGGGAACCAATCGGTTACTGGGTTGCTTCTACCATCGTACCAACGACGTCCCTTGTCGTTGGTGCTTACTGGATGCACATGCTTGCCATCTCGACGTTCTTGTTTTTGATTCCTCTTTCAAAGCACATGCACCTGGTCATGGCGTTTCCGAATGTGTTCTTCCACGACATGCGGCCAATGGGTACAATGGAGCCGCTGGCTCGAGGTGAAGATGGCAAGGCAGTTTCGCTTGAAGAACTCGATATCGAATCCTTTGGTACGGTCAACTACACCGACTTGACATGGCGTAATCTCATCGACGGCTGGGCATGTACATCGTGTGCTCGTTGCCAAGATGTATGTCCTGCTTATGCGTCTGGAAAAGCGCTTAATCCAATGCAAATCATTCACGATGTCCGTCACTATGCCAACGACAATTCAACAGCACTTCTTGCAGGTGAAACTCCAGAGCAGGACATTATTGCCCGGTTCGGTGAAGACGCCATTTGGGCGTGCACCACCTGTCACGCATGCGTTGAAGCCTGTCCAATTTACATTGACCACGTTCCGAAATTGACCGATGCTCGTCGCCACCTGATGATGGAGCGAATGGAGTTTGACGAATCCGTAGAGGATACCGTCATGCCGCTCATGGCTACCATCGAAAACTTGGAGTCCGACTCGAACCCCTACGGTCTGCCTGCTCACGAGCGCGGCGATTGGGCTGCTGATTTAGACGTCAAGGTTGCAGAACCGGCTGAATACATCTACTTTGCAGGATGCGCTGCTTCGTTCGACGAGCGCAACAAAAAGGTGGCAAGAGATACCATCAGCATCATGAAAGAAGCAGGATTGGATGTCGGTATTCTCGGTATGCAAGAAGGATGCAGCGGTGATGCCGCTCGACGTGCTGGTAACGAATACCTCTTCCAAATGCTGGCTGAAACCAATCTCGAAACATTTGAAGAAATCGGTGTCAAAAAGATTGTTGCCTCGTGCCCGCACTGTTTCCACACCCTTGGAAAGGAATACAAGGACTACGGCGGAGAAGACATTGAAGTCATGCACCACTCGCAACTCATCAACCACTTGCAAATTGAAGGGAAGTTACCTCAACCGAAACACGATGGCTCAGTAACCTATCACGATCCGTGCTATCTCGGTCGTATCGGTGGCGAATTGGATGCACCTCGAGATGCCATTGGTGGCGTGGCAGTTGAAGCTGAACGGCACGGTAAGGATTCGTTCTGTTGCGGTGCTGGTGGCGCACAAATGTGGATGGAAGAACATGTTGATGACGACCATGACCGTGTCAACATCATTCGCTCCAAGGAACTGGCAAAGACCGGTGCCGAAACCGTTGCAGTTGGATGTCCATTCTGTTCGACCATGGTCACAGACGGACTCAGCGCTATTGGCTCGGAGATGGAAGTCAAAGATATCGCAGAGATTGTCTGGGAGCAAATCAAGGCCAACGATGCTGCAATCGAAGCGAAAAAGGCAGAAACTGTTGAGGCTTGAGCAACCGTTGAGGTGGCACCGTGAGTGAGCACCTGTCACCCAGCGCTCTTCTTGCTTGGTATGCTGAATCGAAGAGAGACTTGCCGTGGCGTCACACCGATGATGCGTGGAAAATTCTTCTCTCAGAAATCCTCCTGCAGCAAACTCAGGTGAGCAGGGGAATACATTACTGGCAGAAACTTGTGAAACGGTTCCCAACACCTCAATCAATGGCGGATGCAGAAGTTGACGAAGTCCTGCATCTTTGGCAGGGAGCAGGTTACTACAGTCGAGCTCGTCGATTGCATGCCCTTTCTGTTCAGGTGTGTTTGCCGACCATCGAGGGTGGGTTCAACGGTAATCTTCCGCTGACAGCGCCTGCATTACTCACCCTGCCAGGAATTGGACCTTACACCGCTGCAGCGGTCGCCAGTATTGCTTATGGAGAGCCCGTTGCGTGCGTTGATGGGAACATCCGAAGGGTCATGGCTCGTCAGTCAAAACGCCTTGACCCCTCTGTGAAAGAAGTAGAAACTTGGGCGAATGCAGTCCTCTATCACGACGATGCAGGTGATTGGAATCAAGCCCTGATGGAACTTGGGGCAACCGTTTGCACGCCAAAGCGCCCGTTATGTGGGCAATGTCCAGTTGCTTCCACATGCGCAGGAAAAAGCACGCCTCTTCTCTATCCACAACCAAAGAAAGTCAAACGAAAGCGACTTGACCTCAAATGCACGCTTCGCTTTGACACCAATGGATTGCCCGAATTGGTGCAGCGAGGCAACGACGGTCTTCTTGCAGGAATGTGGGGTCCACCAATGGGCGATGGCATTGACGTTACCGGTTTGGAATACCTCGGAGTTGTTGAGCACACGCTTTCGCATCGTGACATTTTTGTTGAAGTGTGGCATGGTTCATGTCACCGAGGTACAGAACCATCGACCGTGGCACTTTCCTCACTTGACCGAAAAATTTTGGCTTTAGGAGGGATATAACTGCACATTCTTATTGTTGACCTGCTCGCTGAACGCCAAGGCTTTGGGCGCGTGGGTGTGGAAGAAATAATCTCGTACTTCGACCAACCGCGTGTTTCTTTGTGGTCGCCGCATACTTCTCAGCGCGTTGATTACGGGTTTGGAACTGTTGTCGATTCACCTGTTGAGGCCGACCTCATCGTCATTACCGGTTCGAAGCATAATGTTTCGATGTGGGAAGCGTGGATGGATGAGGTCGCACACCTGATTCAAGAGAACCAATCGCCGATGATTGGGATTTGCTTCGGCCACCAGATCATCGCAGCATCACTTGGAGGAAAGGTCATTCGAGCAGAACACCCCTCTTCATTTGTGGGTGATATTCAGTATACGGGCGGGCAAACAGTAAGGGCACTTTTCACCCACCAAGATCACGTGATTGATGCAGGTGAAATGGAAGTAATCGGTTCAGCAGAACACTGCCCTATTGCCGTCTGCCGTCATCCGACTCGGCCAATTCTTTCCGTTCAATACCATCCTGAAGCAGTCGCTGACGTACTGGATGAGGCGCTTCGTGTTGGAGAAATGACTCCATCAGAGCGCCAACAATACGATTTGGAGGGTACACTCATCAATACTGAAGATGCTTTGTTGAGGCCGATTGGGATCTTCGACTAATCCTTTTGATAGTCTCTTCCAATCGAAGCGAGTGTCACCATCAATCCAGCGATGAGAAGGTATTCCGCCGGCGCTGCAATATTGATGGCAGGCTGAATCTGATTGAGTATGTCCACATGAGCATCTTGCATGCTCAATTCATCTCTCTTCCAAAAAACATACACGCCAAGTGAGACGTTCATCAAGACGATTCCGAGGGCCGTCATCCATAATCCCATTGAGCGTAGTTTTGATCCGTAAGGCGTACTGTTTGAGTAGAGTTTGTGCATTGATGCCCCCCATACAAACCCTCCAACGAAGACCAAAAGCGACGCAATGCTGTGAATCAAAAGCATGTCATATATGTTCGCAAAAGCAAGAACGGATAGGGACATTCCTGCGAGTATTCCTGAATAGAGGGAGATCTGTATCCATTTCGAATCCCGCTCTTGAACCGCCAAGTTGAGGCGATAGGCAAGTATGCAAACCAACACACCGGTGATCGCTAATCCGGTGGTGAACACCGTTCCCTCAAGGCCAGGATAATCGGATTCCGATACGAAAAAAGGGATTGCTCTTGCATGGCCGCTCAAAGCATGAATGGACATGGAAGTCACAACCGTCATCATAGGCAACAACCATCCGAGTCGAATGAGTAAGGCATCTGAAACCTCAGTTCCAGCAATTTTAATCCCGTTTTTCGTATTCCAACTCACTGTAAGAACTCCTCCACAGTATCTTGAATACATACTTCAAACGATTCCCACTCGATGCCAAATACTTCCGTTGCCTTCTTCGAAGAAAAGTCAGCATCGCCCTCGAAGTATCCCTTCACTGCCTTTCGAGTCATGCGCCGTTGGGCACCAAAAAGGCCCATTACCCAATCTTGAAACACGACGATAAACATCAGTGAACGAGGAATCGCTCTTCGAGAGGCTTTGGTATCTGGATATTGATTCTTAATGGCTTTACAGACTTCAGCGATGGTCTTGTTTTTGTGAGGTGCCACGATGAATCTCCCTTCGGCTTCTTCGATTTCATAGGCCAGACGGTGGGCTTTTGCAACATCTCGAACGTGGACAATCGGAATTGGTATTTTTGGAACAACAGGGAACTTGCCTGCCATAGCATCTGGAAAGTAGTCCAGACTCGGTGTCGGTTTGACAAATCCACCTCCCAATACGCCTCCCGGATTAATGACTCGTAAATCGAGGCCGAATTGTTCCGCCAACTCCCAAGCCCGCTTTTCGGATTTAGTTTTCGCAACGGTGTAAGGAGAGGAGCTTCCGGTTTGCCAATCCTCCTCGGTCTTTTCACGGCCTTTCGGTGTGCTTCCAACTGCGGCTACACTTGAGGTGTAGACGATGCGAGGGATTTTCGCTTCATGGGCCGCATGGAGCAAATGCGTCGTTCCTTTCACGGCGGTATCAATGATGATGTCAGCCTTGTCCGTGTTTGAATAAACTGTTGCGGTATGGAACAGTGCGTCACAACCCGAAATCGCTTCTGTCCATCCGTCAGCATCCAGAACATCGGCCTGAACCAATTCTAATCGTGTTTCACATTCCAAATCAATGGCATGTTGTCGAACATGGTCAACCTTCAACGGATCATCTAAATCCCGTACAGAACCGATGACATGGTACCCATGTTCGAGTAAATCTCGAACGATGTGGTTGCCGATATGACCGTTGACCCCAGTGACAAAAATCTTCTTTGACGGCATTGGCTTGAGTCCAACCATGTACCTCGGATGAGAGATTTGGACTTAACCTTGAAGTGAGGTTGTTCACACCGCTGGTTGATTCGCATGCCAATTCGCCTGCACGATACTCGAAGGAAAAGCAAAGTCGAATTCTCGACGATGGAGCCTGGGAAAGTTTCGATGTACGTGTGCGGAGTGACCGTTTATGACCGATGTCACCTCGGACATGCGCGTTGTTACCTCGCTTTTGATTTGATTCACCGATGGCTTGAGAAATCTGGATACGATGTTCATTATGTCCAGAATTTCACAGATATCGATGACAAAATTATTGACAGAGCGAATCAGTTGGGTGGGGATTGGAAAGCGTTGGTGGATGACAACATTGCCACCTACTACGAAGACATGGATGCGTTGAACATTCTACGGGCTGATGACTATCCTCGATGTACCGATTATGTCGACGACATGATTCGTATCACTCAAGACCTCATTGACAAAGGACACGCCTATCAAACCGATGAGGGCGTTTACTTCCACATCGATTCAGCACCTGAGAAATACGGTGTGCTGACCGGGCAAAACATCGATGCTGTTCGTTCAGGCGCTGGTGGTCGTGTTGGTGCAACTGGTTCAGCAAAGAAAGATCACAAGGACTTCGCTTTATGGAAAGCAGCCAAACCCGATGAGCCCACATGGGATTCACCTTGGGGACCTGGTCGTCCGGGTTGGCACATCGAGTGTACCGCCATGTCAATGGATTACTTTGGTGCACAATTCGACATCCATGGCGGCGGCCATGACTTACGATTCCCGCACCACGAGGCAGAGATTTTCCAAGGAGAATGCCATACGGGGTGCAGCCCTGTTGTTCATCATTGGTTGCACAATGGTTTTGTCAATATCGATGGAGAAAAAATGAGTAAATCTTTGGGTAATTTCTGGACCATTCGAGATATTTTAGAGAAAGTGGATGCCATGGTACTTCGGTTCTCACTCATCAACGCCCACTACCGTTCTCCCATCGACATGAACCAGACCATACTCAAAGATGCCGAGAGAAATTACAATCGCTTGTTGGAAACATACGTCAGCGTATTGAAAGTTTCTTCAAGTTCTCCAAATCCAGTCGACCTCCCTCATGCTGACATAACGAGCCAGCAACCCCTCTCTCGTTCCCTGGGACTTCTTGAGAAAATGGGTGAAGGTTTTGCACAAGCCATGGATGACGACTTCAACAGCCGGGATGCCATCGGTAAAGTGCTCGGCGCCGTTCGTCAAATGGCGAAAACAATGGGCAGCGGCCTTGACCAAACCGACCAGCATGCTTTTGCTCACTATGCTGTTGATTGGCTCGAAGAAACTGCAGGAGCAGTACTTGGTGTACTTCCAACGCGAGAGATGGCCCTTGCCGAGCCGGAGGAAGACCCCCGGCGAGCAGAGGTCGCTGAACAGGTAGAACAGTTACTCATCGCAAGAACCGAAGCACGCGCATCCAAAGATTGGGGGAAAGCGGATGAGATTCGAGAGCAACTCAAATCGATGGGCGTAGTTGTCATCGACACTCCTGAAGGCCCGTCATGGGCGCTCGAGTGAACTTCACTCTTCTTCGTTTCCTGACCAGAAGGGTACAGCACCAGCAGGTGGTGGTGCAGGAACGAATCCTGTTTCTTTCGTAACGGTCTTGGTAGCACCGTCGAGCGAATCATCGTCCCACATCTTCTCAATGTGTGCCTCTTGATTCAAGTTCAGTTCGTCACCGCCGTTTCGGCTGAGGAAAAACAGTCCGCCAGCAAGAACGGCCAGAACTCCAATCAGAAGGTACTTCGCGTTGCTTTCATCGGAATCGCCAGATGTTGAATCAGCTGTCGTGTCACCTGAATCGGAGGAATCTGAATCGTCCGTTCCGTCGGTTGTATCGGTAACATCGGTGTTGTCGGTTGTATCGGTGCCGCCGTTGTTGACGGTGCCATCAGAATCGCCGCCGTTGCCGCCGGTGTTGCCAGTATTGCCATCGTTGCCACCGGTGTTACCAGTGTTACCAGTGTTTGCCGGGTCAGTTGACAAGTCGACATTGACACCGTTACGGTCTCCATCTGCGTCCATGGAGATGTCGTAGTAGGCGTAGAGTTTGGTCAAGTCGATGTGGGTGTTGGCCCATGAGGAGCGGTTGATGACGTCGAAGTAACGTTCGTCTCCAGTGGTGAAAATTGGATCAACGGTCATGCTCTTCAGTTGTGAGACTCCAGTGTTGGCTGCATTCTTGCCGTCGAACTCCGTATCGAGGTATGCTTGGACATCAGCATCGGTTTCCCATGCCACGTTATCCGGAGCAGACCAGTGCTGGCGAATGTCAGCGACATCGTTTCGCATGGCCATGGCCATTCCGGATTCGATGCTTTCCCATGTTTGAGAGCCGTCGACTTCAGACATTGATGTAACGTCGACAGCCTTTGAGACGCCGCCACCGGTGATTGGCTCCCAATCATCTTGGTTGATAGCGGTCATGATATCGGTGTCACCAAAGACCGCTTTTCCTTGAACTACGGTCAATCGAACATCAGCATCAATCGCTTCAATCAAGTTTCGGTATGGGTCGTCGTGGAAGGTGTCCATAACCACAATGTCAGCGTACATTCCAGCCTTGAGTTGTCCGACAAATGAGTCCCAGTTTGCTGCTTTAGCGGGGTTACTGGTGACCATTGCAGCCAGTTCGTAGTCGGTGAAATACGAATCCATGACCTCTTGGTTCCAGAGGTCAGCAACTTTGAGTTCATGCAGGTTGTTCTTTGAACCGCTTGGACCCCAGTCGGGTGCCAGAGAGATTGTAAGGCCTGCAGCATCTGCAGCCCGTACATTGGTGGTGTTTCCGTAGAGAAGGAGATTGGAGATTGGTGACCAGACCAAGTCAGCGCCAACCGTCGCCATCTTATCAAATTGGGAGCGGTCGAGTGCTGTTCCATGGATGACAACGGTTTCGTCCATGATGAGTCCCTTGTTCCACAATGCATCAAATTCAGATTTGCTGCTGCTGTCAACGCCTTCTGCCAAATGAACGAACCATGCGTTCAGTGAGCCAGATTGGTTTTGCGAAATCAAATGGCTTCCAGAATAATCGTCATCAGCAGCCCCGCACACAGCGCAAGTTGAAATGCCGTCTTGACCGAAATTGTACAATTCGACGTTACGAGCCAACATGCTGTCCCAAGCCGAAGTTCCTGAACCTGGTGAGCCTTGAATTGCAGTCACACCGCCGGCGACGGCTTGCACTTCTGCATACTTCATTTGTTCACTTGCCATTCCCCATCGGCTGTTTTGTTGGATGTTGTTCTTCATCCAAGTGATGCTTGGACCGTAATCGTAGTTGTTACCCCACTGGTATCGGTTGGTGTATCCACCCTCGTCCGAACGTTGACTTTCACTCAAATGAACGTTGAAATCCCACAATGGGATGTGGTTGTAGTGGACGTGGTTGTGCAAGTCAATGAGACCAGGGTAGATGGTACCGTTGGTTTCGATAATCTCTGCATTGGTAAGGTCAGCATTGACCGGGATCGATGAACTCGATGACCATACTGCTTCGATCATGCCATCTCGAACCAAGACATTGCCTTGGTTCATCACGCTGTTTTCGCTTTCCATGGTGACGACTCGTCCTTTGAGGACGAATGCATCAGAACCCGCTTCAGCAACTTTGAAACATTTTACGATGTTGAGAGCAACGGTTGAATCAGGGTCTCCTGGGCCCCAACCGGGGGACGGGTCGACTTCGATTGCGTTTCCGGATGAATCAATCACAATCGAGTTGCCGTAAAATCCGAATTCTTTCGGAATCGTCATTGAGTTCGCAAGTGTGTTTGAGGTATCGGTAATCGAAACGGTTTCTTCGTCAAAATAACTGAGGACAATGTCGGAGTCTGCACTGAACACCACGATTCTTTGGTCGGGTTCCATGACGGTATTCCAAGCAAGTTGACACGGAGGGCTGCCGGAGGTTGAGCTGAGTACCCAATCTGAAACATTCACTGGCGAAGAACCGGTGTTCCATAATTCAATGAATTGGTCGGAATACTTGCCGTAGTCTCCATCGTTGTTCCAATCTACTGCGTTGTAGATGTTCGCATTGGTGGCGTTGGATTTCAATTGGTTTGGGCTTCTGAAGAGTTCAGACACGACAATGTCGGAATTTCGTGCATCAACTTCGGCGACATTCATCGGTTCAAATGATTCTGGAGTCGAGGGAATCAGGGGTGCAAGGAACAGAACGAGAACCAGAAGCGTCGTCAGTTGTGCTAGGCGCATGCCATGGCGTTCCGCTGTGAGCACATGAACTCGTCGCTTTGATGGCTTGGAACAAACATGTTGAAGTAGCGCCGATATTGGAGAGATTTCATGGCCTCTGTAGAGATTCTCGAACCGAACTTTTCCGACATCATTGACAACAATTCTATCGTACTGCTCGACTTCTGGGCAGAATGGTGTGGGCCATGCAAAGCCTACGGCCCCGTCTATGAGCGAGTTTCCGAAGAATTCCCCGACGTCGTTTTCGGCAAAATTGATACGGAAGCCGAACCAATGCTCGCTCAATCGTTCAACATCCGCTCAATCCCGACAACGGTTGCTTTCAAAGACGGAATAGGCGTTTTCATGCAACCAGGGGCTCTTCCAGAAGATGCTCTGCGCGACTTAGTTGTCAAACTTGGAGAACTGGACATGGACGAAGTCCGTGCCGAGATGGAAGAACAAAAATCTGCACAAAATGCAGAATCTGAGTGATTCGCTTCCAATTCAAACAGCCGGTGTGTTCAAGAAACATACCCTGTCCCGTTGTACCATGAACTTCCGTCCATGGCTGATTTTGTTCGTGATGATGACCACCAGTTTGTCTGGATGTTTCGGCGAACAACAGATCGACGAAGGCGGCATAGAACCTTCGTACGATGTTTATCCTGAACCATGGGAACGCAGTCAAATGCAATACGATGGTTCGGATATTTATTCCCGTGTGACACAAAACGGTACATTCCCAATCGATGCTGTGCAGTCGGTTTATGTCGAAGTTCCAAGCATCACTGCTGCCGATGGCGGCTCGGGCTTGACCGGTGGTGCTGTCGTGCACCTCGGACTTTGGATGCCGGTGATTGAAGGCTGCGATTGGACAGCGGCTAACCTTTCAGCGGATTGCCAAGTTCCCGTTATTGCAGAAGTCGGACCGTATTACAACGACGGCGATGTCGACGCTCTTACTCCAGCTGACCGACTTGGTAAGTTTCTCATCGAGAACTACGTGCCCCACGGCTACGGTGTGGCTCAAGTTTCCGTGTTTGGAACCGGTGAATCGAACCACTGCATGGACCTCATGGGCACGGACGAACAACGCGGCATTGATGCTGCAGTGACATGGCTTGGTACTCAACCATGGTCCAACGGCAAAGTCGGAATGATTGGAAAGTCATACGACGGCTCAACACCATGGCAAGCAGCAACCTTTGGCAACCCTCACCTTGCGACCATCGTTCCTATGTCTGGACTCATCGGAGTCCACGAACTCATGTGGCGTAACGGAAGTATGGAAGCACGTGGTATGATCATGCACAACGGTGTCTACGGCTCTTTTGGTGTCGATGGAGATGCTGAGGACCCGGAGAATCTGTGTGAAGGTTATCTGGAAGGCTACATCAACGGACCTGCCGCATATCTCTCTGGAGGTATGGTTGACTATGCAGGCAATACCTACTGGACCGAACGTTCGTTCCTTGAGCGAGTGGTTGAGAACTATCAGGGTTCAATTTACATCATTCAAGGCATGCAGGACTGGAACGTCGACCCTCACATGGCTTTCCCGACGCACCAAATTGTTGTCGATGCAGGTATTGAAACCAAGACGCTCGCAGGCCAATGGGCCCATGATTATCCAGACCGAAAGTCAGGACACGAGGCTCTCCCATCCGGTGAAGGTGCTGAGGCTTACCCGTACACATTACGCTGGGATTGGGCCGATGAAATGCTCTACTGGTTTGATTGGTATCTCAAGGGCGAAGGCCGTGCACCGACGCTCGGTGTTGAAATGCAAGACAACCGAGGTGGCTGGAGGTTTGAGTCCACTTATCCTGCAGAGGACACCTTCTACATGGAAATCGGTGCAGCAGACATGAACCCAAGCGGTGCTTCGATGGTAACGACTACCGAAACAATCACGCTTTCTTACGGTCCTTTCGAAGAGGATGTTTACATCGCTGGAATGCCTACCTTCCATATCCCAATCACCACACACACAACCAACGGTGCTCACGCCTATCTGGAAATGAGTGATGACTCAGGAATGCGCCTTGGCCATGCAGTCATGGATTTCAGATTCGCTGACGGTGGCCGCGATGGAGATGTCGCTCTTGGTGCATTTGTTTCGGTGACCGGTCAAATGGAATTCATGCCCATGGATATCTTCCTCTCGGCTGGTGAATCCATCCAAATCACCATGTCCCAAACCGGTCAAGATTACGTTCCTTCACCAGGTGCAATCGGTGGCTATTCAGTGAATTGGGCTGGTGCAACGCTGACCCTACCGTTGGTGAATCGGACATGTGCAGATTTGTTCCAAGCCCCAATGCACGAGTATTCGATCGATGCGCCTCGTTTGTGCTGATCAGTCGAACATTGTTAGAATGTCTCGGAACAGTGTTTGGGCATGCCCTTCGCTTCGTTCAACCAATCGCTTCACAATCAATTCCGGTGTTGAACGAGCCAGATGGTTTCGCTTTGGTGTCCGGTCTACCATGAGTTCCAAATTGGCATCTAAGCCAGTAGCCTCTATACCGTCAACTCTCAAGTCGTTACGTCCAGTCGCCTCCAGTATTGCAGGCGCTAGATGGGTGACAAGCATCATTGTCGTATCGTCTTGTGCTTCTGCAGCAAGCAGCATGCCTGCAATAATTCGGGCACCGGCGCCAGGCTCAGTGATTGCTTCCAGTTCATCTGCAAGAATCAGTTTAGGCGTTGGGTCGCTGACCACATTAGCGAGTTCAACCAGTGTTTGTTCCAGTGCACCAGCGCTTTGAGTTCCACCGGCTTTGGCAAGAATATGCAGAGCATCGACTTGTCCAACACGCGCAGACCGAGCAGGCACAGGCAACCCCATGTGTGCAAGAATACAGGTGTGTGCAAGCAATTCCAAAAGCGTGGTTTTACCACCTGAATTGGCACCGGTGAGAAGTGCAAGTGATTGTTGGTCGCCGTTTTCACCGGCGTTTCCCAGTCCATAGGTGACCGGGTCAGGTTCACACCCAAGCAACAAATGTCGCCCTTCCTCAATGTAGATTCCATGTTCGACAAATTCAGGAAGTACACACTCCCTCGCCTTGGCCCACAAAGCGATGCAAACCCACTGATCAAAACCGATGAGTGAACGAACAGCATCTTCACATCGAGAACGGAGTGGACCGAGTTTCTGGGCGAGCATGAGCATATGTTCGGTCTCTCCAGTCTTGAGTTTCTGCTCGAGTGCCTGGTCGATTTCATCGATGACTTTCCTGTTGATTTTAGCAGGCCACTGAGTGGCAAAAATATCGTACGGACATCGAACACCTGTACCTTCAAGCGTTTCAACCATCGATTGTTTTGCCTTTTGCATGGCTTCTGTGATGACATCACTGGTTGCTTCCTGTAATTTTCTTTGGAAGGCAGCTCCGTCTGAAAGTGCCTCCAGAAGTTCGGCACCACTCAAGTTCATTTTCGCGTCATCCATCGCTTGAGCCACCTCATCGTTGACCTGCCCTTCCAGTCCCTTGGCCGTTTTCCACAGTGTATCTTTGACTTCTGCAATGGTTTCGAGGTCACCTTGGTCGTCGATGCTTTCGAGTATTTCAGGCAGATGTTCAAGTCCGACCACATGGGAGAACAACTCATCGATGAAGGGATGGGAATCCGTTGATTGACGAGCCATTTTGACAACATCCGATAGGACGGTCAGTGTACGAAGATTTTGGCGGAACCAATCGATGGTTCGTTCAGGTAGAATCAGTTCACTTGAGGCGCCTTTGGGTAGAACAACCCATCCGTCCGGAGCATCATCGGGAGCGCCTGAGCCAAGCCAAGTTACCGATTTGAACACGGTGTAATCCTTCCAAGTTTCTCCTTCTCCAGGTTGCAATACTCGGCACCACTTCTTGAAACCGTCCAACGGTTCTTTGCTCACGACGACTCGTTCATAGCGCTCGTTCGCAAACCGGGTTTGTCGAAGATTGTGGAACAACCCTGAAAGGGTGACCATACGTTCATGGTTTTGGCTTTGAAAGTGCATGGAATGACTCACTTTGAGTCTTCGTTCCGCAGGGTTTTCAACGGGCATCAGCAGTTGCATCCTCTCTCGAGTTGCTGCACAGGATGCGAACGAGACAATGTCCTGCAGCAGTGCACGGTGGAGTTTCTCTGCTTCTTTGGTAGCAAGGAACGAGCCCGATTGACCGGTGATCATACGCGCCAGATTCAACGCTCTTTTCGGCGATACCCCGTCGATTTCAGCAATTCGGGCAATGTCGCCTGATTTTAACGATGCAATCGCTTCTTCTTCTCCACCGAAATGTTCGGTGATTTTTTGGGCAAGCCGTTCCCCAACACCCGGTAGTTTACTCAGAACCATGCGTACCATCGGTTGTCAAGGGCTTTTGAGGATATTGTTCAAACGGCGTCTCTCTTCTCGAATTTTGAGGGACAGTATCTACAGGTCAATTGCTCGTTAACCTCAAAAGACAGAGGGTTTACCCTACAATGGTGCACAGGATTGAATCAAGACGGTTCTAAGAGTCAAGTGAGTTCAGTGCGCGAATTCAACATCGTGTTGAGTTCAATCGTCGCTGTTTCTTTGGTCTTCCTGTTTATCTCCGCAGTGTACAGCGGAACGGTTGTTGAAATCATCGAGGACGAGGACCAACAATCAGCCGTCCGTGTCCCCGTTTGGGAACGCAACACTTTGCCTTACCAGACCGATGGAGAGTTTGGAGTTGCCCTTGAAGTTGGTCCGTACGAATTGCTTCCAACAGAAAACGAATGGAGTTCAACGCACCATTTTGTCGAGTATTCCCTTCCGATTGAAGAAGGCGGCGCTGCTCCTGATGATGCCGTGATCAGTCTTGCTGTTTGGCGACCAAATGTTCCCGATGGAGTGAAGGTGCCAGTTATTGCTGAATTTGGACCTTATTTCCAAGAAGCTTCTGTTGAAACACCGAGCATCGAAGTTCCTGGCACCTGGCTTGGCCAGATGATTATCGACCAGATACTTCCTCACGGCTTTGCATTCGCCCAAGTATCCGTCTCCGGTACAGGGCGCTCAAATCATTGCATGGATTTGATGGGTAACGCTGAGCAACTTGGCAACGATGCTGCAGTACGATGGCTTGCAGAACAGAATTGGTCGAACGGTGCAGTTGGTATGATTGGGAAATCATACGACGGTAGCACACCTTGGCAAGCAGCCATGTTCGGTGCTGAGCACGATTATCTCAAGACCATTGTACCTATTTCCGGATTGATTGGCGTCAAGGAATTGATGTGGCGTAACGGCTCCTCGGAGGCCAGGGCACCCATCATGCACAACGGCGTTTACGGCTCATATGGAATCGATGGCGATGAAGAGGATTATCAAAACATTTGTCCAGATTACCTCATTGGCCCAGGTACAGGGGTTTCTGCGTACATGTTCGGTTCGGAAGTTGCCGGTGATTACTGGGCTGAACGGTACTTCCTCGAACGGGTTTTGAACAATTACCAAGGCAGTGTTTACTTGATTCAAGGTATGCATGACTGGAACGTAGACCCACACATGGCGGTCCCGACGATGAATGCTCTCAAAGACGCTGGAATCGATGCGAAGGGATTGTTTGGCCAGTGGGACCACGACTATCCTGATCGTCCTGTTCAATTGGATGACCGGTCCGATTTAGGAGGCCGTGGCGGGGAAGCGTTCCCCGAAATGATACGTTACGATTGGATGCAAGACCTCCTCGAATGGTTCGACTTCTATCTGCGAGATGTAGGTGAACAACCGGGTCTTTACATCGAGATTCAATCGAACCAAGGCTCATGGAGACTCGAGGACAGATATCCACCGAGCGACACGGTCGAAATGACGTTTGATTTAGGTGATGCCATGGTCAATGTTGGAGGAGGAACAACCGTGTTTCCCGATGCGAACACTGGACCGGTTTGGCAATCTGCTCCACTTTCAGAAACCATGTATGTTGCCGGTACGCCTCGACTGCATGTTGATGTCACCACGGCAAGCGTCGGTGGGCAATTGTATGCTCTGCTCGAAGAATGCGATGATTCGGACAATTGCATTCACATCGGACATGCGATCATGGATTTACGATACCATGCAGGCGGTGACGATATTCAATCATGGACGCCTGTTGTTGAAACGATCAATGCGAAGATGGAATTCATGCCTCTGGATGCCGAGATTCCTGAAGGCCATACTTTGCGTCTGAGTTTACTTTCAACGGGTGAAGATTACTTGCCTGCAAGCACATCGTCGGTCGTGTTTGTCCAAGAAGGTGAATCCTCGACGCTCCAAATGGATACATTCGTACCTACCGGCCGAATCTATTTCACACCACCAGAATGCCTTCACGAACGCTGTATCGTCGTGGAATGAACCTCATTCACTTGATGAAACGCCGGGTAAGGTAAAATCCTGCAAGAGCAGCCAACCCAAAAGAACCGGTTTCATAGAGCGCATTTACCATTGAATCCGCTTGTTGAATAAAATCGGTTTCTTCCATTAATCCGAACGTAAGTCGATGCCAATCGATGATGACAATTCCCCGTGCTTCGAGCCATTTTAACAGTATGAACTGAATGACAAATAACGACTTGATGATGTTACTTGCAATTTTGAAAAGGAAGGCTGCCAGAACACCAAGAACAAGTCCTTGCAGAGCAGAATTAGTGAGCGCGACCGCCTCAATCATGGGTGCAAATGAGGCTCAAGGTCAATGTTCTTTTCGCATTGGTGATGCTTTCATGAGGAATACGGCAACTCAAGTTCGACGGCAAACAGAGGGTCTGGGTCGGTCGAATCGTGGTACGCAACAATAACGCCACCGTCGTTGAGGATGCCAAGTGATGCAAAGTCAAAGCGGATATCGTTTCCTGCTCCAGAGGTCGAGTCAAGGTCGCCTTGTCCAATGTAGGTCAAGGTATCTGGCGACATGTCTTCAGAGTAACCACGCACGTGGTACACCATGTCAATGTCTGGTCCATCTGTGCTTTGGTATCGAATATTCAACACGAACACATCCAATTCACCGTTGGCTTGGAACTCCCATTCTTCAATCGAGGACGAGACTGAGCTCATGTCATAGGTTTGGTTTTGCCACGTCACTGCACCGTCGGTGGACATGTAGTGTGTGAAACTCGTACCAGAGTTGGCAACGCAATGCAAAGTTCCAGAAGAGTCAAAATGACAGTATTCTGAAGGGAATTGTACTTCCAGTTCATTCCAAGACAAGGTCGTATCCATGTATGCTGCGTTGCCGTTGTTGTAGTAACTCGGGAAAATGAGACCGCCGGTTGGCATGGGGAAGGCTCGCATTTCCTTGTGCGGTTTATTGACGTCGTAGTACGAAGAAAGCCCATCTTCTGTGAAGTTCAGGTCCAGTTCGATGGTGGGGTCGTTTGAATCTCGGCTCGTGAACTGGAACGGTACGTAATTGAGTCCGTCGACGCTTATTTGCCCCCCTGCATCAAGCGTTTGATGCCAGAAATTCGAGACCACAATGCTCGCCCAGTCGCCGTTTCCAATGGTCGAAGTAATCGGACCAACAACTTCTACTTGCCAAGACCGGTCATAGAACGGTTCTGTTAAGCGGTTGTAGCACCATTTCCATTCGTCTTCAGATTCATCAAAAAGAATGGCATAGAACTTGTCGATTTTTCCGTCAGCACCAACGTATGGGAACCACGACATTGAGATGATGTCGCCGTTGGTCGCTTGAACGATGCTGCCCTCTCCCAGTCCTTCTTGTCCGGGGTTTGTTGGGACTGCAGTTACGCATTGTCCCAGCGCAGGTAACACGCCTGGAATGTAGGTATCCCACGTGTGACCGCGGTCTTCACTGAAGACGGGATATTCTCCACCGATGTTGAGGATTTGTCCCTCAATGGTCGTTGCAAGGTAGTGTTCGCAACAGTTGCCACCTTTGGAGGCATCAAACACCGCCCATGAGGTGTTGGTCGTCTCGTTTGTCCTCAAATCGACGGTGACAAACATGCGCGGATCTTCATGAGTTACGCTGTCAATCAGTTGGTAGGATTCCCAAATCGACGTCATTTCAGCGTCGTTTTCCATCATTTCTTCGCCACCGCCAAAACAGCCTGCTAAGACCATCGAAGCGACCAAAAGAACAGACAACAGAACTCTTCGCATGAAGAAGCGTAGCGGCACATTGATTTGAAGCCGTCGCTGAGGGGCGAAAACGATTTCAGCCTCATTGAACGGTGAACCAAACGGTTGTTCCATCAACATCGAAGTGTTCAGCATCCGTTCCTGCTTCGTCAGAATCTGAGTGGAATATGGCAGCGGCAGCTCGTGTTTCAGTGACAATCCATTGACGGTCTTGCTCGAACATTTCGGGTGCATTTTGCGTCCAAATCTCTACTTCAATGGTTGCTTCGATGGCAAGGTTGAGGTCTTTTCGCATGGCTTGAATTCGACGGGTAATGTCTCGTGCAAGTCCCTTTGAGAGCAAGTCTGGTGTGTCGTTCATGTCCAGGACCAAGCTGATTTGTTGGGCCTCCTCGCCTTGGCCGATGGTCACCGTTGATGCTGCAAAGCCTTCTCGTTCGATGCGTCGGATCTCGACATCACCCTCTTCGATGGCAACTCCAAGAATTTCGCAGGTACCTGCTTGAATGGACGCCAGCATTGCTGTTGGGTCTTCTGCGTTCTTGATTTCTCCAGCCACAGCATTGACTTCACTGCGTGCTTTTGGAGCCAAAGCACGGAAATTGGGTGCCAGTTCAATCTGTTGGAACCGGTCCAGGTCACTTTCAACTTCGATCGATTCGACGTTGAGTTCTTCGGCTAAGATGTCATGGAATTCGGCCATTTCGGGTCCGGATACAATCCAGCCTTGAGCGCATGGAAGACGCTGACGACGGCCAGCCTCAACACGGATGCGACGACCAACTTCAGCGAGTTCACGGACCAGAGCCATCGTGGATTCGAGAGAGAGGTCTTGTGGTGGCAAGTTTGCAGTTGCAGCCGCAGCCTCTTCATCCCACGCATCAGCAGTAGCACCTTCGAGTGAGCCAGGAATACCCAGCGGCCATGCGGCTTGATGCACGGTTTCTCCGGTTAAGTTTCGATGAATGACATCGACCATGAAAGGACTGACGGGAGCGACTAATCGGCATACGGTCGTTAGAATCTCATGGAGGGTGTGTTGGCAAGAAACTTTGTCGCTGGTTTCTGCATCGTCCCATAATCTGCGACGGCTGCGTCGAACATACCAATTTGAAACATCGTTAACGATGAATTCTTCGAGGTCTCGGCATGCTTTGTGGAAGTTCCATTGCTTGAAGTCAGCATGGTATGAGTTGGCTGTGGTTGCCAAGCGGGAAAGAATCCACCGGTCAAGAGAAGAGCGAGATGCGACGTCTGAAGTTGACTGCTCAGGGTCGAATCCATCGAGTGCGGCATAATCTGCGTGGAATTTGTAGACGTTCCATAGCGTCAAGAACATCTTTGCATACGTTTCACGAACTCCATTTGAGTCGAACTTCAACGGATTCCAAGGCGCTCCAGCCGTAACCATGTACCAGCGTGTTGCATCAGCACCTTCACGGTTGAAGTGGTCCCATGGGTCAACAATATTACCGCGGGACTTCGACATCTTCTTTCCTTCAGCGTCGAGAATCAGTCCGAGACTCAAGCAGCGCTTGTACGCAGGCTGGTCAAAAACGGTCGTTGAGACCGCGAGTAGGGTGTAGAACCATCCTCGCGTTTGGTCGACACCTTCACAGATGTAATCAACAGGGAATGAAGCATCGAATGTTTCCTTTCCTTCGAACGGATAATGCCATTGAGCGAAGGGGGCACATCCTGAATCAAACCAACAGTCCATGACAAAAGGCTCTCTTTGCATCGGTTTTCCGTCGTCAGAGACGAGCGTGTATCCGTCGACGACAGGGCGGTGAAGGTCGACATCATCAGGGCAGTCGGGGTTTTCAAACCCAGCCGCGACAGCCTTCGCCACTTCATTTTGAAGTTCTGAAATGGAACCGATGCACTTCATGTTTCCTTCTTCATCTCGCCAAACTGGAAGCGGTGTGCCCCAATAGCGTTCACGGGAGATGGCCCAATCTTTGACGTTGCGAAGCCATTCACCAAATCGACCTTCGCCGACCCAGTCAGGTGCCCATTCCACGCCATCGTTAAACTCCAACAACCGTTCCTTCACGGCAGTCATTCGAACAAACCATGAATCCATTGCGTAGTAGAGCAATGGATGGTCGGTTCTCCAACAGTGTGGGTAGTCGTGAAGGTAGGATTTTTCTCGGTAAAGCAGTCCACTCTCAGGACCTTTGCCGTTGCTTCCGCCTCTGGCAGAAAGTAACTCAATGACCGTTTGGTCGCATTCTTTGACGTATCGTCCATCGAGTTGTGGGTGTGTTCCGGTCAGGAACGCACCGTCCATACCAACGGTGTGATAAGCGGGAAGTCCAGCGTCCATTCCAAGATTGTAATCATCTTCACCGTACATGACCGCGGTGTGTACCACACCCGTTCCGTCTGTTGTGGTGACCCAGTCGGCTTCAAGAACGGTCCATGCGGTGGTTGATTCTCCACGAGGAACAGCATCTGGGAACAACGGTTCATAGGCTCGACCAACTAAGTGAGAGCCCGTGAACTCCTCGATGATTTCGACGTTGTGTCGAAGGACATCTTTCATCAAATCCTTGGCAAGAATCACTTCTTCACCGTCAGAGGCTCCACCAGCACCAATCCAGTTTTCTGCTTGTTCGGTAATTCGAACTCGAACATAGGTGACCTCCGGCCCAACAGCTAATCCGACGTTGCCTGGTAACGTCCATGGCGTGGTGGTCCATGCCAAGATGCTCGCATTGTCATCGATGAGTTTGAATTTCACATAGACCGAAGGTTCCTCGACTTCCTTGTATCCCAGAGCGACTTCGTGACTTGAGTAAGAAGTGCCAGTTTGAGGGCAATATGGGAGGACTTTGTGGCCTCTGTACAGCAGACCTTTGTCGAACATTTGCTTCATTGCCCACCAGCAAGATTCGACGTAATTGTTGTCAAGTGTGACGTAAGGGTTATCCAGATCCACCCAGTAAGCCATTCGTTCAGTCATCTCTCTCCAAGCAGATTCATAGGTCCACACCGAATCACGGCAGGCTTGGTTGAAGTTGCCCATTCCATAGGCTTCAATGGCTTCTCTGGACATTAAATCCATTCGCTTTTGGACTTCAATTTCAACAGGAAGTCCGTGGGTATCCCAGCCTCCTTTACGCTCAACACGGAATCCTTCCATGGTTTTCCAACGGCAGACTAAATCTTTGTAGGCACGTGCAACAACATGGTGAATGCCGGGCTTTCCGTTTGCAGTTGGCGGCCCTTCGAGGAAAATAAATTGGGCGCCGTTGGCGTTGGAATCGATGGATGCACGGAATGCTTGTTCTTGCTTCCATGTCTCCAATAACGCAGTCTCGAGAGTGACAGCATCGAGTTCACCTGCTGATTGAGGACGTGCCATAGCCATGCGAGAAGCGTTTTTGTCTTGAACCTCACCCCTCTCAATGGTGGCATCCTGTGTTTCTTTTGGCATCGATTTCACGGCATGCCGTCGAAATACGGTAGGGTATGTTTCAAATCGTTAGACCGCTACGGAATGTTGATGTCGGGAGGTTATCGCTTGAAATGGATATGTTTTCTCATATTGTTTTTGATGTTGACCGGACCACTGAGTACATTTCTTGAATCAACTGCGTATGATTCGGACGCAGATGAGCTTGGCGAATCTCACGCCTCGTTTGCATCCGGTGGGGACCCTGCATCTCAGTTGTTTTTAGACGGCTCAGGGATTTACTCAGACGAATTCACACTTGATGTTCCTTCATCTCAGCCTGTTTCGAATGTTCATCTTTCCATGTCGCCTGGAATCGAGCCATCATCAAACGGCTTGACGTGGAGTGGCTCTTCAGCATGGGGTCACAGTGATGCGGTTAGTGACGGTGCAACGGTTGATACTGACGGCTTTTTGACCGGTTCTCGCGCTGGAACTCTATGGGACTTTAACAACGGCCTTCAGGGATGGACCGTATCGAGTTCCACCTATGTGAGCCGCTACACAAACACGTGTGGAGTTAACGGCACCTCTGGTGGTTCAATCAAAACACAAGCCCCCTCGGCGTCGTCTTCAGAGCATGCGACTTCCCCAGCCATCAACTTAGCCGGAGCAAACGCAGTACCGATTCACATTTGGATTCGGCAAGGGTCCTCCAGTTGCGGAGAAGAACCTGACACCAACGAAGACCTTCAACTTCGGTACAAGACCGCTTCTGGCTCATGGACAACGCTCCAAACCTGGCTTGGTAACACATACAATCAACCTCCATTGCAGTGGTCTGGAACGCTACCTGCCGCTGCATTGCATTCGACCACCCAAATCCGGATGCTGCAGACGGGTGGGACCGGTTCGTCGTTCGATTACTGGTTCTTCGACGATGTTCGTATTGCCTCACCACCTGTTTCAAACTGGACCAGCCCGAGCGTCGGTTGGTCTTCCTCTTCGTCCTTCCAAGTGGCCCAAACAACCTATGCACCAATGAACATCGATGCTTATGTTCCTGCAGATGCATCTCTAAACTGGACCGTTCTCGATGCCAACGGTGTTGAAATTCCCGGCTTTACTGGTTCGAACACCTTCACTGTTCCGCTGCATCTTCTGGATGAATCCGTTCACGATTCAATTCGTATTCGCCTCTCTCTTTCGGCTGCCTCGAATGGAATACTGCCAATTGTGTACTCAATTACTGGCGACGGGTCAATGACGACCAGGTATTCCGAATGGCAAAACCTCAGTAATTCCGAGTCAATGTGCGGAGCAAACGGTCAATTCACCGCTTACGGTTCTGCAACTTCAGTGGATATTCTCGATGATGGGTGGGCATACCTTGCATCTTCTTCAGTTGCAACGACCAGTTCTTATGGTACCGGCTTAACCGTTCAAACCAGCCCTTCCCCATACATTTTGAATGAAGTGGACTTGATTTCAGGTGTAACTTCAGTTGGTTCTCTTTACTCCAGTTCCAGCGCAGGTCGAGCGACCAGTGGAGGAAACGGCACTGGCTTGACCGTCAGCACGGCTGCAACTCCCGTCACTTCCGGTATTGTGAGCGGTTCAAATCTTTATCTGGGCGGCACTGGCTACACTTCACAAATCATCTCTCCGAACGGTGGAAGCGGTTCAGGTCTTCAGGTCCAAACAACGGCTTCAGCCATTACTGGCTCAGGCGCAGTTTCCCTCTACTCCTCGTTGAATGGAGGCACAGGATACACTTCATCGAACAACGTCGCATTGAGCGGCGGCAACGGTAGCGGCTTGAAAATCGACTATACTGCCAGTCCGATCATCACTGGAATTCCAACCTCGTATTCCCTTCTTAACGGTGGAACGAATTATTCAACGACGAGTTTTGCTTTCACCAGCGGCGGTTCTGGCTCAGGTCTACGCGTCAGTATTGATTCGGTTTCCAGTGGCGCAATCACTTCAATTTCCATCATCAGTGGCGGTTCAGGTTACGGCTTCTTCGATAAACTCTTCATTTCAGGGGGTGACGCTGATGCCTACTTTTACGCCTCAGGGCTCACCGAATCCGGTGGCGCAATCACTTCGTTATCGTTCAGCACACCTGGCCTCAATTACGACGTCGGCGATGTCATCAACATACCAGGTGGTGACAGTAACTCAAACTTCACCGTACTTGATACAAACCGCCAAGGTGGTACCATCACTGGCTATACCGTTCTCAACAACGGTTCGGGGTATGCGGTGAACGACCTGATCACACTCTCAGGTGGAGACTTCAACGCCCGTCTCGAAGTCGATTCAGTCTACGCCATTGGTGGTAATCTCACTTCAGTATCGATTGTCGGACGAGGTTCAGGTTACTCCGTTGGTGACCAGGTGACCGTCTCCGGTGGAATCGGTGGATCGTTTACCGTACAAGCCGTACGAAACTGGGGCGGCGAACTCCTTTCCCCGGTGATTCAAAACGGTGGACAACATTATTCGGTCGGAGATGAGGTCACGGTGGCAGGTGGCGCACAGAACGGAACACTGATGGTCTTAGAAATCGATAACGTTGGCTATCGCGGTGACTCAAGTTGCTTGGTGACAATGGATTCACGACAACTTGTCGCTCCAGCATCTCGAGTGACGGGTAGCGTTACGGGTTCAAACGTTGAACTTCAGATGTGGAACTCAAGTAATGCATCATGGATGGTCGTGCCAAATATGGGTGCTTTTGATTATTCATCCACGACTCCGCTGTATGAACTCCAGTTCCGTCTGGTTCCGCTGAATTCTTCGCTTCCATATTGGACCGTTGAGTCGTTCGATTCCTTCGTTCACTACGGCGAAGTAGCCAGCAATCCCCGAATTGATTTCAACGACGACGAGGACTTTGAATGGGGTGCTGATTTCTCGAGCATTGGGACATGGGGCTGGCAGGACCTTTTCTCCAACGGCAACAAGAGTATTTCTGAATCTGTAGGCTCATCGGGTTATGCATCAACGACTCTTCTTATCCCTCAAGCTGATTTACATTCGTTCTCCTTCGGTGCTTTGACCGAAGAACCGACCATCACGAGTTACACACTTCTCTATCAATCGCAAACCATCGCATCTGGAACGGTACCAGAGACATCGCTCTTGCATGTTGAATTGAATCAATCGGTCCGTGACAACATCGAACAATCGGTTGCTGGTCAAGGCGGTTTGAACCATCTCGGCACTCTCTTCATCGAGGTTGAACTTGAAGTCTATGCATCATCAACCGTCGAGTTTGGTGGCCTCTTGGTGACCTACGCAGCCCAAGCATCACAAACTTTCGCATCAGATTCATCCTTTGTCCTCAACCTCAACGATGCTCGCCGAATGCTGCCTCTTGTCGGTGGGATGCATGAGATTCCGTTGCCTTTGACCGCCACTCAAAAGGGAGGGCTTATTGTCGAACTGCTCGGTCTCAATTCCTCATCGACCGTGGTTTTGAACAGTGCAACGATTGACCCTGAGGTTGATATTCTCACACCGAGTCAGCGCTGGAGAACCATCAGTATGTCGTATTCAGTCATCGGCGTTGCTCCAAGTTCCATCCGTCTTGATGTGCTTGATGAGGACCATCACGCAACGTGGACGGTTCCAGTCTCGGGAGCTACACCGTTTGGAACCGGTGATTCTGAACTTATTGCCCTGCATCCAACCGATGCAATCTCTTTCAATCAGTCTGGGTCAAGTGTTCTTGTCGATTTGAAATTCCGTATCTTACCGGCATGGGACGATACAGATACAATGAAAATCACCACACGATTGCAACTCTCGAATACGGTATACTCAATGCCAAGCACCTTTACCTACGGTATTTTTGGTAACCAAGCCTATGAAAATGATTTGACTCTGAACCGATTGACCTTCACGAATGTTGACCAGAACGCCATTTTGGATTCTTCGGATTATTATCTCCTGCCGTATACAAAGTTGAACATTTCCACTTTTGTCGGATTTGAAAACGTCTCTACAATAGATGCTTTCATGGATGGAGAAGGTCTGCTTTCGTTGTATAGAGGTGATGTTCTTGTGGCGAATACCACGGTTCTTGACGAAAACGTTTGGACCTATATCGATACCGTTCCGTTCACTTACGGACCACTCACATGGCGTTTAGAACTCACTTCAGAGAACGGTTCAGTTCACCCTGATTTCGCCGTACTCGAGCGAACATTCCACATCGACACCATCTCTCCTCGGGTACTTGAAGTCAACATGGACCGGTACGACCACCGTATGCCGTCAACAACGCAAACGGTTCAAATTCAAATTTCGGACCAACCAATTCTTCCAACCAATATCCAGGCCATGGTATGGAGAGAATGGTTTGACGATGCGAATTCAAACCAGTGGCCGGATGAGGGTGAATATCAACCTATGTCGCTGTTCACTCCAAACGATTTGAGCCCACTGATTGGTCAATACACCTTCATGATGGACGATACCGGTGGTAGCCTTGGACAGAAAGTTTCTGTTTACTTAACCGGTGCTGATGATGCGGGACATCCTTTGGAATTCGGAGGTTCGGACATGGAGGATGAGCACCTCTTCATGTACCAATTGGCTGTTGACGGCGCTCCAAGCGTTGCTTCGAACGCCTTCTCGTACACCGACGGAAAGAACCCTTGGCTTCATCCTCAGATGCCTTACACGTTTAATGTCGAACTCACTGAACCAAACGGTGGTTCTGACCTTACGACGGTCATTGTTGAACTTGCCTCCAATCAAGGCAGTGACTCGTTACCGATTCGTTGGGATTTCGCTACTGGGAATTGTACAACAACCAGTCCTCATGTTTTGATTGATGACTGCCAAATGCTTGGCACCGATGGACCTGCAGACCCTTATGAGACGGATTTAACCCTCAATGTGGATTTCATGCTCGCATGGACAACACCGGATTTGGGGGAAACTCGACGAGAGCCTGGAATCCGCGTGATGGACCGAGCAGGACAGGAAGTTTTCCGTGCATTCCCTGAACACCGATGGCGTTTCTCAGCAGCTCTTGAGGTGCCTGAAGAAAGCGTTTCACTTATCCTTTCACAGGGTGCATTGCTCGGCGACGGTGCAAGGTTAGCACCGAGTAGCCCGTTTGAAATTGCTGGCGGCGTTGTCTTTTCAGAGACCGGAACGGTTCCAGATTTCGACTGTCAAATCGACCTCCTCTTTTCAGGTTCCTCAACTTCGGCCAGTTCTCTTGATGGCATTTGGTCTGTAGCGTTACAGGCGCCGTCAACAACCCAAACCATTCCTTTGACGTGGAGCGTTGGTTGTCTCGAAGGCCAAGGCATTGATGCTACTGACCAAGTGAATGCTGTGCGGTGGATCATCGTCGACGGTACGGGACCTGAGCCAGTTGAGGTCTCGAATCCACGCCCATTTTCGGTTCTTGAACCAGAATCACATGAAGTGAAGATCTTAATTTCTGAAGCGGGAGGTTTGGACGTTGAATCTCTTGAACTGGTTTGGTGGGTCGAAGAGAAAGCAACCGGTGACCGACTGCGTGACGGTGTTGAACCACTGAATTTGCTTGGCACCGATATCTCAGGGCTACGGTTGGAAGTCGTCGGTTCATTTGACTTGAGTGGAGTCACGAGTGAGATGCTTGAGAACCGCCTTTCAGTACACATTTACGTCACAGGACGCGACCTTGCAGGAAACGAAGTTCTCGGTCTTGGCGGTACCGAACCCGGTTCGCCGGTCGGTGTATGGGACATGGTTTGGCTCAAACCTGAGTTTGAATTACAGAGTACTTCCATCACTTATTCTCGATACCTGATTGAACTTGGACAAACTTCCATTGTCACAGCCTATGTCGAAAATACCGGTACATTGGATGGTTCTGTTGAAGTCATCTTCACTGAGGTATTGGCAGACGGCACCCGTTCAAATCTACAAAGAATCACCGTAGAAATTCCTCAAGGAGGTATTGTTCCTGTCGCTACCGATTGGAACCCTTCGCAAACAGGCTTGCAATGGGTTGAAGTTCAAATTGAAGGTGATTTAAGTTCGATGGGTCCATCGATTGATGTTCGCCCTCAGCGCGAAGTATCGTTCTCGGAGCAAGTCTTTGGCGATGTTCATCCTCTTCTGGGTAGTTTAGCGGCACTGCTGTTCGTATCCATCATTACAACAGGTCTTCTCTGGGCGCGCCGCAAGACCCTCAACAGAGGTTCGAAATCGGAATACGACTGGGATGAATATTCCTCTGAACTCGAAGAGGAATACGATGATGAAGATGAAGACGATGAGGAAACCCTCGCTGAATCAACGGCTGAAACTGCAGCAGTAACCGCCGCAGTGAGCAAAGACACACCTTCTTCAAACACCGTAGAAACAGACTGGGTGATGGGCTCCGATGGTTACTGGTGGTACCATGACAAGGAAGCCAATGAATGGTGGTACAAGAACGCTGAAGGCGAGATTGTTCAGCACAAGTAACGGCCGTGGTGATACGATGAGTCGATGGATTGGTCTTTTGCAAGTTGATCCTACGGTAGGTGATTTGGCAGGGAATGCAGTTCGACTTGAACACCTTGCAGCTCTTGCCTCGAATCACAGTGCCAACGTCGCCGTTACGACAGAACTCGCCATATCCGGCTACCCGCCACGGGATTTGTTGCTCCAAGAAGAATTCATTTCACTGGCACAAAAGACCGCAAGTTCACTTCGTGTTGACATTCCTGTTCTGGTCGGCACCCCCATTCTCCCTCAAGCAAAGCGGCAACTTCCCGCAAACGGAGTTGTACGTGCAGGCTCTTCGGGTGCGAACCCGAGCGGTGAAGATAATTCACATGTTGTAGCACGCAAGCAACTTCTACCGACCTATGATGTGTTTGATGAGGCCCGTTACTTTCAACCCGATAATCGCTCAGGGATTGCTCGAACAATCGCCGATCTCAACCTTGGTGTTACGGTTTGTGAAGATGCATGGCAATCTGCGGGATTGACGCCCTCGACGTATTCTGCGGACCCTATCGAACATTTGGCTGAATGGGGACGTCAAGGTGTCCTTCTGGATGCAACGGTAAACCTGTCCGCTTCTCCATACCATGCAGACAAATTGAGCGCTCGTATCCACGTATGCCGTACGGCAGCAGCGGTACTTGGCCACCCTTTCCTGTTGGCAAATCAGGTTGGAGGTAACGATGATTTGTTGTTCGATGGCAACTCGCTAGTGGCTTGGCCTGATGGCCGAGTTGTTGTCGCTCCAGCCTGGCAGGAAGGCGTTTTGATGGTTGATATTGACAACGCTGAACACTGCCACTGGGTACCATCAGAATCCTCTGACGCTCTGAACATTGGCTCTGATGCGCTTCGTCAACTTTCACCAGAAGACAACGGTCACGAGTACGACAAAGAACTGCTTGAAGACGTGACCGATGCAGTGGTGACTGGACTTTCGGACTATTGCAGGAAATCCGGTATCAATTCAATTGTACTTGGCCTCTCGGGTGGAATTGACTCTGCTGTTGCAGCATGTGTTGCGGCTGCCGCAGTTGGTCCCGAGAACGTGACTGGTTTGGCAATGCCGAGCCGCCATTCCTCTCAACATTCCATTGATGATGCGCGACATACTGCAGAATCACTGGGGCTCGTGTTCGACACCATTGAAATCGATACATTCCATGCATCGCTTGAAGCCTCCATTGGAGAGATGCTTCGAGATGGACATCCAGTCGCCTCAGAAAACCTTCAGGCTCGTTTGCGAGGATTGGTTGTCATGGCTCACGCCAATGCGCAAGGCCGTATGGCTATAGCAACGGGCAACAAATCCGAAATCGCTCAAGGTTATTGCACACTGTACGGTGACATGGCAGGTGGTTATGCACCTCTTGGTGACCTGTACAAAATGCAAGTTTACGGCCTAGCAGATGTGTTTAATGCTCGTGCAGAACAAGCTGGTAAGATTCCTCCAGTCAATGCTTCTACCCGTACAAAGCCTCCATCTGCAGAGTTAGCTCCAGACCAAAAAGATGAGGATTCATTGCCTCCTTACCCGACGCTCGATGCGATTCTACACTGCCATATCGAGGAAAGTCTGGATGCAGAAGCCATTGCCAACAAGGGCTTTGACCGAGCCACGGTGGTTGAAGTTCTCACTCGATTAGAACACAGTGAACACAAGCGATGGCAGATGTCACCTGCTCCTCGTGTGTCCAACCGTGCGTTCGGCCAAGGATGGCGCCGTCCTCTTGCTTCTCGTCACGATTGGCGATACTGAGTTCGGAATAAATCAAAAGGCCGAGGTTGGTCGTTTCGCCATGGCCGAACAGATTTCCAACATTGCGGGATACCGTTTTGTTGACCTGCCCGACCGAGATGACCTCAGGGAGCCTTTCCTTTCTCTTTGTCAAAACGTGGGTTTGCGAGGTACCATTTTACTTTCACACGAAGGCATTAATTTCTTTCTTGCCGGTTCACAGGATGGTATTGAAAAATACCTTGAATTCCTTCAGCAAGATTCACGATTCGCTGATATGACGCTCAAATACTCGTACACCGATTACCAACCGTTCAACAGGATGAACGTCCGACTCAAAAAAGAAATCATTTCGTTGGGTATGGATAACGTGAAGCCTGCTGAGCGAACAGGTGACGAGATTACCCCCACTGAGTTCAAACAGTGGCTCGATGAAGGGCGTGAAGTAGCCATCATCGATACTCGAAACGATTACGAAATTCGTTTAGGGACTTTCCAAAATGCAGTGGACTTAAACATCAAATCGTTCAGAGCATTTCCTCAAGCAGTTGAGAAGTTGCCTGAGGATATGAAAGACACACCAGTGGTGATGTTCTGTACCGGAGGCATCCGTTGTGAGAAAGCAAGTGTTGTGATGATGGATGCAGGCTTTTCAAACGTCAAACAACTGAAAGGTGGGATACTTGGCTACTTCGAAGAGGTTGGTGGAGAATACTGGGATGGCGATTGTTTCGTTTTTGATCATCGAGTGGCCTTAGGACCTGACTTGGAACAAAGCGATGTCGTGCAATGCTTTGCATGTCGCCAACCGTTAACGGTTGAAGAGCAAAAGTCACCCGACTATGTCATCGAGGAATCTTGTCCGCACTGTATCCATTTGCGATGATTACCAAATCAGCCAATCATCGGTGACTTGGCCGTGACTCCATACATGGATTTCATGCCCGCGAACACCATCATGAGCGGCGAAGATAAGATGATGCTCAGTCATTCGAAGCCCTCCGTAAGTTCCGGAAGCAGAATTGTTGTTTTGACCTGTCCACGGGTCATAGGCAAGCGAGATTTCACCGTCTGAAGATTGCCAAAGGGTTGAGCCAGTTTCCACGCCATCGATTTTTCCTGAAGCAAGGAAGAACAGCGTATCGCCATCAGATGCAAAAGACAGAATGTTGGAGCTTGCTAATCCCGGTCGTAAGTCGGTCTCGACTCGAGTTCCAGAAACGGTTCCATCTGAGGAACAGATTTCATGAGCGACTTGAGGTGCTACACAGTCAAACCATAATCGATCCTCATGAAGGATTCCACCTGCCCAATCACCGGGTGCTGCAACGATGGACGAAAGAACTTGAGTCGTTCCAGTGGCCAGTTCATGGCCCCATAATTGAGGGTCCACTCCGGATGTAAGTGCGTCAAAGACGAGTGTTCCATCCACAAAATGAATTCCAAGATGTTCTGCAACGTTGGTTGTTGGATGGCCAGTTCCCTGGTTTTGCAGAGTCGTCAGCCAATTGCTGTTCCCATCATCCAAGAGGTGTACCAATTGCCGACCGAACTGTGCTTCTCCAACCACGACCAGGCCTCCTTCGATGACCAACGGCGCTCGAGGGTTGCTGGCGCCTTGTTCGTTCAGGTTCCACGAGGTGAATTGGCCAGCACTTGTGAGCATATACGGTTCTACATCGGTATTGATCTCGGCTGAAAACCAAAGCCGTGTATCGTTGGCGTGCAATAATTCTTGGCCGAGGTTGCTCATCTCTTCGGTGTGTACAACCAGTGATTGCTGTTGCTCCACTGTAAACATGGAATGTTCAAACATCGGGTAAACGGTAGTTGCATCGCACCAATACAGGGCTCCTGATGCATCAACGACCACAATTCCATCCATCCAATGCACCGCTTGAGCAGTACTGGACAGGGCGACGCTTTGGCCAGAGTGGACGACACGGTGTGTGCCTTCTTCGCTTCCGTCACTCACCCATAACTCGCGACCGTGAATTCCGTCATCTGCATCGAAGAACACTCGCTCTCCATCAAGGGTTTGAACCGATTGCATGCCAAGATACTGACCTGGTAGGGAATCTCCTGTTGGCTGGATGTCAAGCAGGAGGTGCGTCGAAGTTTCTGTTCCGCTGCTCACCCACAGTTCACAACCATCAATGCCGTTGACGCCGGCCATCAGTATCTTTTGCTGTTGTTCCATCCACACTAAGGCGTCGCAGTTTGTCGTGATTCCGTTTGCTGCTCCATTGGCAAAGTCGGAAATCGGTCCGTATTCCAGTGGGGAATTGCAAATTTTGAGTGAGGTTCGAATTTCATCCGCATGGAGAATCCCGTCGAAGGCGATTCCGTTCATGCGTCCGTCATCGATACCAAAGTCCAGAACGAATCCTGAACTGCATACGGACGTTGGAGGACTGGACTGTTCCACCAACGCAGGTGCTCCGGCAGTTCCATCTGCACCGTTCGTTCCCATCGAACCGTCGTTCCCGTTGCTTCCAATGAGGCCATCACAAACGGGGACACTTGTTTGTCTCTCGATTTCTTCCAACTGGCCGTTTGAATTGATATCTGTTCCGCTGTGAATCATGATGCCACTTTGTGAACAATAGATGCTCTCTGCGTTCAACACTTCAGTTTCAATCAATCCATTGGTGGTTCCACCAGTGCTTCCAGGTGCACCTTGAGGGCCTGACAACCCTTCCTTGCCATGACAGACTTTCGTTGAAGATGTCACTTCAACATCATCCAGATAGCCGTTTTCATTGAAATCGTTACCAAGGAATATTTCTGCACCGCCCTCGGTACAAATTGAATCCGCACTGCGTCCTTCGGTTCGCACCAACAGTTCACTGGCATTGTTGCCATCAGTTCCTGCTTCCATGTCGATTGAATCCAAAGAGGCGTATGAGTAGGTCGACAGAGAAAGAGCTAGAATCAACATCAACGTTTGAACGATGGTCAGTGCCGTTTTTCGTTTTGATGCGGATGGCTTGGAAGAAGGACTTTTTTTCGTTGTTGCAGTCTGAAATGCCTGCTGATTTGGGGGCTTCTTTCCGGATACAGGTTCTCCTGCAATAGGGGCGTCGATATTCATCGTAGGGGGGGATGACATGTTTACTGCAAATCTCGTCAAAGGTATCAAAACCTTCGGTCATTGGCAAATTTCAATTGTTTTGCTGTGAACGAACGACTCAATGGAAGGGGTGAGTTCATGAGCGTCCTTCAACTGCACAGAGGTATGGAACTCCCAGAACGACTCGCATCTCAGTTGGCAGGTGACGAAGGCCCAACCCGTCAAAAGGCGGCTCGCTTGGTTGTCGACCTTGCAGGTACCGCTGGCGCCAGTGGCTTTGTTGAAGTCGACCATGCGCACGTCTCGGGCGTCTCGGTCATCACCGGCGGCCATGGCCTGCGCCGATTCTTATCGGACCTTTCCAGTTCTGGTGACGGAAAAGTTACGATTCCTACAACGCTCAATTCTGCTGGTTGTGACAAAGAGAAAATGAAGGAAATGGATATTGATTGGCCGGATTTCCTTGAACAGCAATTCGAAATAGTTGAGGCTTATTCTGAACTCGGCATCCAAGCGACGTTGTCTTGTACGCCTTACGACCGGGGAGTCGACGATGAAAGTGGCATTGCATCATGGGCTGAATCGAACGCCGTATGTTTCTCAAACACGTGGACCTCGCTCATGACCAACCGTGAATCTGGACTCTCTGCACTGGCAACAGCACTTACTGGATATGCTCCTCGATGGGGCCTTCACTTGCAGGAGAACCGTGTTCCAAACATTCATGTCCGTGTTGAATGTGAACTTGAAACACTTTCAGACTGGTCGATACTTGGAGATTGGATTGGAAAGCAAGTTCGACCGGATTGGGATGTTCCTTGGGGTCCTATGCCCTTGATTCAAGGTCTTCCATCGTATGCGAGTTTTGCTCGCAAGAAGGCACTCACAGCGGCAGCAGCCAATTATGGTACACCGATGTTGTGGGCAGAAGGTCTGTCTGCGGACCCGCCTCTTTCGAAAGACGCTCAAGGGCAATGGATGGCTCCAGATGCGGGATGGCAAGGCGAGCTGGTGTTTACACAGACTGAACTCGACGCCCGTTATGCAGATCTCGCCCCGAAGGGACAGGTCGATTTAGTGGTCATCGGGTGCCCTCAAGCAAGCCTAGAGGAAATCCGAATCACTGCAGCAGCGGTTCGTTCCCATGCTGAGATGGGTGCAAAAATACCTGACCAGCGTTTGTGGGTCTTCACCAGTGGTGAGAATTACGAACTGGCTTTAGCCGATGGAAGCGTCGATTTGCTTGAGAGTGCAGGTGCTGTTCTTCTGCAAGATACTTGTCCTGAAGTCACACCGTATAACCGAGCTCATTACAATCATTTACTTACCAATTCACTCAAGGCAGAACACTACCTTACCAGTGGTCTCAACCGGTTACCAACCAGCGTGATGTCGATTCACGACTGCGTCTCGCACGCCTTTGATGCCTCCCTCTCCGAAGGCCCTCGGCCGGTGTTGGAAGCCAAATCACAACCGCAGCATGCCAGTGCAAAAACGATTCAAAGCGGTGAAGCAACGCTCATGGGCTCACCGCTTGAAAGTCAAGGAGACTTTATTGTCCAAGGACCAGCAATGGTTACTGATGTACCCATCACCTATCTTGGATACGTTCACCGCGACACGGGCGTTATCGAAGAAACCGGTCATCCTTTGGACGGGCGAGCGATTGAGAACTCGATCCTCATTTATCCAAAGGGCTCTGGTTCAACGGTGGCTCCGTATGTTTTGATGGGATTGTTGTACACCGGAAAGGGGCCGACAGCCATCGTTAACCGAGATGTTTGCCCACTCACATTACCTGCATGTTCACTGCTGGATGTCCCCTATGGGCACGGATTCGACTTGGACCCATGTATGGAAATCAACGATGGGGACATCGTGGAATTAAAGTCAGAACAAGGCGTAGTGAGTCTTACCGTTGTTGAACGAATCCAATGAGGTGCGTGTATGGCTCCACAACGTATTCTTGTCACCGGTGGTGCCGGATTTATTGGCTCATCGCTGTGCGAGAAATTAATCGATGAAGGCCATACAGTTCTCGCCTATGATTCGCTTTTCCGTGGCCATACATCGAATCTATCGTCGCTTGAAAACAACGAGAGGTTTCATTTCATGCAAGGTGATGTGAGGGATGTCGACCGACTTGACGATGCAGTTGAAGCCTTAGGAGGCTTGGACATTGTCTTTCATTTAGCAGCAGTAAACGGCACAAAATGGTTTCATGAAGCAGCACATTCGGTGATTGATGTCAACATTAACGGAACATTGCGAACATTAGAACTGGCGATGTCATGCGATGCAAGGTACGTTCTTGCCTCATCACCTGAAGCTTTTGGTGAAGCCAAACAACAACCGATTCAAAATGGAAACGAGATGATTTTTTCCGACCCCGCACTGCATCAGAGGCACTCCTATGGTGCCAGTAAGTACCTTGATGAAATCGCATGTCAACATGCAGTACGTGAAGGCCTTGATGTTCGAATCGTTCGACCGTTTAACGCCTATGGGCCTCGTTTACTCGGAGATGAATACGGCCAAGTGGTCGCCATGTTTTTCTCTTCAGTTCTTAACAATCAACCGATTAAAGTGCATAACGGTGGCAAACAGACCCGTTCCTTCACATGGATTTCGGATACGGTTGATGGTTTTTATCGGGCAGGTCTCATGGACACTGCATTGGATGGTTCACCACTTAGCGGTGGAGCTTTCAACATCGGTTCAACAGAGGAAGTCACGATTCAATTGCTTCAACAAGCGGTGTTCGATACCGTAACAAAGGATTCCAATTGGAAGAACGATTTGCCTGAGATTTTTCACGAGGACGGATATTTTGGCGATGCACTACGAAGGTTACCTGATTGTTCACAGGCAGAACTTCAATTGGGTTGGAAAGCGACAACATCGTTGGAACAAGGCCTGTCTGCGATGTGGTCAGCGTTACGATAGTTTTCGTCCAGCGTAGTGCTTGGACACTTTTTCTCCCCAATCGTTGGGTGACGGTGAAAGACGGTCATGACCGTGCTGGCACAACACATCCAATCCGAGAGGTGGTATTGAGGACTCAGATGTCCATATTCCTGTTACCCGCAAGACGGCGAGTCGAGCAACTGCGTCGGGTAAAGAACGATCTTCGAGGTATTCAACTTCGAGCGCAGCCACTGCTTCGTTGATGAGCAGCGGGTCATGAGGACTTTCAGTGAATCCGGAGAGATTCCACTCGCTCTCACCTTGAGGCAGCGGAGCAGCCGTTTCATCGATTGCTTTCACAGCCTCCAATGTACTTGGCATGAGGTGGAGTATTGCCCGTTTGGTCGAACGTAGATTGAGGAGCGTGTCCCGGTATCGACCTTCACGGTTGCAACTGAACGAAGCAATGAGCAAGGGTGGTCCGGTTGACACAGCCATAACCGAAGTGTAAGGTGCGAGGTTTTTGTTTCCGTTTTCATCTTGTGTTGATGCAAGTACGAGCGGACGCGGTGACAGCAGACCCGATAACCATCCTGCTCGTTGGGCATGTTCGATGGAATCAACATCCAGTCGCTTCGCATGTTCCATATTGGATGTTGGCATCGGCGAAAACCAACTGTTGAGCGTGCCGTTTTGTATTTCTTCAATGGCATGATTGTTGAATTCGATGTAGGACTCCCAAGATGAGGTTTGTTCGGTTTCACCACGGTTTTGTTTCCGTGCGATGGATTTTTCAGCGTAAGCATTGCATTTTCGCAAATAATCCAAAACAATTGCTTTCCTGTCCATTTAATCATCTCCAGTTCGTGTTGCGAGTTTGAGTCGGTGCTGCTTTTCATCGTATGCTTTTCTCGTCATCAGGAATGCTGCTGGCTGACCCGCCCAAACTTCGTGTTTCGGAAGCTGTTTGGTGAGGGTTGAACCAGCACCGAGTACGCCGCCTTCCCCGATATCGCATCCAGGCAGAACGGTTGAGCCTCCACCTACGACTGCGTTTTTACCGACTCGAACCGGGCGCCATTGCTTTGAGTTCTTCGAGGGCGGATATTTATCGTTCAATAAAGTTGCATTCGGGCCAATGAATACCCCTTCGCCGAGGTGGCAACCGTCGGCAACATAAGCGCCACCTTGTATTCGACAACCGTCACCAAGCGTGACGTTACGTCCAATATGCGCTAAAGAGCCGATGGAACACGATGAGCCAACCAGGGTATCCGTGCCGATGTGGCAAGGTAACCAAGCAACTGAGTCTTTACCCAAATCAGTCGAAGTTCCGCTCAATGGCGTATGGATGGCCATCGAATCCCTCATTCGCCCAATCCAAGTTCTCTCATGAGCATGCCAACGTGACCTTTCGCCTTGACGTTGTATCGTAGCCAAGAGAAGTTACCATCTGGAGCGATGACGAAGGTCGAGCGGGAGCATCCCATGTATTCACGGCCGTAGTTCTTCTTCAATCGCCATGTTCCGAATTTCTCATGAAGTTCACCGTCACGGTCCATGAGCAAAGGAAAATTAAGTTCTTGTTTTGCTACAAACTTCTCATGAGACCCTTCGCTGTCCTTCGATACACCGAGGACGATGTATCCCTCAGTGGTCAGTCTTGCCATGTTATCTCGGAAGTCACAGGCTTGGGTGGTACATCCTGGCGTGGAGTCGCGAGGATAAAAGTACAAAATCACAGTTTTTCCATCGGCCTGATATGCGGTGGAACTGTGAGTTTGACCACTGGAATCAAGGCATTCGAATACTGGTGCTGTTTGTCCGGCTTCATGGGTTATCGCTTCGCTCATATTGCAATGTGATGGCTCAAAGGACATGAAACATTGCTTTGCGCCATATTCTCATGGTTTCAACCCTTTTTGGTTCTTATCGAATGCAAAAGGAGGCTTCAGTCTAACTTTTATGCAAAACGGGTAGTTTTTGTTTCGTTTCGGGTGGAGGGGTGTGTAGCGACCGATTCTTTCAATAACCGGCGGGTAACAAGGGAAAACATGGTGGCGGCACGTTTGTCTCGAAGAAGTCGCCGTTACTCCAAGCAGATTCAACGCACAAACACTCGTTTTGACCTGCAAACGATTGCCAGTTCAGTGCAAACTGATTTAGACAAACGAGACATAACTTACGACGAGGCCCTTACGTTGGGCAACCTCATCCAAAACCGAGCAGATCAGTTACCTGGCGATACAATCGTTTACGCAGTATCGGACCGAGATGCTTACCGTCGCACTCTTGAGTTGTATTTGCGTGACGCTCTTCTCACGAAAACCGAACAGATGCTGCTTTGGGAAGAGCGCCGCAGACTCGGGATTTCGGATATCGACCATGAGCGTCTACTTGAGCAGCTTTTACTGCAATGGCGTCGCCAGGGTAAGAAAGTGACCATTGCTCGTTTTGATTCACCCGGAGGTGATTCATCTGCGTGAACACACCAGTCGCCAAACGCTGCTCGCAGCGATATTGGTCGCCCTTTTCGTCCTCCCCATGTACTTGCCATTGGCAAATGCAGACGATACTGAGGAGAAGAATACAGCATCTGGGCGTGCGATTCTCGACTTTTATTTCCGCAACCCACTCCAACTGAGCAATTCTGGCTCAGCAGTAATTGGTTCGAGCCTTTTCCTTGAACCTGGTGAACACATCGTTACGGCGAACATTTCAGCAACCGGTTCAGGTAGCGACGATTTGTGGTTGGTTTTGCAACATAAAGGCTCCCCATCTCTCGGTTTCACCGACGTCAAAAGCATCGCTATGGGCACCGTCAGTGGCGCATCTGGGCAAGTTGACCTTACATCGATTTCGTTTTCTTGGAACGCCACCAACGGCGCAGGGCAAGAACTTCGGATTAAAATCGTCTCCACAAAGGAAACAGGTAACGACCTGCTCAACAACATTCAAGACGTCGGTTTTTCATTCTCAGTCGAAAACAAGCACCTTGGGGAATTGATGACCAATACATTCCCTGCCGATTCACCGGTCACCAACCAAATTACCCTGCCCAACGCTGTTTCTACGCTCAATACCACGGTGACGAATTCTGGTGTCAAGCCAATCTCGGCTACGATGACCATTGTCCTACGAGATAACTCGACGCCTGCCAATGTGATTACCGTTCCATCAAACACGGTGCTGCTCCAGCCTGGTTCTTACCCGGCGTCTTCTGCAACGCTTCAAGAGTCGGGAGTACTCAGCGCTGATGTTGATGCTCAAGCATTGACTGGGGTTTGGAACATTTCAGCATCGGTGAAGTTTGATGGAACTTCATGGACTGAAACCGTCATTGTCCGCGAGTCATGGGTGAAATTCTCCGATTACAATGCCATTGTGATCGAACCTGCAACATTAGTTGTCGAGCCAGGAGATGCTACAGCGCTCACTTTCGTCGTCAAAAACACGGGTTCAGTGACGGATCTCTTCACTATCTCTGTGACTCAAAACAAGCCATGGGCTGACATCAACTCCGCATCCTTTGGCGCTACGCTTCCCGCAGGTTCCATTCGATTGATTACACTCGACATCAATGTCCCTGCGAATGCTGTTCGCTCTGAGACGGACAAAATCACGATGACATTTACATCTGTTAATTCTCCAGATAATTACCAGATTTCTGGTGTTGGTCGAGTCATGGTTGGTGATTTCTTCAAAGGGGAAGTGACGTTGATTGAGGATGCAACGACCAAAACCATCAATCCCGGTGGTCAAGCCCAGTACATTGCGCAAATCGAAAACACCGGTAGTGTGACCACAACATACACCTTGACGACCGGACTCTCAGTCTCTACACTCAACTGGACATGGGAAGTTAGCCCTTCCATCACACCTCCTGTTGCATCTGGCGCGACCACACAAGTGGTCGTTACGCTCACCGCCCCCGCCATCCAGAATCCGATTGTAACCAGCGAATACAACATGGCGGGCGACCAACTCGATGTATGGATTCAATGCCAGCCTATCGGCGGAGGAGTCCCTTCCCAAGACACTGCTCCGATTGAAGTCTCACCTGTTATCGTCGTTGACCCAGGATTGAACTCTGAACCACAGCACGTACCGGTCGAAGTGATTGAACAGACGCTTACAGGTACTCAACTTGTCGAAAATATTGACCTGAACTTGCGCGTCATTCACAACCTCCCAACACTTCTCACCGAGACGCTTGACGCTACATTGACCACCTCGAAATCATTCACTGCATTGAATGAAGGTGGCTTTGGGGAGGCCGATCGGTGGTCTGTATCGGTTTCGAACCCGATTTATACCGGCCTTACTCCAGGGGACAGCATGAACACAACACTCGATATTATCGGTCCTCAAGCAAATCAATACCCAGTTGCAGGCACATTTTCTGCTTCGCTTACCATTACGCCGACTTTGAGTCCAGCTTTGGTTGGGAGTGGAGTCACCGCAGTAACGCTTACTCGAAACTACACACTTGTTATTCCACAGGTCATCAACGGTGATTTCCTCGATTCAGGACCGTATGATATCCCAGTTGGCGTTGATAACACCATTCCAATGCGATTCGCAAACACTGGAAACGATGTTGGTTCGTACCGCTTAAGAGTGGTTGATAATCTTCCTGAAAACTGGACTGCCAATTTCTCTGAAACCGATCAAAACATTACGAATTTGACTGCTGACATTGCCGATGGAACGCTTGACGGTTCTTCTGGAAATGCCGCACACATCCAAGTGGTTTCGTTCAATATTCGCACTGACCCATTGGCGCCTGCTGGATTGAATCAACCGATTACTGTTCGAATTGAAGATCCTGTTTCTGGCTTGTTGATTGGAACGGAACATGTGTTCTTCGTAGTGGTCGGGCAGATTTTCAACGGAAGCCTTACTCCTACCAATCAATCGCTTGAACTGGACATTGCTGATTCTACTTTCACTTCGATAACCGTCGTCAACACTGGTAACGCTCCTACTGATTATGAGATTTGGTTGGACAATTCACTCGCTGGCGATGTTGATTTCCAAATTGAATCACCGAGCAGTTCCAGTCTTTTCATTGCAGCGGGTTACGAAGAAACCATTCGGGTTGAGATGAACGCAAATGACGAAGCGGATTCGGATGGATTCTACATGACGACCGTTTGGGTCTCGGCCAACAACGGCCAGATTCTTCTCTCGGCCAACATCGTGGCCAACATCACTGAAAACCATTCCATTGCCATCACAGCTCCGGAACAAATGGCAGTTACTCCAGGCCAGATGGAACAAGTTGAGTTCGGCATTGTCAATCTCGGTAATCTTCAGGAAACTGTTGGAATCAACTTGACTGTCGAAGGTAATATTTCTCTCTCAAAGTATCAACTCACTGAAACGATTCCGATTGACCAAACTTACTCAGACAGCGTGAATGTTGCGATTCCAAGCCTTGGCGGGACCGATACACTCGTTCAAGGGTCAGTGTACAACCTCACGATTACAGCGATTAATTCGACCACTGGAATTGTATACAGTTCGCACACTGTGGAACTGCTGATTCAACCGTTGTTCATCGTCGAATCTACTGACTGGCCTTCTGTGATGGAGTTCCAACCGAAATCGACTCGGACTTGGGAGGTGACGCTCACCAATACTGGAAATAAAGACGTTACAGTGAATGCAGTGTATGCCATAACTCGTCCTGGTCTTACGAATTTGTCCACCGATTGGGAAATGATTACACAACCCTCACTCATTGTATTGCCGCGTAACACTCCAGTTGTGCACACATTTACTGCCGTCGGAACTGTGAATCAGCCTCTGCTTTCATTGACTGCGGATTTGACACTGTTCCTTGACCCCACTGAAACGGAAGTTGAAGGCAGTGGTGAATTCAAAACGCAGTTGATCATGTCGAGGTTCTTTTCAACCGGCGATATTGGTATTGAACCGGACATCAACAGCGATGTTGTCGATGTGTTCTTGCCGTACACGAACATTCCAACAGGCAACGGCAGTGAAGTTGCGTACATGATTGAACTCTGTGACTCGGAACGCTTGTTAGATCTCGGTGCAATGGGTCTTTCTGAGTTTGAGTATTCGTGGAACTTTACGCTCATTGTCGACAAGTTTGATGGAACTTCTGATGAACATCCACTCAACCTTGAGCAGGAATGTGGTGCAGCTTCCCTCGGGCCCACCTCACGATACAATCTACTCGAACTCGAAGCGTGGAACCCATCCAGTATCCGTATTCAAGCAGAAACTCCAACCAAAGGGTTCATTCTACCTGGCGACGGATGGGACTTAACTTTCAGACTTTATCATCCGGATGAAAACAACGGTTACACCGTTTACGATGAGGAAACATTCGCGCTGGTATTAGCTGTCTTTGCAGACCCAATGATCAAGAGTATTTCTTCCAACGATGGACGGTTCCAAGAAGGCACTGAGAGCACGATTACGGTCGTTGTACAGAACGTCGGTTCGGCAACTGCACTCGATGTTATGGTTGACTTGCAGTGTGAAGGGCTGACCGTCTCAAGCGATCCATCGAATCGCCCTGTGCTCTTGAACCGTTCAGTGTCAAGTGGACTCAATTATTCGATGATTCCATTCTTCTTTGCGACGCAAGAACGAACGCTCACATGGGTCGTGACTGCAGATTCCATCGACTGGTGGTCTCAACGTTCGGAGGCAACCTGTGTGGCGACACTGAATGCCTCCTTCATGGAAAACAATGTCGTGGAGAACGACCAGATGACGTTGAAAGAAGATGTCATCTCTTGGTCACCTGGTGTCTCAAGCAGTTTCGTTGCAGCTATCACTTGTTTGCTCGTTTCAATGATTCTGTTCCGGTTGACATCACAAAACGATAATTTCCGTCTCTTGGCCATCTATGCTGGTGTCATTGGCTTCGGCTTCTCCTTCCATGTATTCCAATTCGCATGGTGGGGCTTTGTGGTCTTGACACTGGCTGCATTATGGATTTGGAGAATGACTTGGAAGAGCACAGATGAGTTCCGCCTCCTTCACGAGGACTACCAGCGTGCCCGAAGAGGTATCTCTACACTCTATGCTGATCATTTCGAAGAACTTGCAAGCAGCCGTCGGCAACTCCGTACTATTCTCGGTATGCCTGTCCTCGGCATGCTAGCGATTATCCTTGGATTGCCCCCTATGCTCGCTGAAGATCAAACCAACGTCGTCAGCATTGCAGCCTATGTTATCGTCGTCATGGCTGGAGTTTGGTACCTCATCAACCGTGCCAACAACATGTACGGTGCGCTTTATGGACGCCTCACCGATATCGAAGTTAAAGCGGTTCGAATTGAACGAGACTTGGGCGACCCTGCTCGTCTGTTCAACGAACTCGCTGGCGACGGATTGAACCTCGATGATATCTTTGGGGCTGTTGAGGCTTCTCAGCCATTGACTCCGGAAAATCTGTTCTCAAATGAGGAGGTGAACGATGATGCCTGATGAAGAAATCATTGACCCTTCGCTTGAGGAAAAAAGACTGGATGAAATGCCTCAGTTCGAAGACGAGGAACTTCCGTCTTCGATTGAATCCAACGGTACGACTGCGGATACTCCGGAAGGTACTGCCACCCAAACATCAGATGCAGCCGTTGAGGCACCTCCAATGCCTCCGATGCCCGCCTCGTCCTCCCAGCCAGAACGCCCATTACCTCGCGAAATGGAAACAATGGTACTCGGTATTGCACAAGATGATACGAACTCTCTTGCAGGTACTGAACTTGAAATCAGTGAGGCAAAGAATTTCTTACAGACCCACAAGCTTCGCCGAGCCTTGTCAAGTGTCGACAAGGCGGAGTCATCGCTTGCTGTCCTCGAAGAAGATGTCCTGTATTTGCGAAGAAACATTGCCATGCTCCACCGCTTACTCAATGAAAAGAAAATCAGTGAGAACGATATTGAAACGATTCTTCTTCGCTTGAGGAGTGCTACCGGTGCTGCTGAAATTGGTGACGTGGGTGGTGCTGCAGGTGAAGTGGAATTCCTTGTTGACGATTTAATCGGTGGCAATACTTCAACCCTCAATCCATTCCTCTTCCGGCATTTTTGGATGGGTCTCGAAACACGTTGGCCTGCTGGTGGCGATGAGGGTGTATTGGTCGTGCGCATCATTAACGACGGGCCAGTAGCAATGCCACCAATGCGTCTTTCTCCACCTGTCCCGGACGGCTGGTCTTCTACACCTTCATCGGTTGACTTACCGACAATTGCACCCGGAGGTAATTTGCCTGTTCGGTTCAATGTCTCTGCGAACCGCCGGTACGGTGCAGATGAAATTCCATTGTCTCGTAAACTGGCAATCACGACTGGCTATGAAATTCGAACCGGTGAAGTTTTTGTCACCATACGTGCACAAAATCGCTCGATGGAACCTCTCGCAGATATCCTTCTCTCGCCTTGGTTCCCTCCAGGTTACACCGCAGATGCAGTTCCATTTGTGGAACGTCTTGCTCCTGACGAAGTGGCGATTATTCGTATCCCACTTCGTATCACAATGAGTTCTGGAGGTTCTTCTTAACTCAATCCTTTTCCACCCTATATGGGGGATAAAAAATTAAAAAATGGTGAAAAAATATGAAAGAAAATACGAACGAAAATAGCGATAATATCGCTGCAATTGGTATCGGTGCAATGATTGTGTTCATTGCCCTGATTTTGGTTGCGGCGGTTGCAGCAGCGGTTATTATTCAAACCGCTGAGAAATTGCAACAGAATGCACAAACAACCGGTGAAGAAACGACATCCTTGCTGTCCTCGAAAGTGGTCATCAAGAACGTCATGATTCCAACAGCTGGTGAATTGTTCATTACCTTTGAACTGGCTCCAGGCTCAGATTCAATCGATCCTTCAAACATCGATTGGAACATTGTCTGTACTGCTGGTGTTGATGCTGGTGACTTTACGTCCACAAGCCTCGTTGGAGTGACTGCTCTAAGCAACCCACTGCTCCCAGGCTCAACCTACGATGTAACGCTACCAACTGCTGACCTAGATGACTGCGCTCCTTCGTCGAACGCAGACCACACATTGATTATTCAATCAGGCGCCGGAGGTTTCACATATGAAACTTTGAATTATGGTGCTGATATTTCTTCGGGGGCGAAAGTAATATGAAGTCAAATACTCGTAACGATATTCAAGAAGACAAAATCGCTGCTATCGGTATCGGTGCAATGATTGTCTTTATCGCTTTGATTTTGGTTGCAGCAGTTGCTGCAGCAGTCATTATTCAAACTGCAGAAAAACTCCAACAAAATGCTCAAACCACCGGTGACGACACCGCTGACAATATGGCCGGTAAGGTCCTCATTTCAGCAGGATTTGTCGCTAATGGCGGTGCCGGTAACAATGTAGGCAACGCTTTCTCAGCTACTGAAGCATACATGTTCCAGGTCCGCCTGGCACCTGGTAGCGAACCTGCGCCAATCGACGAAATTTCGTTCCAGTTCTTCTGTGACGACGGTGTAGTCGAAGGGTTCATTGGTGACCCAGACGGTGCAGGAGTCGCATTCACTGCAGCGGGTTCTGTTGCCGAGATGAATGAAAACGACCCTGCGGCAAATGCACTTGATTCGGCGACTGGTGTTATGGATCCAGGTACCGGATACGTCATGTGGATTGATGCTAACGACAACGGAAACGCTGTCGATTGCAGTGCTGCTGGTGGAGATACGAATGTTCAACTCTACCTTCACGTTGGTAGTGGTGGAACGACCTTCCAAACCTTAGACATCGGAAACACAGCTGCTGGGTCTCTCGTCATCTGATTGCATCTAAGGGCACCAATGCCGAAAGGCATTACCGCCCTTGGGAGGATTTATCATGGCATGGCCATTTAGCGGTAACGCAGATAAAAATCGAGATGCAGATGCAGATCTTACGGAGGAACGACTCAAGATAATGGCAAACATCGCCATTGAACAAGTCCCTCTTCCTGAAGAAGGAGAACTCAGTGAAGACGATGCGTGGACAATCAGTCCAAGTCCGACACGGGCTCGCATGAACAGCGTTGGAAGTGTTCCAACAGTTGCGGCAACTCTTGCCCCTTCGACACCTGTTCCTACGGCTACAACCGTCGATACTTCTGGATTAGAACGTCTCATTAGCAGTCGCCTTGACATGGTCGAGGATGTTCTGAGAATGGTCGAAGTTCGATTGGATACACCCGCAGCAACACCAGTTATGGACGCTGAAGGAAATCCGATAGCAACAACAGAATCTATGGACGGAGAATCCATGATGAGTGGAGATACCATCGTCACTGCAAGCGGCGAAACAATATCCGCCTCTGGAATGGATCGTTTGAAGAGCGTTGATGAAGCCCCACTCGTGGAACTGTATGAAGCGCAAGCACTGGCTGCGAATCCTTTCTTGCATGCACCATCTACTGGTGCAACAACGAAGGCGAATCAGGTTGGTGCACCTACCGTTTCAGCATTACTTCTTGACAGTATGTCAGGCATGGCAGCGGTTAGTTTCGCGCAGAAAGCAATGTCCTCAGGAATGTTGTCCGAACATGAAGGACGAGCCGTCCTTGCTATTGTTCAACTGGCAGCTCCTGGTGAATCCGAAGCGGCTTTAGATGATCATCTATCGCACAAGGAATTGTTGGTTTTCTCCTCGTTAATCAGTTCATGGCGTGAAGTTCAGTCACTTCGAGGTGAACTCTGATATGGGTGCTTCGGCTGGAATTGGCGGTCTCATTATTGGGATCGCAATGCTGGTGGTCTTCACTATGGCCATCTCAGCATTTGATGCTCAAGTTGCAACCGGATTGGATGCAATTGAGAGCGCTTCAGTTCCAGACCCGAGTTTTACCATCGACGATGTAAATCTTGAACAGCATGTCATTCATGAAGTTTCAATAAATGCGACGAATCGAGGAACTGGCTACGTTGATGGTATTTTGAGAGCGAACGTTGGTTCGGACGAGTGTGGTGGATTTTCTGCTAACTTCTCGACGACAGGTGGCGAAATCGATGTAGGAAATGTGGTTATCACCAACCACGGTTTCTGCCCAGATTCATCCACACCAACATGGACAATTCTTGATACGTCGCTCAATGTTCAAACCCCAACGACGGTAGCTAATTTCTCGGCACCAGTCTTCCGACAGTATATTTATGCAAACATCACGAATCAGGGTGAAGACCTGCTTAAGACCGATGAAGTTTGGGTATTCTACGATGGAGAAGAGCCCGAGACACTTACTGGTTCACAAGACTCTGTGCGATCTGAAATCGCCGGATTCGGCACCAATTGGTACTCTGGTCAAACGCTTCAATTGTTTTGGGATGATGAATCCAGTTCGAACACAGAATATGAACGGTTGGCATTCACTGCTGGACCGACAACTTTGGTGCGTTCCACATCTTGAGGTTATCTTATGGCTGACGGCGGAGTTTCAACTTACATCATGTTGATTACAGCATTGCTGGTTTCCAGCTCTGTTAGTGCGGTTTTGATACAAGAATGGTCCTCTACATCAAGGATAATTCAGCAGCAACAGCGAGGCTTACAACTTACTGAAGAATTGGGTATCGATTTTGCGGGTGACCCTATGAATGTCAACATTGACAGAAGTGGAACTGAACATGAAATTACTTTTTATGTGCTGAATACTGGAGAACACCCTATGGACCAAACTAAATTTCAAGTCCTTGTAGACGGTCTTGCGATACCGAACACTGCCGTTTCAATTTCATTTGTTGGAACTCCTACACCCACAGAATGGAATCCGAATGTTCTCATTGAAGTGGCCGTAACGAATACTTCGTTCAATTCCTATACAGACAACACCGACATTAGCGTGTTTGTGACGGCAACCTCGGAAGTCGTTTCAGGCGTCTCGTCGAGTGCAAGTTTCAACCAAGAGGTGCGTTTGAATGGATGAACACGTCAAAGATGATCCTTTCGTCACCGCTCACAAGCCAAAGGAAGACGGCTTCCCGTACGAACTGGAAACTGATTCCCTTGCTGACTCGATGGGTTTGCGTATGCCGAACCGTTCGCTGTATGTGTTGCAAGGTGCTGTTGGTGGAGGTAAATCTCTCCTTTCGCAACGCCTTGCTTTTGGACTTGCCGAAAACGGTGTTAAAGTTCTGGTCATCACCACTGAATTAACAACTCGAGGATGGGTTGAGCAAATGGAATCTCTCGGATACGGGGTAACTGACTTCATTCGAGAGGGTAAACTCTTGGTGTTCAGCCGATTTGGAACCATAGCGGAATCATTGCCAAATGTTGGTCTTGAGGAAGTTCTGGAATCCGAAGCGATTGAATTGGCAGACGTCGTCATCATCGATTCAGCAAGTTCAATCATGCCGGATGACCTCAACGATGTCAGTCGCTTCCAGTTGATGCAAAAATTGCGTCAAGTTTGCTCCCATGGACGTTCTTTAATGCTCTGTGTAGACCCTGATGAAATGGACCACAAATTAATGCACACTTTACGGGCTTCTGCTGAAGTTGTTCTTGATTTACAAACTGCGATGATTGGTGGCGAAATTAAGCGTAACATTGTCATTACTCGTTTTTTACGAGCGGCAGGACCGATTCAAACATCCATTGGATGGCGTGTGGAGCCTGGAATGGGCTTCATCGTTGATATTACGGCGGTTAGCTGATGAGGTGTTATGATGGTCGATGAAGAACTCAAGTTTGCTCGAGGCGACCTCAACGGGGTCATGAGTGCACACCCGCACGTTGCTGAATGGGTGCGTGACTTTGAATCAAGCCATGGTTCGCGTCCAATCTATTACGGCCCATTAGACCGCGGGGCCAAAAAGGAACGACCCTACAACCTCATCTACATTACAAAAGAACCTATTTTCGTTCACATTTACGAACCTCCTGCCGATGAGGAAGGTGGTGGACAAATTCTTTGGTTCGGTCTCGAGCCTCAACTTTCCGAAGAAGAGGAAAACATTCGGCGTGGTTTAATCGAAACTCTACTCCAAGAGGCCCCAACAGCCCCATCGTTTACCACGGACGAGGAATTTGAAAATATTCTCTCTCAAATGATTGAACGCTATACGCTTCTCGATACAGATGCTGTGACGAACGTTCGTCGGCAAGGCCGCTTTTGGGAAATGATGGGCATGGACGACAAGCGGTTGATTGTAACAGCCGCTCAACGAGAACGCCTACGATATATTGTTGTCCGAGATTTAATTCGTAACGGTCCATTGGAACCTCTTCTCTCAGATGAAATGCTGGAAGATATTCACTCGATTGGCCTAAAGCACGTCCACATGGACCACAAAGTGTTTGGAATGGTCACATCGAACATTCGATTCCGTGACCGGGAACTGCTTTCTCGTTTCCTGAGGGCCATGTCTGAACGAATTGGGCGACCAGTTTCAGACAACAAACCGATTATTGACGGAGCATTGCTTGACGGCTCCCGTATCAACATTATTTTCTCCGATGACGTCTCAATGCTTGGACCATCGTTCACTATTCGTAAGTTCGCTGAAGAAACCATCTCCATCACGCAACTTATTGCTTGGGGAACAATCTCTTCACAAGTCGCTGCTTACATTTGGATTTGTCTTGAATACGGAATGTCTGTTCTTGTCTCTGGAGAAACTGCATCCGGTAAGACCACTACGCTCAACGCGATTTTACCGTTCATTGACCATAACGTTAAGATTTATTCCGCTGAAGACACCCCTGAAGTAAAGGTACGTCACAAGATATGGCAACGTCTGGTCACTCGTTCATCAAAGAATGAGGAATCTCGTGTCGAAATGTTCGACCTGCTCAAGGCCGCTTTGCGTAGCCGACCTCGATACATCATCATTGGAGAAATACGTGGTGTCGAAGGTGCAACAGCTTTCCAGGCTATGCAAACAGGGCACCCCGTTATCGCTACGTTCCACGCATCGTCCATTGTCAAAATGATTCAGAGATTTACCGGTGACCCGATTAATGTTCCAATTCGCTTTTTCGATAACCTGAACTTCGCTATTTTCCAAGAAGTGGTTGAGGCACCAGGTGGAGGTATCGCTCGACGAGTCACTGGAATTGATGAAGTCATTGGCTACAACAAACACAGCGATGGTGTACTTACTCGTGGTATGTTCGAATGGGATCCGGTGAAAGACAAGCACTATTTCCGTGGTATGTTCCAAAGTCACTTGTTGGAAAATAAGATTGCTGCAATGGCAGGTTTCTCAAACAAGCGTGATATTTACGACGAAATGTTGAGGCGAGCCGCTGCTCTTGACCGCATGGTTGAACGGGAATTAACGCATTACGACGACGTATTCGATTTGTTGGGCATCTATTACAACAACGGATGGGAACACTTCGACAAAGCAGTTGATTCATGGACTGGAGTAAACCATACTTGAGGTGATGTCGGATGCAGCGAATGTCTTACTGGCAAATCGCCCTGCGTCGCGTCGAGATTCCTGTCGGCCAATTTCTTCTTTTTTATGTTGGAGGGGCCGCACTTGTTGGTTTCCTTTTTTCACTTGTACTCATTTTGTTTACAGGTGGCCTTGCTGAAGGCGCCCTGTTTTCTGGTGCTGCTGGTATTCTTTTGCTTCTTCTCTTACCAATCTTAGCAGGAGGTGCTGCTGCTGCGTATCCCTTGCTTGATGTACAACGCTCGGCTACGTTGATTGAGAAAGAAATGCACATGTTCATCACAAGAATGGGCATTCTCTCCCTTGGTGAAGTCGGGGCACAGTCCATTTTCGACATCCTCAAGCAAATGAGCGATTATGGAGAATTAGCAAATGAAGTCAAGCGTATAGAGACGCTTGTCGACAAATGGCACACTTCTCTACCCGAAGCATCGAGAATTGTGGCCCAGCAAAGTCCAAGCCCGTTATGGGCTGATTTCCTTGACAGAATGGCGTTTTCAATCGAGGCAGGTCAGGCCATTGATGAGTTCATGCGCTCTGAACAGGAAACCGTAGCAGAACAGTACACGACGTTGTACGACACCCGACTTGAATCTGTTGACACCATGAAGGAAATTTACGTTTCTTTGGTCTCAGCAGCGTTGTTTGGACTGGTCATTGCTGGAATACATCTGGTTTTGTTTGAAGTAGGTTCGTCTTCCGACACGCCGATTTTGGTTGCCAGTCGTTTGAGATTCGTTCTTCTAGCGTCACTGGTTTTCACGGTTATTCAAATCATAGCCGTCTTTGCGTTTAGGGCTACGGTACCTGAAGATCCTACCTTTGCACGGGACGAAATGGATACACCTTTCCGAATAAATTTCCTACGTGCTTTGGTTGGGGCGGGTATTTTGACTGTTTTCTTGGTCTTCATCATGATTTTGTTGCTTGCATCAGCATGGGAAGCTGTTACCAATCAATGGGACCGTTATGGACTCATTTTCATCGCAGCTCCTCTCTCTCCACTGCTCATTCCTGCAATTATGATTGGAAGGGAAGAGCGCCAAGTTTTGCGTAGAGATGAGACCTACCCCGATTTCATTCGTGCTTTGGGCGGTACTGCCCAAGCTCGTTCTTCGGAACCATCTGCGACCATCAAAGCGCTACGTGGCATCGACTTTGGTATGCTCGACCGTTCTATTGACCGTTTAGAGAAGCGATTGTCGACACGGATTGATTCGGACCGTGCGTGGGATTACTTCAACGCCGATACCAATTCAGCAGTGATCTCTCGATACACTCGAATCTATATCGAGGGCTCACAATCTTCAGGCAAGCCAGCAGACACAGCAGAAATGGTTTCGCGTTCTGTTGGAAGCCTTCTCTCTCTTCGTCGGAGAAGAGCATTATCTGCAAACACGATGCGAGGGGTTGCGCTTGGTTTGCTCATCGCTTCGGTCACAAGCCTCAACGTGACCATTGCCATTGTTTTGAAACTCGGCGATTCAATTGCTGGTGTTGCATCCAATTTCACGGATACTGATGTCACTGCTTTGGCTGATTTTGGGGCAGGTCTGGCTCTTCCAGTCATGGAAGATGCGTCTGGGGTTGGAGAAAATATTCGAATGTTCAAAGTCATTGTATCCATTCTTATTCTCTTCCAGGTTATGGCGGTCTCAACGATTTCCAATCGTTTGAGAGGTGGCATTTGGACAACAGCTATGGGTCAAGGGATTCAGTTGCTTTGGGTTGCAGGAATCACCTCGTACATCACTTCATTGGTTTTGGAATCTGCATCTTCAGTATTCGGTGTTTAACGACCCAACAATCATAATCCCAATGTGTGATTGCTGTTCATGCAAGTCCCTCCACCGCCACCAGCAGCCGCATCTCAGCAAAGCGCCCCAACACCCTCGCCTTATCTGCCAGCAGCCGGTTTTCAGCAATCACCGATGAGTTATTCCTTTCACCGATGGTTAATGCTCGGTATCGTTCTGGTTTTTGCTTCCATTGTTTTTGTCGAGGTTGTTGGAATGTTTGGTCCACCATCTGCGGTGGATTATGATCTTGAAGCCGAAGGCGTCACCGAAAAAATAGCAGAGGATACTGAGGCACATACCGATTTGAATCGTGTTATTGGTTCGATCGGAACAATACTCCAATCGTTTGGTCTAGGGCTGATTGGTTATGCCCTCCTCCGAGAGTCTTACGATGACAAACATGAGCACACAGCACTTCGCGTTACAGCTGTCATCGTTGGCGTCCTTGTTGTGTTGAACATTGCCTCTCGTAGCATATCCATCGCTTGAGTTCAGCGTTTCTTCTCTTGGGCAATTCTCTTTTTGGTTGCCGTCCAGGAACAGATTGGGCATTGCTCAAGGTCATGGTTTCGAGCAGGACAGTATTCTCTGCCAAAGAATATGATTTGGAGATGCAACTTGTTCCAAATCTCCTTTGGAAAAATGGCCTTTAAGTCACGCTCGGTTCGTACGACAGTGGTGTCATTGGAAAGCCCCCAGCGTGCTGCGAGGCGATGGATGTGCGTGTCGATTGGGAAGGCTGGAACGCCGAAGGCTTGAGCCATCACAACACCAGCCGTCTTGTGCCCAACGCCAGGTAACGCTTCAAGTTCCTCAAATGTTTGAGGAATCAATCCGTCATGCCGTTCCATAATCAGTTCTGAAAGTCTACGGATGTTCTTTGCTTTGGTCGGAGCAAGCCCGACTTGGCGGATATCCTTGAGAATAGTTTCAACACTCAGTTTGGCCATTGCTTCTGCAGTTGGGGCTTTGGCAAACAGGGAGGGGGTGACTTCATTCACCTTGAGGTCAGTAGTTTGTGCACTCATTAGAACTGCAACCAGTAACTGGAAGTCATTTTCATGGTCAAGCGGCACTGGAGTTTCAGGATAGAACTCTTCAAGCATCGCTGCTATTTTCACCGCTTTGTCGCTGCGCTTCATTCAGATGCCTCCGTGAGGAATGAGTTGCGGTGGTATTCGATAGGTGTATTGGATTTTCACACCAGTGAATATTATGCAATGAGGTTCGGTTTGGAAGTGAACTTCCGTTACCTTTGATTCGATGCCGTGAAGCGGCATAGTGGCGCCAAAAGTACCGTCACGAAAGAGTTGGATGCTGGTGTCGACTGAATCGGGATGAGAACTGAAACTGATTTGGTTTTCATCTTGAACGACTTCACCTTTGATGGTGCTGAAAAACGAGATGAAAAAAGGGCATATTTCGCTCCATTGTTCGATTTTGAACCGGGACATCGAATCGCCTCAAGATTCCATTTTTACGGAGTATGCCTCTCCAGTTTTCCAACCGAAAAACAAACCTATGCCGATTGAAAACAGGGGTATGCCGTTGCAAATGAGCGATTCCATGGGTTCTGTAGTCGGTTGGCCGGCGGTGTACCAGATAATCATCGATAACAACAGCCCTGGAATCAACATGACTCCGCCCATGATGAGGGTACGTAGGAGACGCATGTCAATGCCAGTCGGGGGAATGCCATGAAGGTGTGGTTTCCCTATCATCAAGAAAGACGCAGTGTGAGTTCTTCTCCACCGAGTGAATTGAGGACGTCATGTGGCTCAATCCATCCTTTTCGAGCGGCCATGACTCCGTAACTAATATCGGCCAGGCCCCGAATTGAATGCGCATCTGGATTGATGATTACCGGAACCCCCAAACCTTTCGCATGTTTACATAAACGCCAATCGAGATCTAAACGGTATGGGCTTGCATTCAATTCAACTGCCTTGAGGCGCCCTTCGTCGTTATGTTCAGCCATGTGTTCAAGAACAGCAAACAAGTCAACCTCATATCCGTCTCTTCCCTGCAATATTCTTCCAGTAGGGTGGCCAAGAACGGTCGTTGAGGGATGGTCGATACACTGCATTAATTCCTCTGTATTTTGCAATTCATCACGCGCTTTCCATTTCGACAGAGCATGAACAGACGCCACTGTGTAATCCAATTGCGAAAGAACATCATCGGGGTGGTCGAGTTTGCCGCCTTCAAGAATATCCGATTCGACACCGTGGAAGAGTCGGAAGTCTGTGCCTTCTTCAGCCCATGCTGCGTTGTAGCGTCGGATGGTTTCACCTTGCTCCAATAAATCTTCAGCACTTGCCCCATTAGCAATTTTTAGCGTTGGCGAATGGTCAGCAATACCCAACCAGTTCCAACCCATTTTACGAGCCGTATCTGCCATTTCTTCCAAACTTGCCTCTCCATCTGAAAGGGTGGTATGGTTATGTAAAGCACCTCGAATATCCATTCCGGTCAGCAAATTCGGTAGAGCAGATGATTCAGCAGCAGCGATTTCACCCGTATCTTCGCGAAGTTCAGGGGTGACCCAATCGAGTTCCAAATGTCGGTAAATCTCTTCTTCATTGGATGCTTGAAGCGAGAATTTTGCTGCAGCCATTCCTTTCAAGTCTCCAGCCTTAGCATCTGGGATGAGTCCGAACTCGTTCAATTTCAATCCACGGTCAATAGCTCGTTGTCGCATGGCAATGTTGTGCTCCTTGCTTCCAGTAAAGTACGCTAGAGTGAATGGGAACACCTCTGGTGTGACAAGTCGAACTTGTGCATCAATGGTGCCACCACTCTCAAGTTGTTCGTAATCGTCACCACCAATAGCGTCGAGCACGTTTGGGTCGATGTGACCTACTGTGAAGCCGCCATCAAAGATACTGGTGTCAAGAATGAGGCTGATTTTCGAATCACCTGCACCTTTCACATCGGCAATTCCTGGAAGTGACAATATTGCTTCAGCAACACTCTCATGGTGTTCGTCCTCGACAGCAACGACGACATCTAGATCACCAATCGTTTCTTTTCTGCGGCGCGCACTGCCGGCTAATTGGGCTTTAATCACGCCTTCGATCGATGCAATCTTTGACTGAAATGCCTCTCCATACATCAACCCGACATCCAATCTTCGGCGAGCCCTGAATCGAGCTAACAACTCAATACCGTCGAGCATTCGTTGTTGTGATTTCTTTCCGAACCCTTTCATTGGCGCTATCAATCCATCCGTTGCTGCTTCTTTTAGAGAGGCTACTGAATCAACTCCGAGTTCTTCATTCATCAGTTTGATTCGCTTCGGCCCCAGTCCAGGAATGCCAAGCATCTCAATAAGTCCTTGAGGAGTTGAACTGTGCAAATCAACCCAATCGCTTGGCCATTCTCCATCCATGATGGCTTGTGTGAGTGCAGAGCCGAGCCCCTTTCCAATACCCTTCATTTCGAACAGTCGACCGGTTGAGACCAGTTCGCCGAGGTCTTCTGTTAGACCCCCAAGCATCCTGCTGGCGTTTTGGTACGAGCGGACTCGAAACACATTGGCTCCGTTGAGTTCCAGAAGAACAGCCACTTGGTGCATGACCGTGGCGATTTGGTTGCGTGAAAAATAGGGTGGGCCGCTTGGCCGTGCCTTTGGTAGTGTAAATCCGGCGCCTGCCATGCATCGTGTTACCGGCGACCCTTCTCAAACGTTGCTCTTACCCTTTCAGGCCCAACTTCATGTTGAAGAACCACGACCTGTAGCACTGCCTATGGTCAGCGTCACCTTCATCGAACATTTGGCCGAAGCATTGTGCGGCATATCGGCAGTGCTGTTCACATTCATTGCGACCTTTTCTCGCTCACCACGCGCCGAACATATTGTTCAGAACCTCATCGCTATCACGCTTATTGCCGCAGCAGGAGTACTTTGGTGGCTTTCACTGTCAGGTGGAGTTCTGTGGGGTTCGAATTACCTTCCAAAACCGCTTTCATTGGTATGTGTCGTTATCGCTATTGCAGCACGTATGAACATCAAAGGCGAAAACGTCTCATTCGGAGCAAATCCACACACGATTGGTAAAAACCAAGAAGAATAATCAAACAATTTCGCCACGGGGCGTGCTTGTGTCTTCAACTGCGCTTTCAGGCTGAGCAGCTTCTTTCGCCATTTTCTGGTCGATGAACGTACGCATGTATTCCGGAAGTTCACCGTTGACAAAAATGACATCATGGATGTGGTCGAGTTTTTTGAGTGAGTAATAGATCTGCATGGCTGTCATCGGTGTGGAGGAACAGCCGTTGCAGCCACCATCGAGCGAGAGCATAATGTTGCCATCGGTCGTATCGAGGACATTGACCACGCCATCATGCTCATCCAAAATCTCTTGGACGGGTCCAATTTCTGCCAAGATTTCCTCAGCGGTGATGCTCATGTAGAGACCCTGTAGGCCTCTCCCCTTTCAACAATTGCTTGAACGATGGCGCTTACGGCCCGTGCGGCATCAACCTCAGTCCCCCGTAAAGACCGTTAAACAGTGTTTTTTGGAGGGAACCACTTATGAAGGGTTCTTTGGTCGCCGGAGGTACAGGTGTTCTATAATGATGGATAATATACCAATGATTGCCGCAGGTGCAGGTCTTTTCGGACTTGTTGTTGCGTTTATGCTGTACCAACAAGTAAACAAAGTGAAAATTGACAATGAAAAAGTTGCCAACATCACTGAAGAAATTCAAAAAGGCGCTATGGCGTTCCTCTTCGCAGAATACCGTGTCCTCGCCATATTCGTCGTGGTTGTCGGTGCTGCTCTTACACAACTCAATGACATGAACACCGCTCTTGCCTTCTTCGCTGGCGCTCTTGCATCCGTTGCCGCTGGATTCTCAGGAATGCGTGCTGCAACCTCGGCCAACGGTCGAACCACTATGGCTGCGAAGAACGACGGTAAGGCTGGAGCATTAGCCGTTTCCTACAACGGAGGGGCTGTTATGGGTCTTTCAGTTGGTGGGCTCGGGCTTCTCGGTATCTCTCTTGTTGCATACTGGCTTGGCGCTGGTGATGCTAACCCCGACCTTTCTGCAGCTGCAGGATTCGGTATGGGTGCTTCATCCATTGCTTTGTTCGCTCGTGTTGGTGGCGGTATTTACACCAAGGCTGCTGACGTTGGTGCTGACCTGGTCGGTAAGGTTGAAGCAGGAATTCCTGAAGACGACCCTCGCAACCCCGGTGTTATCGCAGATAACGTCGGAGACAACGTCGGTGACGTTGCAGGAATGGGCGCAGATATCTTTGAATCGTTCGTCGGTTCAATCATTGCAGCAATGATTATTGCAAGTTCTGATGGATTTGGTGGAGATGGCTTCACCGGCGCCTCTGATTACATCATGATGCCAATTATGCTTGGTCTCATTGGTTATGTAGCATCCATTGTTGGGGTTTTCTCAATGTTCGTTCTCAAGAACGGCAAAGACGCAGCAGCAGCACTTCGTAACACGACATTCATCGCAGCGCTTCTGTTTTGGGCTGGAGGATACCTTGCCATCAATCAAGGTCTCATTGACGTTGAAATGGGCGTTATGCACTCCGTTGTACTGGGCAGTGTTGTCGGAATCGCCATTGGACTCATTACAGAGTACTACACCGGTATCGAACCCGTCTTTGGAATCCCAACCAAGGCCATTCCTCACATTGGTGAAATGTCCAAGACTGGACCTGCAACCAACGCTATTGCCGGACTTTCAGTTGGTATGATGTCAACCTTCATTCCAATTCTTTTGATTGCCGGTGGTATCTTCGGAGCGAACCACTTTGGTGGAGCCGATTTCGGCCTCTATTGCATTGCAATGGCCGCAATGGGTATGCTTGCTACAGTCGGCGTGACCATGACCGTCGATGCTTATGGGCCAGTTGCTGATAACGCAGGTGGAATTGCAGAGATGAGCGGGCTTGGCTCTGATGTTCGAGCAATTACCGATGAACTCGATTCAATCGGAAACACAACTGCAGCAGTCGGAAAAGGATTCGCTATTGGTTCAGCTGCATTGACAGCACTTGCACTGTTTGCTGCATACACGGCAGCAGTTGGCGAACTTGACTTGTCATTGACCAATCCAGAGGTCGTCATCGGCCTTCTCATCGGTGGCGGTCTACCGTTCGTTGTTGGTGCTATGACCATGACTTCAGTCGGTAAGGCTGCAGGTGACATGGTTGTCGAAATCCGACGACAATTTGCCATCATGCGAGAAAGTTTGTCAAATGACTCTTCTTTTGAAGGAAACTTAGAAGACGCTACAACTTGGCCAGAAAAGGTCGTTGCAGGTGATATGACGTATCCAGACTCGCAAACTTGTGTTGATATTTCAACCAAGGCTGCTCTCCGAGAAATGATTGGCCCTGGTGTGGTTGCAGTAGTAGCCCCAGTCGTTGTCGGGCTTGCTATTGGCGCAGATGCTCTTGGTGGACTTCTTGCAGGTTCTCTGGTCACAGGTGTCCTCATGGCTCTGTTCATGGCAAACGCTGGTGGTGCTTGGGACAACGCAAAGAAAGCAATCGAGCAAGGTCACATTGAAGGCGCAAAGAAGGGCGATGCTGCTCACGAAGCTGCAGTCATTGGCGATACGATTGGAGATCCGTTCAAGGACACCTCAGGTCCATCACTCAACATTCTCATCAAGTTGATGTCCATTGTTGCCGTAGTATTGGCTGGCACAAACCAACTCTGAGCCACCTCGAAGCGTTAGACTCTTGAACAGAGTCTTGTTGGGCATTCACATGAGAAGAGGCATCAAGGCCGGCGCAATGCTGTTGTTGTTGCTTTGCACCAGCATTCTAGCGGGATGTACAACTGGTTCCATGGATTCAAGCGATTCGGATTCAACAACCGTTGAACAGACCTTACTTCCACAGTGGGAAGTTGGAGATCAATGGCTCTATACGTTCATTACGCCACAATTTGGAGAAGACAGCGCACGATTAGTGGTCGCAGAAATAGACGATGCAGAAGGCGTTTATCAAGTTGGAATCTCCTCTGAACGGGAGGCTCAACGCCACGCTGTGATCAATCACAATCCATTTCTGGGTCGAATGACTCTTGATGGATTGTCCGTTTATGAAAATGGAGAACCGCAATCCGTGTTCTCGTTCCCATGGACCGTTGGCGACAGTTGGACATTCACATTGTTCGGACAAGACTGGACTGCGACGACCGATTCGATTACCAACGGCAACGCTCGTGTTTCAGCCACTTCTGCTGAAGGGCACGAGATTTCCTATACCTTCAGCGGTGATAAAGAGTTCATGGAGAACTTCGTCTGGCGGGATGCAGAAGGCGTTCGGCAATTGCGGATGGATTTGAACTCCGCTCGTGATGGGTACTCTGGTGATGTCTTTTTCTATCGCGCACGTGATTTACTCGACAACCGCTACGAAAACAGCGACCAAGAAGTGTACGATACTTTCCTTGATGAAGGGCATCCTTCCGAGGGAGACTGGAATACCCTTGTTTGGTATCTTGATGTAGAAATCACTCAAGGTGGCTCGGGTTCCCTCTCAATGAAAGACCATGCAGGGGCCTCCCCACTGACAAGAGCGTGGGGCTCAGGTGCTACCGAAAAGGGAGCAATCGGTACCATCCCCTCGAATACTGGAGAATATTCTCTTACGGCAACTGTACGAGGGCCTGGCTCTTTTGTCCACTTGCGAGTTGCAGGTGCCCTCGTGTTCCAGTGGGAACTGTGAGGAATTGTTTTGCCCACGCTCATCATGATGCACGGAATGACTGGCGATGCCAGTATGATGCGACCCTTTGCTGAAAAAATACTCCCGGAAGGTTGGACGCTTATTGTACCTGAAGCGCGTTATGTACATCCACGCCGTGGTCGAACTTGGTGGAGGTATGAGGATGAAGATGCTGATGCAACTCGACGAATGACCCTTTCTCGCCGAGAACTCATCGATGTTGATTCATCCCTTTCTCAACTCGAGCAACTGATTGCAGAACAAGCACCACTCGGGCCATTGGTTGTCGGTGGTTTTTCCCAAGGTGGTGCCATGGCTCAAGAGATGCTGCAGTTACCACTTGCAGACCGAATCGTCGGAGTAGTGGCCATGGGTACACGTCTGGTTCGGGAGATGGAATTACGACTTCGATTGGCAGAATTAGAGCCAAAGCACCTCTTTTGGATGCACGGTGAAAAAGATGTACGCGTCTCAATCCAAGACGGTTGGGCTGTGGCCCATGTTTTTGAATCGGCAGGTTGGGCTATGGAGTTAATTGAGCATCCGAAGGGGCACATGATTCCAATGGAGCACCATGATTCGTTGAAAGAATGGTTAACGGCTTTGTCGCAAATACGGTTGTAATTGGTCAAAGCCACCAATAAACACGGGCTGTTCCCCACGAATGTCAAGAATCACTGGGACAGTTCGATGGCCTGTTGCTTCGACCACAGGCTTTCTCAAGTCAGGTTGTTCATCGAAACTAATTTCAGTAAAGCTGAGGTTTTTACTGTTAAGCAGGCGCTTTGCTGCTGTGCAGTAACCGCAGAATTGTCCGGTGTACACGAGAAAATCTGTGGCGTGGGAGTTGGCGTGTTCAAGAATCAATTCTTCGGACATGTATCGACTTCTATGAACGCCCTACTTGAACCTATATATCGTGGTGAACCACATCGTACTTTTTCTTTGAATTCAACGCTTCTAAGCCGTAGTGGACAGCACTGCATACTGCAGCGTCAGTTTTTCCGGAGTGCTTCACAATTCGAGTGATGGCACCTTTCTTTGCCGCCATTCTGCCCAAGACCTCCACGGTAAGGGCACCAAAGCCGTGGATGCCATCTGGCCTGGTTCCTTGATTCACATGTCCGGGCACATTCGGCCTTTTTGTCCCGTTTTCCGCTGAGTGGTCGGTGAGAACGATGAACGATCGCACATTCTCCTTTTCCAGTACATCTAATGCCGTTCTCATGAGGGCGACCGTTCCTTCAAGACGTTTGAGATACTCCGAGCTTCGGTTGTCGTAAGTTTCAACGAGAATAACATCAATTTCAGTCTCTTCTTCAGTGATGCTCCATCCCAATGTTTCGACATACTGTGAAACAACTTGGTTACGGCCGAAGTACCGTAGTTTGGGCATGTGACTCCCAGTCGATTCATCATCATGTTCTTTCCCCTTCCGAGTCTTGGCCAAAGTGTCAATAGCGTTATCATGTAACAGGAACTTAAGCGAGGTATGGGCTTTGATTTTTCGACTTTTAAACGGAAGAATAAAAGGTCCGGGGGTTCACAACATACCATGTTAGCGGAGCGTATGCGTAGGTTCGGTGCTTTTGCGGCGCTGGCTATGTTTGTTTTCGCTTCAGTTTCGACATCACAATTGATGTTCCTCGAACTTGAAAATACCAGTGACATTTCAACACTGTATTCCTCGTCGCGTTCGACCGATTCCGACTCTGATGGCATACTTGACCTCGATGATGCGTGCCCAACTGGCAACAATGGTTGGACCTCGAATTCAACGACCGACCACGATTCAGATGGTTGTCAAGATTCGAATGAGGACCAAGATGATGACAACGACACAATTACCGATAATTTTGACGATTGTGCTACGGGTGTAATCGGTTGGACGCCTACGGCGATCAACGATTATGACTCTGATGGATGTCAAGATTCAACCGAGGATAATGACGATGACAATGACAACGTGACTGACTTTTTGGATACGTGCCCTATTGGCGACAAAGGTTGGATTTCATCAAGCGTCAATGACTACGATTCAGATGGTTGTCAAGATGTGTCTGAAGACGGTGACGACGATAACGATTCAGTTTTAGATGGCTCGGATTCGTGCCAGACTGGTGATTTAGGTTGGACTTCAACCGCAATTACGGACGTCGATGGCGATGGTTGCCGAGATGCATCTGAAGACGATGATGACGACGGTGATGGGCTTCTTGATGGCAACGATGATTGTCCTACGGGCGACACGGGTTGGACCTCCTCTTCTGCGACCGACCACGATTCAGACGGTTGTCAAGATGCTTCAACTGAAGACACCGACGATGACAACGACGGTATTACCGATTCTGCAGACGATTGCCAAGACGGTGATTTGGGTTGGACACCCGACTCCTCTACAGATTATGATTCAGACGGTTGTCAAGACTCGAGTGAAGACTTGGATGATGATAATGACCTTGTTTTCGATAACACCGATGATTGCCGCCTCGGTAATCTTGGTTGGACCTCATCTTCATCGACTGACCATGATTCTGACGGATGTCAAGATGCTTCAAGCGAAGATGATGATGACGATAACGATGGCGTTGCAGATGGAATTGATGATTGCAGCACAGGAAACCTTGGTTGGACTTCTTCAGCACTTACGACCGATTATGATACAGACGGTTGTCAAGATTCTTTGGAAGACCTCGACGACGATAACGATGGTGTTGCCGACTTAGCTCCTGACCTCTGCCAAACGGGTGAAATGGGTTGGACCTCCTCACCATCTACAGATTTCGACGGCGACGGTTGCCGTGACTCTACAGAAGATTTCGATACCGATAACGACCAGATTCCAGATGACGATGATGACTGTGTCAACGGCAATACGGGATGGGTTTCGAATTCAAGCACCGACCACGACACAGATGGATGCCAAGATGCTTCCCCTGAAGACTTGGATGATGACAACGATGGAATTAATGATTCTCTTGATGCCTGCCAATTCGGCGTGATTGGTTGGTCTCCTTCATCCAGCACCGATTATGATTCTGATGGATGCCGCGATTCGGATGAAGATCCCGACGACGATAACGACGGAGTCAGTGATGGCTCTGATTTATGCCAGACCGGTGAGTTGGGATGGATCTCCAGTTCCAGCAATGATTACGACAGCGACGGATGCAAGGATTCCACTGAAGACAACGACCGAGACAATGACCTCATTCTTGACGCAGCTGACGTTTGTCCACAAGGCAATCTTGGTTGGACTTCCAGCGCAGTTACTGATCATGATACTGACGGTTGCCAAGATTCTCTTGAAGACCCTGACGATGATAACGATGGTGTTTTCGATGGATTCGATGCTTGTCCTACTGGTGCACTTGGTTGGACCTCATCCTCTGCTACGGACCGTGATTCTGATGGTTGCAGGGATTCTGATGAAGACCCAGATGATGACAATGATGATGTTTCCGATTCTATGGATTCCTGCCCGAATGGCGATATGGGGTGGACTTCCTCTTCGACAACCGATCATGATTCCGACGGTTGCCGGGATGCTTCTTCGGAAGATACCGACGATGACAATGATTCAGTACTTGATGCAGCGGATACGTGTCAAACCGGAACGATTGGCTGGACTCCGACGACTTTGACGGATTACGATTCAGATGGTTGTAAAGACGACGTCGAAGATAACGATGACGATAACGACGGAATTGTTGATTCAAATGACGCATGTGAAAAGGGCGATTTGGGTTGGACTTCTACGTTGCTCAACGACAACGACCAAGACGGTTGCCGGGATGCCACAGAGGATTTTGACTCGGATAACGATGGCGTTACAGATGACCTTGACTTATGCCCACAAGGGATTACTGGCTGGTCTTCATCATCTTCAACCGATTACGACAGTGATGGCTGCAAAGACACATCAGCGGAAGATACCGATGATGATAACGATGGAATCCCTGATGGAAACGATTCGTGTCCAACGGGGACCATCGGCTGGAGTCCGGATTCAACCAACGATTACGATTCCGATGGGTGTAAAGACGATACCTCGTTTGACCCAGATGATGATAACGATGGTGTTTTTGACCCGTTCGATGACTGTGAGAAAGGAGACCTTAATTGGAGCTCAAGTACAAGCACTGACCACGATGATGACGGTTGTCAAGATTCTCTCGAAGACCTCGATGACGACAACGACTCAGTACTTGATTTGCACCCTGACGACTGCCAATTCGGCATCACAGGTTGGACATCGACCGCCTTGACAGATTCCGATAACGATGGCTGCAAAGATGATTCTCTTGAAGATACAGACGATGACAACGACGGCATCGCTGACAATCTTGATGAATGTCAATTTGGCGAAGGTGGATGGAATCCATCGCCGAGTACCGATTACGACTCTGATGGTTGCCGTGATGCGACTGAAGACCTCGATGACGATAACGATGGAGTCGAAGATTTAGACCCTGATAATTGTCCAAAAGGCGACTTGAATTGGATTTCAAACGCCCTCACAGACAACGATGGTGACGGATGCCAGGACAATTCAATCGAAGATGGAGATGATGACAACGATGGCATCGCTGACAATCTTGATGTTTGCCAAGCTGGAGATGTTGGATGGTCCCCTTCCCCATCCACCGACTACGATTCCGATGGGTGTCAAGATTCTTTGGAAGACCTCGACGATGACAACGATGGTGTTTTCGATCTCCATCCAGATGTCTGTGACAAGGGTGATTTAGGCTGGACTTCAACACCAGCAAACGACTACGATGGAGACGGCTGCCGAGATTCGACAGAAGATTCGGACACTGACAACGATGGAATCGACGATGTCAATGATGACTGTAACTTCCTTGAACTCGGCTGGATTTCTTCATCTGCCACAGACCACGACTCCGATGGTTGCAAAGACGATTCCAATGAAGATTTGGATGACGACAACGACGGCATCACCGATTCACTCGATCAGTGCCAAACAGGAATCATTGGATGGACTCCAACTTTGGTCAATGACTACGATTCCGATGGTTGTCGGGATGCTGATGAAGACATCGATGATGACAACGACGGTGTTGGCGATTCCATTGACACATGCGATACTGGCGACCTCGGCTGGACTTCAAACAGCACAACTGATTTCGATGGCGATGGTTGCCGTGATTCATCTGAAGACATCGATGATGATAACGACACAATAACTGACACCTCAGACAATTGCCAACTTGCAGTGAACACTGGACAAGAAAATCACGATTTTGATTCAGAAGGTGATGCTTGCGATGACGACGATGATAACGACGGGGTCGATGATGATGTACCGGACAATTGTATCCGTGGTGCTCTTGGCTGGACTTCAACGCCTACCAATGATTTTGACGGTGATGGCTGCCGTGATCTTGATGAGGATGACGACGATGATGCCGATGGCATCTCAGACACCTCTGACGATTGTACGCCTGGCCAGACGGGGTGGACTTCTTCTTCAACAACCGATCATGATTCTGACGGTTGCCGGGATGCTTCTTCGGAAGATACCGACGATGACAATGATTCAGTACTTGATCCAGCGGACAGTTGTTTCCGTGGTGCTCTTGGCTGGATTTCTTCGCCATCCACAGACTATGACGGTGACGGTTGCCGCGATGCAGATGAAGACCCCGACGACGACGGAGATACCGTCGCTGACTCAGCGGACAGTTGCCCAACCAGCACTGTTGGTTGGATTTCAAATTCGTCGACCGATAACGATGGCGATGGTTGCGAAGACGGCGTGAACGACCCCGACGATGATAACGACGGAGTCGCTGATGGTATTGATAATTGCCAGCTCACTCCGAATACTGACCAAGCCAACTATGATGGTGATTCCGAGGGCGATGTCTGTGATGATGACGACGATAACGACGGTGTCAACGACCCAATCGACAGTTGTTCACAAGGTAACACTGGCTGGACCTCGACGACCTTCACAGATCATGACGGTGATGGGTGTCAAGATTTTACTTCGGAAGACCTTGATGCTGATAACGATACAGTGCCGGATACTGTTGATACCTGCCAACTTGGTATCGTGGGGTGGATTTCAAATTCAATCACGGATTATGATGGCGATGGTTGTCAAGACATTGGTGAAGATATGGACGATGACAATGATGGTGTTCCTGATGTCAATGACCGCTGTCAAACAGGTGAGATGGGTTGGACTCCGACTCCAGGCACCGATTACGACTCCGACGGTTGCCGAGATATTTCTGAAGACCTGGATGATGATAACGACGGCATCATCGATACCATTGACGTACAATGTCAAAAGGGTGACCTCGGTTGGATTTCTGGTCCTGCTACGGACCACGATTCGGATGGTTGCCGCGATGCAGGTGAAGATCTGGATGACGACAACGATACGAAGGCTGACGTGAATGACGATTGTCGAGTCGGAGAACTCGGATGGATTTCGAACGCAACGACAGACTACGATTCGGACGGTTGCCGAGACCTCACTGAAGACCAAGACGATGACAATGACCTTATTTTGGATGATTTCGATGACTGTTGGCCGGCGGACTTGGGTTGGACCTCAAATTCAACAACCGATTGGGATTCCGACGGTTGCAACGACTTTTCAGAAGACAGTGATGATGATAATGATGGAATTCCTGATAGTATCGATGCTTGTCAGACCGGAGATTTAGGCTGGACCTCGACATTCACATCCGATAATGATGATATGATTACTGACTGGGACGGCGATGGTTGCCGAGATGTTGGTGAAGATCCAGATGATGATAACGATGGTGTTCTGGATGGTTCAGACTCATGTCCCAAAATCGGAAACCACTGGAATTGGTCCTCTGCAGACTTTAGTGACCATGACGGTGACGGTTGTATGGATGATTTTTACAACAATGGATTTTTCAGCCTCGAAGAAGATTTGGACGATGACAACGATGGAGTTTTAGACGTTGATGATGATTGCCAAAAAGGAGATCTTGGTTGGACTTCAGAACCGATCACGGATAACGATGGTGACGGCTGTAGAGACTCGAACGAAGATTCCGATGACGACAACGACGGTATTGAAGACCTCGATGATAATTGTCCGAGTGGAGAGTTTGGCTGGATTCCCTCCAACCTCACAGATTACGACAGCGACGGTTGTCTTGATGTGTCCGAGGATTTGGACGACGACAATGATGGAGTGATTGATTTTGCTGATTTGTGTCAGACGGGGGAACTCGACTGGACTTCCTCAGGTTCCGAGGATTATGACAGCGATGGTTGTCGTGACTCCACTGAAGATTTAGATGATGATAATGACAATGTTCCAGATGATGCCGATAACTGTTCCACCGGGCGGATGGGATGGAGCGCACCATCCGAAAACATCGATTATGATTTCGACGGGTGTTATGACGGTACTGAGGACAAAGACGACGATAACGATGGCGTTTTAGATGTCCAAGATACTTGCAACCGTGGAACCCGCAACTGGACTTCACTTCCAACGAACGATTACGATTCGGATGGGTGCCAAGATTCCAGCGAAGATGGTGATGATGACAATGACAAGATTAGCGATTGGCAAGACGATTGTCCGCTCGGCGAATTAAGTTGGTTCTCAAGTGTGTTAACCGACTACGATGGCGATGGATGCCGGGACTTTACTGAGGATGAGGACGATGATAACGATAACCGCATTGACGTCGACGATGATTGCCCTCTTGGAGAGTCGGATTGGGATTCAACCAATCCACTTCAAGATCTTGATGAGAACGGTTGTAAAGATTTCACACCTGAAGACTCCGATTCAGACGGTGATGGGATTGTTGATGCAGAAGATTTGTGCCCTGTAGGGGCAACTGGTTGGACTTCAACTCCATCGACAGATTATGACACCGATGGTTGTCAAGACAGTACTGAGGACCTCGATGATGACAACGACCGAGTTTTGGACGTGAACGATGAGTGCCAGACAGGAGAGCTCCTGTGGGCGTCATCGAAATCCAAAGATCACGATGTTGACGGTTGCCGCGATTCAACTGAAGACGAGGACGATGACAACGACGGAGTGAAGGACATAACCGACTTGTGTTCCACTGGGGATTTAGATTGGCTGACTTCACCGACCACCGATTACGATGGGGATGGATGCAGAGATGAATCTGTGGAAGACCCCGATGATGATAACGACGGCCTTAATGACGCTTCTGATGACTGTAATCGCGGCATTCTCAACTGGATTTCGGATGAAGTAAATGATTACGATCAAGACGGTTGTAATGATTCCAGTGAGGATATCGATGATGACGGAGACGGTGTATCCGATACTCTCGATACTTGCCCGCTCGGTGAGAAGTACTGGACTTCTGCCCCGGAATCGGACTCAGATGCAGATGGTTGCCGAGACGGCTATGAAGATACTGATTACGTAGCAGTCGTCGATGACAACACGGATGAGGCTGGCGACTCCATATGCAACCCGTTGCTTGAGAATTGTGTGAATGAAGAAGAGGAAGACAAGGTCAACACGGTCGATGCAAAATCCGAAAGCGAAGTGCGACAATTATTGATGACGATACTTGCTCTGGCTATCGTTCCGACCGTCATCGGTGTACTTTTCATCGCATACCGCATGAAATGGTAATTTTCACGAATCGGGGTACTTTTCATCGCATACCGCATGAAATGGTAATTTTCACGAACCGGTGTACTTTTCATCGCATACCGCATGAAATGGTAATTTCCACGAATTGATGTACTTTCATCGCATACCGCATGAAATGGTAATTTCCACGAATTGATGTACTTTCACCGCATACCCGCATGATATGGAAGTTTTCATGACGATACTCACAGGTTGAAAGGGGATGACCTCTTGCTCTTATTGTGTCGCGTATTCTGATAGTGGCTGCTTCGACGGGTAAAAACCTCGAACTCGC
>Ga0209603_1000117_pt1 | contig 102524 bp, 132 predicted proteins | sample COGITO_mtgs_1206_FD_184812 | JGI IMG/M metagenome (GOLD analysis project Ga0209603, IMG submission 184812) | Pelagic marine microbial communities from North Sea - COGITO_mtgs_120607 (SPAdes) (version 2) | ecosystem: Environmental > Aquatic > Marine > Epipelagic ...
ACTAATGCGAATGCAATTGCAATGATACGCATAACTATCTCCTGTTTTTAGATTACTGGGTAACCAGACACAACGGTAATACCGTCTCATACTTCGACATTCAGTTCGTGAACAGAGTTATTTATACGCATAAAAAAAGGGACTCCGAAGAGTCCCTTAAAATGTGGTGAGTTAACCTCACTCTTATTTTTATACTTCTTATGTGAGGATGTTGTCCACACGGAAGATACGGTAGTATTGGTTGCTCTTTGCAGCAGCAAGACCATTACTAGTTGGAGTACCACCAACATATGGGTTAGAAGCCATGCCGTAGCGAGTCTTGAAACCGATTTTTGGTTGGAAAGTATCTTCACCAACAGCCTTAACCATCTGTAAAGGAACATATGGGCAGTAGAATACACCACTGTCATATGCGTTTTGACCTTTATAACCTACAGTACAGTAGTCAGTCTGGGCATATGGATCGATGTATACTTTGATACGACCGTTAAGTATACCAGCGAAAGTGTTACCAGTGTCATCAACCTGAAGGTTGTTAGACATAGCAGGACTATAGTCCAAAGTACCAGCAGCAGCAAGTGCAGTAGCAACATCTGAAGAACAGATAAGTACGTTACCTTTACCACGGCGAGTTTCTTTAGCGATCACGTTACATTCGCGATCGATCTGAACAGTCAGACCTTTGAACTTCTCAGCAGACCAACGACCGTCAGCATCTGAAGACAGATCGAAGACACCGCTCTTAGTAACGTTAGCTTGCAACGCACCAGTTTTTGCTTGAGAGTTGATAGTACGAATTACTTCGCGGTTGATTTCAGCAAGGATCTCAGTTGACAAGATGTTCGCCAACTCAGTTTCTGCGTCTAGACCGTGGATTGCTTTCAAGTCTTGAGCAAGTTCTAAACTGTACTCAGCTTTCAACGCACGAGATACAGCAGTAACACTTTGCTTCTCGATAGTGAAACCCATTTCTTTGAAAGTAGAACCACCACTTGAACCAAGTGCTTCTGCGTCAGCAGTAGGCATACCAGATGCACCAAGTGCAGTTAGACGGTTGTCGTCTAAAGTACCGTCTGGAGTAGCAGAGTCAGAGATGCCATTGAAACCAGAAACGTTGTCACTGTCGTGAGTACCAGCAGAGTCGCCAGAGAACTGAGTCTCAGCTTCACCGAATAGTGCTTCACGTGAACCAGTAGCACCAGCACCATAACGTGCCTTCATCGCGAAGATGAGACCAGTTGGGCCATTCATAGGTTGTACACCACATACATCGTATGCGATAAGGTTAGGCATCGCACGGCGAACCAAAGAGATCAAGATTGGATCCCAAGTGCCGATTGAACCAGTGTTAGCACCAGCAGGTGCAGCTTCGGTCATGAAACCCATCTCAGCAGAACGTGACTCGGCCATTGCGCGTTCTTGGTTTTCCAAGATTGCAGCAGTTACCGCTTTACGGTGGTGATCGGTGATTGCGCCAGCAGAACTTTCGTTCAGTACTGGAGACCATTTTTCGATAAGAGTATCGTAAGATTGTTGCATTTTAATAATCCTTACTTAATAGTTTTTTTGATAGCGTTAACGTATGCATCCATTGAACTTGAGGTTTCTACGGTTGTGTCCGCATCTTCTACAATTTGTTCAACTTCTGCGTTATCAACAGGTTCTTTAGCGAAGTGTGACTCGATTACGATACCTACTTTAGACGCGAATGTTTCTTCGTCAAAGTCGATTCCTTCGATAAGTCCTTTTAACTTCTCTACTTGGGTGTCAGCAAGTCCACGAGATGCTTCAGCGATGATTGCATCACGCTTCAGTACTTCGAGTTCTTCGCTTAACTTGATTGCGTCACCAGTAGTTGAGTTAAGTTTTTCTTCTAACTCAGTTACTTGTTCTGCAAGTTCGTCAACTAGGTCAACTTTTGCTTCAGGGACATCGATGTAAGATTCTACGAATAGATCTTTCATTTTACCCATGAATGATTCAGCGATTTCAGTACGGAGACCGTTCTGTACCGCAACCTTGTTATCTTCCATCCAAGATTCGACAACGTAATTCATGTAAGAATCTACTTTCTCAACAAGATCAGCTTTAACAGCAGATACTTCTTCAGACAGTTCTTCTTTGTACTGTTCTTCTAAACGATCAACTTCTTCGCTTAACTTAGAACGGACAGCAGCTTCAAAAATTACAGCAGTCTTCTCTTTAAACTCTTCTGAAAGAGTGGCTTCAGATTCTACCAACGCATCCAACTCGGAAGTTGTATCGATAGATTCTGCAACAGACTCGTCTACCTTACCGCCCATCATTTTGTCGTATGCAGCTTGTAGTTCACCTTTCTTCATTTTAGAAGCGGTGACATACATTGCATTCAACAGACCGGCTTTGGTCTTAGGTGCTTGTGCCTGTTTTGTTGCGCCAGCAGCTTTATCCACAGATGCGACAGATTCTGGTTCCGTTACCGGAGTATCATCCGTAGCTTCTACGACTTCTGCTTGTGCTTCTTCGAGAGTTTCCTCCACAATGTCGTTAATTTCTTCATCGTGAAGTTCAACTTCGACTTTATTTTCTTCAGTCATTATTGACTCCTTACATATTAGATTTGATTAACGAGAGGAAATTCTTAAACTCCCGAATCTGCACTTCGGATTGAAATGCTTTCGGTGCGGTTTTAATTTCTGTCTCCATATCTTCAATAATCTGGGGTTCCAAAATGCCGTTATTCCAGACCCAATCTACACCTTCCATAATTCCATTGACAAAAGCGTCAGGTGCTGAGGGGTCTTGTACGATATCTACCGTACTAAGAATAAAGTCGTCTTTGACATACATTGCGCCATTTCTTTGTTCCAGACTTCCCATTCCACGAGTTGACACACCCAATTGTACACCACCATCAAGGAGACCTTTAACAATCTTACCCATTGGAGTATCCAATATTTGTGCCTTTCCTACCACATCATTACCTTCGAAACGAAGATCAGTGATGAGGTGAGAAACTTTATCCAAGTTAACCGTAGGGCCTTCAGGGTGATTCAATTCACCTACCGCACGTTTCTTACTAACTTGGGATTCAACGTATGCGTTTACTGCCTTCTCCATAATTGGTTTAGGGTAAATACGTCCGTTTCTATTCTTTGATTCTGTTTGAATGAAGATTCCTTCAATGACGTAATTCTTATCGCCATTTTCTTTCTTCTCTACGATACATTCAAGATCGTTTTCTTTAAATTCGCTAATTAACTTCATTAGAGTTTACCACCTAGTGCTTTGACAGTTGAGACCAAAGTCTTCATTGCTTCAGACTCAGTCTTGAATACATCTAACTTGTCACCGTCTATATACACGCAGTAACCTTTAGGTTCTTTTACAATAACTACAGGAACCTTTACAGACCCTTTAGTCTTCGCGGAGTACACGGTTTCACCCTTATACTTCTTTGCTTCGCGGATCTGTTTAAATGTTTTCACTATAAGTTTTTTCCTGTTTGTACATTTATTTATACAAAAAAAGTTTTTTAGATCGAATTATTATTAAGAAAGTTCGTCTTCTTCAGATTCTTCTTCAGATTCTTCTACACCAAACTCATATTCATCGAGTTCTAGTTCAAGATCTTCGATCTCTTCTTCTTCTTCTTCTGGTGCGTTATTGAAGATGGTATCGGCTACCGCAACTTTCTCGGCATCCATAGCATCTTGCATCTTACTACCCAACATGTCGTTGAATAGATCTCCAGCGTTATTAAAGTTGGACGCCTGAATTGCATCTACAAACTGGTTTAGGTTCAGTTCCATCTGCGTAGGTTCTTGTACTTCAGTTGTTTCTGTATCACTCATGATTTTCTCCAATTAAAATTCGTCTTCATTTCCTGTCTCTGCATTAGATTCGGTTGCGATCTGTTTCAAGATAGTCTCAACTTCATCTTCTTGCATTTGTAACACGTTCTTCCAAACCCACTCTTTAGAGAAGTATTCCCCTACATACTGAGATACTTGATCCATAGTTTGTAGACGTTCTCTGAGTACTTCTGCATCCTTCAGTTCAGTGAAGTGGTTATCACGTATATAGTCAACCGTGATGTCGTTCTTCCAATTTTCCCAATCCAACTCAGTGATAATACCTTTAAGTATTAACTGTTTACGAAGGATATTTAGGAACAACGTTGCGAAGCGTTTTCTCAGACGATCAATGAACTTCTGGAACTTAACTTCATCTCTGTTGATCTCTGTCGCACGACCTAGAGAGAACTGGGCCTCTTGTTCCAAACGCGACAGTGGAACATTCAAAGATCTATATAGACGTTTCTGGAAGTATACAATGTCATCGATCTGACCAAGATTCTCACCGCCAGGCAGTGTAGAGATCTCAGTACCACGACCACCCTCTTTACGTGGTAACCAGAAGTCTTCCAACATAGACATATGTTTACGATCATCTTTCAATTGACCTGTGTTCGCATCGTATACTAACTTGTTACGATAACGAGACATGATGTCTTTCATGTGTTTCTCTGCCTTCTGTGGAGGCAAGTTACCAACATCTATATAAAAGATTCTGCGTTCAGGCGCACGTGCGAGACGGTAGATTACCAATGAATCTTCCATCATACGCAATTGGTTAATCGGTTTGATTGCCTTATGTAGGAAAGATACTACACGTTTTCTAGAAGGATCTAGTAGACCAGACGTAACATAGGATACTGAATCTGGACTTAACTTAACACCGGACTGCGTACCAGATTTCTCTTGGTAGATGTAAAACTCTTCGGTCTTCTCTACAATCTTTGCGTTAGTCGTGGGATCTTTCTTATATTTTACTTCACGAACTTTACGTACCTTTGCAGCATCAATGGGACGGATCTCTTGGATACCCGCCTTCAGGTTAGATTCGTTTACCACCAAGTGGTGATACAGACGACCATCTACATACCACGAACGGAACATGTCGTGACCTAACTCATTGAAGTTCAACATCGCGCAGATGCCTTCAAACTCTTCAATGATGTTCTTCTTAATCTTATCTGATGCTTTTACCTTATCGAGATCCAGACCAACCGGAGATTCCATTTCTGAACCAGAGATAGACTCGTTGATAATATCTTCGATAGCAGCATCGACTTCAGGATGTTGTGCAACACCCCTGTATTTCTGAATTTGTTGTGTGTTGTCCTTAGAGTCCGCACCGTCCATATCAATGTATGCACCGAAGTGTGAACCACTGGCAGTAACGTACCCTGCACCATCGGGATCAGCCGTTGGTACGATAGAAGGTAGTTTTTCTTTGTCCTTGTCCTTGGTCGCTCTCTTTATTTCAAAACCAAAGAGTTTTAGACCATTATTGTCTTCTGCCATTTAAAACCTCAAAACTTAATAGTAAAATGGAAGGGGAGACAATTCCCCCCTTCCATTCATTACTTATACCAGAATTAACTAGTAGTATTTGATTCCCAATATTGGATAGCAAATTCTACAGTAAACTCTTCGATCGCATCATTAGTCTCGTAAGACAATGCAATCTCCGACACATTAGTCGGGAAACAACCACGGAAGTTGTATGTTTTCAATACATCTCCATTGCGGTCTAGTTGATCAACTGACAGATCAGCTTCGTAATCTACAGGGTTAGACAAACCAGTATTTGCAGCGTGTGCATTAATACCATTCATCCAACGCTCCATAGCGTCACGAACACTGAAGTCTGTGTCGTTGATTACAGTTACAGTCCAGTTAGCGAAAGTACGATCGCCCGCAATCTTCAATTGGCGTCCACGGAACGGAACAGTTACCAGTGCCATTTCTGACACAGGTAATGCCGCTGTCTTACATAGGAAAGATGCAAGTTCTACATCTCCACCAGCGTAAGCAGGGAAGTTCAATGTTGCCTTGAAGAGATTGGGACGAGCACCGCCACCACGGAGTTTTGACTTAAAGTCATCTACACCTAATACAGCCATTTCTTATCTCCCCTTATACCGTGCCAACTACTTCGTCAAACTCAACACCAGTTCTAACTGCAACGAAATTCAACGTTACGAAGTTAATAGAACGGGCGGGTTTGATGAAGATTGAAGCGATAAATTCATTTCTATCAATGACTGCTGGTGTGTTGTTTGTTTCGTCACAAACGACACGGAAGTCAGTGATACCTCTTCGACCCTGTACTTCACGAAGTAAAGGTTCTACGATGTTTGTAAACTCTGCACGAGTAAACTCGTCATTGAATTCAAACATTACGTTCTTGGCAGCAAGAGCAATTTGACGTTCAAGAACAAGGAACAATCTACGAACGTTAATTCGATCGAATGCACTTGGACGTGATTCAAAGGTCTTGTCACCGAACAGGATAACACCAGCGCCAGGAATGTTGGCGATTGGGTTAACACCTGCTTTATACAGAGTATCTCTCTGAGTCTTGTTAGGGTTAGATAGAATGTCTGTTACACCCAAGTAGTTACCACGTCTCTGTCCAGCAGGAGAGAACCATGGCGCAGCTACTGCGTCAGTACCAGCGAATAGACCGGCGGTACCAGCGTTAGCTGGGATTTGGATGTATTGGTCGTTATACTTGTCATATACCTTGAACCAGTTGTTATCAACAACTAGGTATGATGATCGGGTACAACCACTCGCAAACGAAGTAGTGCTAGTTACAGGAGTAGTACCTGTAATCGAAGCCTTATCGGGGGAAGTAGTTACAACACAATCTTTACGTCCTTTAGCAATTCCAACAAGATCATTTACAACAGTGTTACCGTCAGTCTTGTTAGCGTGAGCAGGAGCAATCAACATGTCAACTTGTACAGTTTCAACGTCTTCGAACAGATCAAAACCAGTAGCGTATTCGCCAGTACCGATATCAGAACCATCTGTTCCTCGACCCAAACTAACAACGCTTTTTGCGTTTGTCCAACCGGCCAATGGGGTACCGTAGTCTTGAGCAGAATCGACAGAAGCGGTCTCTCCGATCAGATCTCCGAAGTTATCGTGTGCTACACCAAATGCAGAATCGTCACCGAAGTAACCGTTCCAAATGTAGTTAGACTTATTGTTGATAACGTCTGAGATGTAGTTCGGGGTTCCATCTGGAGTCGAAGCACCTTTCAGTGTAGATACGTGTGGGAATGTTTCTAGAACAGTTCCTTTAGTACCAGAGATTGCACCAGTACGATCGACAACAGCAACGTGCATTTCATCATTAGTTGATGAATCGTTAATTGCTGTCAAGTACGGTGAAGTTCCCGCAGCTTGGTCGAATGCGCCTTTGTAATCCCAAAGATCAAAAGCAGAATCGCCAGCAGGACAGAAGGAGACCGCTAATGCGTTACCTAACTCGCCAGGGTACTTAGCGACAAAAGAACCAGTGTTCGATGTTCCGACTACGCCTAGGTTCAATGTGTCGAAATGATCACGGTTGCGAATTTGAATCGCCATACCAGAACTATCAACATCTTCGATACCTACTACATGAGAAGAACTTGCATTAACGGCAGAGTCCGTTGCTTCACGTACAACGTAAAGTGAGTTTGAATATTTTAAGAATGTTGCAGCAGATATAAAATCTACGGCATTACTTGTGTCGGGTGCAGCGAAGACGCTTACTAGACCAGATTCATCTGCTACTAGTGTGCGTTCTTGTACAGGCCCCCAACGAAAATTCCCAACAAAGGCGCCAGTCGATGACGTTACACTGGGTACTACACCAGTGAGATCAATCTCTTTGACTACAATTGCGGGAGAAGCTGATGTTGCCATAACTTTTTCCTTTTTTCGGTTTGCGAATTATAAGTGTACATTATACGATTTTTTCTTCAATACCTTTATTTATACATTCGGGTATTTTACCATTCACTTACACCTACAGTGCCATGTGTTCTGTTCATCCAATCCTCAATATCCTCACCCTCTAATCTCTGAGACTCTTCATGCGCGATATATTCTGTCCCATCATCGATAAATCCAGCTGGAGGAACATCGTTTTCTATCTGTCTCATCTGTTCCTCAAACATCATCTCTTTTAGGTTGATGTCGGTCATATCCGCAAAGAACTGTGTTGATACAAAGTATCCAAACATTACTAGGTTCATCATCAAGTCATCATGGTTACCATCACTCGCCTCGTATGATTGTCCTTTACCTACGAAGGTAGATATCTCCAAGATGGTATTCTCATCCACGATCTCTAGTTTCTTCTCCTCAAGAATATCCTTGATTGCAGTACAACCTAGACGTTTAGTCTTGCGGGTCATCTCAATACCAATGGAGTCCGACTTTACCGCAGATGATACAAACACGTTCTCATATTCTAGATCATAATACAACCCATTACATACGACCGTACCTTGATCATTTGACTCGATTACCACATATGCTTCGTTGTAGAGATTCGCATACTTATATATAATATTAGGAAAAAGCACAGGCGATATAGAATTATTGCGATAGACGGCGACCTGTTTAAAAGGTTTCACGCTAATGTCGATTACGTTAAACGTAGAATAGTCCTGTCCTCTTCCTTTCGCTACGTCCACCATCATGAGATATTCATGTTGTGGTTGTGGTTTATCGTAAACTAGGAAGTCCCCACCATTTAGATATTCGATGGGGTTAGATGCACGTAGAGATAGAAGTGTCTCTGCGTTTATTAGTGTGTCACCTGTTCCGAAGAAGGTGTTACCAAATTCTTGATCGAACTGAAGTTGTGATGTGTTCGCTACTGTCTGTCGTTTCCATTCTTCGTCCCTGCCTGGCACATCATGCCAGTTGACCTCAAATGGTTTAAAATCATTTACTCCTTGCTTTGCACCTGTCCAGATTTTCTCGAATGGGTTTCCGATTCCGTTGGCGGTAGATGTAATAATGACTTTAGTTTCTCGACCAGCCGACACGACAGGATATGTGGAAGTGTAGAATTCATTTGCTCTTTCCACAAAAGCGAACTCATCAAGAAACAGGAGGTTGACAGACATACCACGAATAGAACTGCCTGAGGTGGCAGCTGCAATAATTCTAGAGTTATTACTAAACTCAATACTACCTTTATTGAGTGCTTTACAACCTGGCTGTAAAAAGAACGGTAAGTTTTCCAATGCGAGCGTAACACGACCTAACATCTCCCTTGCAGTTGCACCTTTGTTGGCAAGAACTGCAATTGTTTTTTCTGGATGAAATATCGCGTACCATAGAATGTAAACCACAGACGAAATACTTTTTCCCGATTGACGGCAAGCAAGTACTACGCAGAAACGATTATCGTTAAAGTGGTTAAACATATTCTCTTGATATGGATACAAGTTAAAGTTAACCAATCCGTCATCAAGTGATATAATCTTTACGTAGGTTCTTGCAAAATACGCTGGGTCATTCATACACTTAGCGTATTCTTTTACCGACTCCTCAGTCCACTCCTCTGCAACCCCATCTTTCTTTACGTTGGGATTACCGAGGTAGTTATTCTTCTCTGCTGGGTTCAACATCAATCACTTTTTCCTCATCACGTAGTATTCGCTGAAGGTCAGCAGTAGAACCTATAAACACATTGTTGTTGGTGGTTCCACCTTCTTGTCCAATCTGTTTGGGTTCTTGTTTAATGTCCTTGTTCTTTTTGTTCAAGTCCATCAGTTTATCGTTAACATCCGAAATGTTCTTTATCATTCCGGATAATACTTCAAATGCACGGGGGTGTTCTGACTCCCGTGCCACTTCAATCATGAGTTCTAACGACTCTCTACCCTTCTCGATTAACTCGTAGTAGGTATCGCGAGAGTACTCATAATCCGTGTTAACATTCTTATCATCAGCCATTATTTCTCGATATCATACAGTAGTTCATTAAACCCGTAGTCACTATCTGGTGACACATTAGTGGGACTTGGTGTTATATTTAGTCTTTCGACAAATAGGTCACTGTCGTTGAAACCCTCTTCTTTTAAGAAGAAGTTTGCGTCCACTTCACGGATGATAGATGAATCTTTGTCTGGGCCATAGAATGACATCTTCATTTCAAAGTCCAGAGTGTATATGATAGTACGTCTTTGTCCTACCGATCCCTCGAAGTCATCTGAGAAAGAAATACCATTAAGTATAATCGGCACATCCTCAACAATCTCTGCGTAATCAGTAAATGGTTTTACCGACAAAGTATACTGCGGATTGAAATAAGGTATAACCTGTTCGACTATCTGTAACGCATCATCCTGAGACTTTGCATATACGTTCAATTGAAACCCCATTGTGTAAGGAACAGATGTATAGAATTTCTTCTTCTTAGTAACGTCAGTTACGGATCTGGTGAACTGGTTTACCTTGGGTAACTGCCTCTCTGCATCATACACCAAGTTAGTTATCTCGAACGACATACGTGGTAACTTGATGGCCACCCTACGTTCTGCGTCCTCACCCTTTTGCATTTCCGCAAGACGTTCTATAAAGGATCTCTTGGGTGCATATGATAAAGGAACTTTAACTTGAGATATAGTCTCTCCAGCAGAGTTCTGTCGCAACACGTGAAGATTGTTAAAAATAGAACCGAATACCGATACGGCAGTACGAACTCTCTTGTTATAAAACCAAGATCCAAACATTAGAACAAATCTCCAAATGGATTGGATTCTGAGAAGTCTAAGAAGTCTGACTCAAAATCATCAAATATTTTATTTTGGGCTGTCTGTTGAATTTCTTGTAGTTCTTCTACAAGTTTCGGAACCCACTCTGCTTCGGACGATACTCCGACTATTGGTGTAGTGTCAGTGAATGTACGATATTTTCCGTCTGTACTACCAACATGAGCAAGTTGTAATATACGATCACTATCATTCCATCTAGTAACTTCACCTTTGATTGTGTATTCAGAGTTGGTCTGAGTTACAGTTTCACCGACAACGAACTGACCACCATCGGTAGGTGCGTCTATAGTTATTGTTGGGACAGAAGTGTAATGTAAACCAGCATTAACGATATCGACAGAACCGACACCACCGTTGGACAGTACCGCAGTCAATACAGCGTTAGTACCGTCAGCACTATTAATCTTAGCAGTATTAACATCACTATCATACGGAGATGTTGGGACTATCAATTCTGAGTTACTGTCGAGTCGGCTATCCAGAATAGTTGCACGATTACCCGCTAAGCCACGGAACTCATCGATATAACCATCAAAGATTCCATATTCGATACTGTCTGCAATACGTGCAGCCAAACCACCGACCGCATATCCAGTACCATTGATAAGGTCATGCGAGACAGGTGAAACCGAATCCAAAAGTTCTGTACCATTTAGGTACGCATATACTCGTTTAGGATCTCCACCGGCACTGTCATTATCAACACCAAATAAGAAGTGGTTCCAACCAGATATAGAGACGGAAGTTCCGCTTAATTCTTTCTGACCTTGTCCGTCATTATCATTATAAGAATAGACGACATTACCCGACTGATTAACACCGATCACTTGTTGTGACTTCAAGTCATTTCCGCCTGTGTACAACAATGCTTGTTGACCACTTGTAGGTAGATTTCTAACCTTAAAGAATAGTTCTACCGTACCAATATTACTAGACAATAGATACTGTCTTTCGTCGCCGTGACCAAGGAATGCGTGGAAAGATGATGCGCCAAATACTGACTGATTCGAGATAACAGGGAAATTCAATACAGGTGCGGAGGTATAACCAGATCCCGATGAATTGACCGTAACTTCACTGATTCTACCTTGATCGTCCAGTACTGGTGTCAACGAAGGAAGATTCTGATCACTTGTATTCATTGTAACTTTATACTGGAACGCACCTTCATACTCTACCGCATCAATAGATGCAATATCAGTATCAAAGTCTTCATCGCTGTATTCGAATAACTCACACTGCATACGGAATGTAGGTAGGTTACTCAACTGATAGAATGGCGTCTCAGTCTCTACCTTGAGAACTTCGAACATAGACTCCGACATAGGTAGATAGATGACATCACCCTCACGAGGACGGAAACCGTTCTCAGCCAGATTGTCACCCACCATCTTCTTCCAACGTCTACGTGCGACAACAAAGGTTGCTTGGTCACGTAACTCAATACCGAATTTAGTGAACAGGTCTCCCTCTCCATCAAAACCTTCTTGGTTTTCGATGTACATCTCAATCTTGTAGGCGTCAGAAAAACGTGAGGGAATGTCGTCACCAAAGATCTTATCCTTGTTGACAATCTCACGTGGGAGATAGTATACGTCCTCACCATAGAACTTTAAAGACTCGATTACGATGTCTTCATATAGGTGTTGTTCTGAACGTACCTTTTTACTTATATATGGATTTGTTGCCATGTTATCCTACGAAGAAGATAGGGCCTACATCTTCCTCTTCCCTAAACCTAACTTTAATTTGTTCGATCTCGTTATTCGCGTCCTCAAAGATAGAACGTCCGTTGATCTGAACACCGCCAGGCAAGGTCATACCATCAAACTTTAATAGGTTAGTTCCCCATTGCCTTTTAATGAGACTTGTGGTATACTCTTTAAGGAACTTATGGTTCCACAATGAATTGTATTCTGTAGTAGAATCGGGAGTTCGTATCCCGTAAACTTCACATACAATATTATCACCGACCGAAAGTTTCTCACTACTCACATAGAAGTACAGACGATTACCTTGTCGGTCATGTGTCATCTCTGGAATACCCGTCAGTTTCATGTCGAGTAACGATAGATGTTGTTGCATTTGTTCGTAGTATGCGATATCACCGGCAAAGTTATTTAGGTCGGTCACGTCATTCAACATCATTTGATATTTGATGTCAAAGAAATTTGTTGATTGAGAAACAGTATTGATTGGGAATACACGTACAACAGTAGTGATACTATCGTCCGCCAGATCAACGTAACCGTTGTCTATATCGTCTTGTGTTAAGGCGAATGACATGTAGTGTCTACGAGATCCGTCTGGGTGATTCTCACGGAACCATTGCATAGCTTCATCGACACGATCTTCGATTTGTTCGTCATCACAGTTTATTTCGATCACGGGTGAACCCAAACTACGCAAGCAGTAATCGATCATCTCTTGTCTAGAATTTGGACTGGCCATTAATTGATCCTTGTACCCGAAGAGTTATATACTCTGAGTTGATTAAAATCTATGATATCTACCGCACTACTAGAGTCTTCGGTCTTTATATAAATTATACCTTCGTTGGTATTTATCGCAATTTCACCTAGAACGAGATCACTGGTGCCAGGCGCAACGCCCTTGACCGTGCTCTTCTTATGTTTAATAGTTGTACTCAAGACCTATCTCCGAATAATTATAAGTTTAGACTCCCCGAAGGGAGTCGGTACACTTATTTATGAGTATGTTCCACCGTCAATTGTACTGATCGCAACAGATCCGGATGTTAACGTAAAGTTCGCAGTTGGGAACTTCGCAACACCTAGATTGGTATCAGTCGCGGTTTCTGCGGTAACAGTTAATGAACCACCATTATCATCATAGGTAAGGTCGATTCCTTCACCAGCCAACAATAGACTTGATACACGGTCATCGATCGTCTCGGACATACCAAGGATAGTTGCGTCAAGGGTTTTGTTAGCTATCCACTTGTCACCAGATGCTTCATACAAGAACGTTGGACGGGTTCCACCTGAGAATGATCCGGAACCAACGATAAGACCAGCACCATCTGCAGCTGCAGCATTATCAGCGCTATCTGCAAGACCAAGTGTCAAGTCATTGATAGTAACTTCTGTGGAGTTGATGGTTGTTGTAGTACCACGAACCGTCAAGTCACCTTGGATAATAACTGTACCAGAATCACCAACAGGGTTGGGATTTATGAAAAGTGTCGTGTCACCAGCATCAGTTGTACTGATTGTGTTATCCTTGATTCGGATATTATCGACATCGATCTGAGTTAAACCAGCAAGTACTGTGGATGATGCACCAAGTGCAATTTCAGTAGTACCAATTGTGAGACTGTCGTTTGCAAGTTTAGCGTTAGTAATACCACTGTCTTTAACACGGAGTGTATCGGCATTTGTCTCAATAGTAGAGTCATCTACGTTTACATTAAGAGATACTGAACTACCAAGTGCTACTGAACCACCACCACCAAGACCGTCACCCGCAGTAACGGTTAATGAACTATTTGTCAGTTTGCCGTTTGCAATAGAACCAGCAAGTTGTGTATTCGATACACCACCAGCCTTAATAGTTACCTCACCACTCGAAACTCCAAAGTCTGCCGTAGCAAAACTTGCAACACCCTTATTAGTTACTGTTGCATCTTCGCTTGAAATAGTAAGTTTCTTATCTTCATTATTGAAAGAGACTTCAATACCTTGAGATGAATCACCAACAAACGTTAATGTATCAGAACCTAATGCGATTGTACCAGAAGAGTCTCCAGCGGCACCAGCATTATCTACTGCAACTGCCAGAGTAGTTGAGATCGAGTTAGTAGTTGCAGAAGTAATTTGACCTTGTGCGTTTATAGTGATCGCAGGAATTGCAGTAGTAGTACCATAGGTGGCGGCGGTCACACCTGTGTTAGTGATGGCGAGACTAACTTGGTTATCTGTTACTGTTGAAGTTATACCTGTTCCACCGTCAAACGTTAATGTCTGACCAGTAGTAAATACATCTGAGTCTGTTCCATCACTGATAGTGAAGTCCGATACAACATTACCTACCTGAGTGTCAACATATGATTTAGTAGCTGCGTCAGTATTAGCAGTTGGATCAGTAACATTGATAATCTTAGACGAACTGACATCAACACTACCTGTTCCATTTGGATCTAAAACAAGACTACCGTTAGCATTTGTTGTGCTGATTGTGTTGAGATTAAGATCGAGGTTATCTACTTTTAAGTTGTCAATCTTTTTGTTAGCATCAACAATCAACGCTGACGATGCGGTCAGTGTACCGGCAGCATGATCCAACATACTAGTGAAGTAAACACCACCGATAACACCGATGTTGTCCGCTTCGCCAGGCGTTGTTTCTGCGCCCCAACCTATAAATAATTTTTGATGTCCAGTAGCATAACTATATGCCATTTCACCTGAACGTAACGCAGAGGGAGCACCAGCGCTTCCCGAACGTTTTATTAGAATTTTACTTGCCATTAGTATTGGCCTCCGTTAAGATTTTGATCTTCTAAGTCTGTGATTGCTATAAAGTTGGAAGATGTTTCATCATAAACGAGGACACTACCTTGCACTGCACCGGACGTATCAACTCCCGCCAAGTTGTTGATATTGCCAGTAGCACTGTTAATTCTTCTCACGGGACGACCTACAATAACTTTCTTTACTCTAGTCGTTCCGTTAGTAGTAACTATAACCGCCATCTTTCCCTTTCCCCTATCGTGTAACTGATGGGTTAACTTTTATTTTTCCTTCGAGGACACGTTCAATAATAATATTATTGTCTTCATCCACATAAGAAACTTCTACATCATATACGTAACGACCAGTCGTGACCAATTGATCAGTCTGTTCGTTTGTCAATGCGAGTATTGCTACTCCATTAGTTGGCGGATTAGCGAGGGTTGTAGTAAATTCTACCGTGCCTTCTGCGCCAGCATTGTAATTTCTTTTCATTTTAGACGTGACTGTATGTGCGGTCAAGTCTTTTTTAGTACCGTCAGTGTTCTGAAGATGCAATTCAATTGCAACATCTGCACCTTGGTCAATGTTAAAGTCTTCGTATTCTGCCATTAGTTCCGTCTTTAAAAAATGTTTTCTTGTCTTGCTTTATTTATAACAATTAGGTTCTTTATTCCGACATTATTTCATCTATTATTTCTTCACGGAATTGTTGTGAAGTCGATGACGCATCGAAACAAAAAGAAACGGTTTGTCGCCAGCAATTAGTCTCTGCAGCATGATAGAAAATTTTATCTTCTTCTCTATAACTACCGAAGTATCCCGCTTTCAACTGCCAACCTGGCTTATCTTGCATGACCACGATCTCTTGTTTTTCTAAATCCCAATACTTGAAACAACCATCACCTGTTTCACTGTATGTGAAAATCATATTCCACGCAGCTGCATTCGCATTGTTATGCCAAGCGATAAATCCGTCTTTTGGGTACGCAGCAGATAATGCATTGTTACGACAACCCATGAAATTAATCATCTTGGTATTCGTTTCCGTCAACAACTTCATAAAATCAGAACGGAATCCCGCTTCGTGAGTAGATTGAGCAAAGTCATTTTTAAAGAATCTATGCAGTTTAGTATTAACTCGAAACTCATAACCATACATTTGATCTGGGAATCCTTCGTGTCGTTGACCTTGTGCAATAATTTCTTGAAGATATTCGGGGCCAGTAAAGTAGTCCTTTTTGTCGGAAACATTTTTGCATGACAAATGCATATACTCTTCGAACCCATCGAGTTCTCTAGCTTTCCTATAGTCATCAAGAATTTGAATTAACTCTGGATTATTAATAGGGATGGTTTGCATCCTATAGTCTACTTCACTCATAAAATATGTCCGTCTTTATCCAGACCGCAAGAGTAATGTCTCAGTACAACTTCACCTTCTGGTCTAGTTTTTTGCCAATTAAATGCGTTATAGTAATTCCAACGCAAATCATCTTTAAATATTCCTACTTTCAGATCCTTGTACTTCGGGTCTTTCTCAGTTAACCACCAAAGAGAGAACTGATCCCAAGACTTGAGACTGTCTGCATATCCTTCTGGCCACCAAGAGTCATTCATCTGTCTACGAGTCAAATCCCACCAGTCATCCATGAACTCACGGACAATAGGTTTGGTCATGTCGTAAAGACAAACACCCCCACAAAGAGTAAACTTCGCGGGCCCTTCGGGAGTACTGAAGTCTCGTTCAGCATAAATGTAATCACGATCATCTGTCAATTCAGAGAACATGACATCATAGTCACCTAACTCATCGTAGACCTTTGCGATGTCTTCGTGTTCACATTCCATATCAGCGTCAATATACATTGTTATATCATAAGGAGATTTCGCCATGCCCCATAGTTTGGCACGGTAGTGGTTGTCGCAATGTATAATATTATCCGCTAAGTCTTCTGCACGTTCATCGATCATCCAAGGTTCACATACCAATGTAATGTTGGCATCTTCGTGGTAGTCACGTATAGAATCTATCAGGTTGATTGCATAAACATAAAAGTTTGGTTTGTTCGATGCAACAATTACAATACCCTTACTCTTTTCCATCGACCTCTGCCTCTTCCAAAGCTATACTATCTTGGAGAATCATAATCGCGTACATGTCAACTTCGATTCTACTCTTTGCACGTCTAAGTTTTGCTTTCAGTTTACGGTTCTTCGAAGATTTTACTTCTTCTACTTCGAACGCTTCCATCTTATAGTTGAAAAGATCTTCAAGTTTACGTGCCTTCGCGTGTTCAACGTCACGTTGTTGTTTCTCTTCCTTCTCTTGTTTCTTACGAACCTTACGATCAGACGTATTATCGTCAATTAACTTTTCAGTTAATACCTCAACGACTTCTTCATAATCCTCGTTAACATTACCTTCTTTATCTAACTGATTCAGACGCATGACCTGTCTAGTCACTCGGCCAATATCGTCTTCTAATTCTAAAATACAGTTTAATTCTTTCTTGTCTTCAGTTTCCCAAAAAGCATTATCTAACCATTTTCTACTACTCATCTCAATCTCCTCAGTTGTTTCGATGATATATCGTGCAATTATTTATGCAGTTCGTAAGTACAGTGTATAAGTCTCTACAGTGGATGTACTTTGTCCAATTGTTGTTCCTGAGTAATTTCCTACAAAATTTCTACCATAATCACCTGTGTAATCTGCGGTATAGTTTCCAAGGTAAGGTACGACATAATCACCAACATAATTTCCCGTGAATGGAGTTATAGACTCTCTGGTATATGACGATGTTCTATTTCTATTAAAATTACTGTTTCTCAATCTAGTATATATTGCAACAAAACCACGAGTATATACCGATGTTCTATTTCTGGTAAATGCGGAAACTCTAGTACGTGCATAATGAGCAACATAGTCTGCGGTATAGTTTCCGATGAAATCACCTGCGTACTGACCAACACTTACTCTCAAGAAGTCACCGACATACTCCCGTGCATAGTTGCCGGTGTAATTCCCAGCAAAACTTGATGGACGAATACGTGTAAATCCACCAGCGTAAGTTCCTGTTTCTCCTACGAAGTTTGCGTAGGTACGAGCTCTAGTATATGTAGAAGGTCTTGTTCTACTATATGCAGATACTCTTGTGACGATGAAGTCTGTTGTGTAATGAGATGTGTAATTACCTGTGTAATCACCCGTAAAGGTTCTAGTGAAATCGCCTGTATAGTTACCACCAAATACTCTGGTGAAATTACCTGTGTAATCACCAGCAAAGGTTCTAGTGAAATCGCCTGTATAGTTACCAGCAAAGTCTCTATTATAGGTACCAGTGTATTCTCCAACAAAACCACGAGTATAGTTGCCAATATAATCACCGGCAAAACTACGAGAATATCCAGAGACTCTAGTCCTAACCGATGTTCTTGTATAGTTACTTCCGCGAACTCGTGAGTAAACACTAGTACGTGTACGAACATAGGCTGACGGTCGAATTGAAGTCGATGTTCTGGTTGAAGTACGAGCGTAACTACTAGTTCGGACTCTAGTAAATAAAGATGTGTAATTTTCGATTCTAGTTCGTGCGTAACTACTACCTCTAGTTCGTGCGTAGGTACTAGATCTAGGCGTTATACGAGTTCTAGTATATGCTGATGTGCGAGTAACTGCACTAACACGTGTAGATATTCTTGTGTAGTCCCCGATATAATCGCCAGTATAATCACCCGTAAAGGTTCTACCATAATTACCAATAAAGTCACCGACAAACGCTCGGTTGTAATTACCTGTGTAATCACCCGCAAACGCACGAGCATAGTTACCAGTATAATCACCAGCGAAGACTCGACTATAGTTTCCTACAAAGGTTCTACCATAATTACCGACATACGTTCGGGCGTAGTTACCAGTGTAGTTACCAACATAATCACCAGCGAAACCACGATTGTAGTTACCAGTGAAACCTCTGGTATAGTTTCCTACAAAGTTCCGACTGTAAGTACCAGTATAATCGCCAGTGAAACCACGTGAGTAGTTACCAGTGTAGTTAAATGTAGAATTTCGAGTTCTAGTAAAAACTAGAGTTGACCCTCTAGCGCGAGTGTACGTACTTACTCGACTTCTGGTAGAGTCTGTAATTCTGGTTCTAGTATATGCACTATAACGTGTTCTAGTTGAAGTACGAGCATATGAACTGAGTCGTACACGAGTCGAGGTACGAGTCGATGTACGGTTGTAAGAACTGGTTCTAGTACGAGTTGATGTAACAGTATAAGCACTCAGTCTCGTGCGCGTATAATTAGTAGCTCGTGTACGAGTATAAGTACTACCCCTAGAATAATTAGTAGCTCGTGTACGAGTATATGAACTGAGTCGTAAACGAGTCGATTGCCGAGTGTAAGCGCTGTTTCTAGTACGAGTCGATGTACGAGTGTAAGCGCTGTTTCTAGTACGAGTCGATGTACGAGTCGATGTACGAAGATAGTTTCTCGCACTAGTACGAGTCGATGTACGAAGATAGTTTCTCGCACTAGTACGAGTCGATGTTCTAGTTGACACGCGGGTGAAAGCTCTCGAACTAGTACGAGTCGATGTACGAGTATATGAATTTGTCCGACTAAACGCGACACCACGACTATAGTTACCCGTATAATACCCAGTACCCACGTAATACAAATTTCGAGTGTAGAAGTAAGCGTTAGGCCAATAATATCTCGAAAAGGCTTGGGTTCGAGCAAACGATCCATACCTGACCGAAACACGGGTATACGCAGCGTTTCCTACGTAGTAAAGAACACGAGTATAGTTACCAGTGAAGTTACCAGCATAGTTTCTAGCATAGTTACCAGTGAAGTTACCAACGAAGTTACCAGCATAGTTTCTAGCATAGTTACCAGTGAAGTTACCAGCATAGTTTCTAGCATAGTTACCAGTGTAGTTACCAACAAAATCCCCAGCAAATCCTCTTTGATAGTTACCAGTGTAGTTACCAGCGAATCCACGACTGTAGTTACCAGTAAAATCACCAGAGAATCCACGACTGTAGTTACCTACAAAGTTACCTGTAAATACTAAGTTTCGGCCATAGTTACCTACAAAGTTACCAACAAAATCCCCAGCAAATCCTCTTTGATAGTTACCAACGTAGTTACCAGCAAAGTTTCTAGAATAGTTCCCGACATAATTACCGGCGTAGTCACCAACGAATCCTCTTTGATAGTTACCAACGTAGTTACCAGCGAAACCTCTAGCGTAATTACCTAAGAAGTTACCAGTATAATTGCCGGCAAATGCACGACTATAATTACCCGTATAGGTTGATACTCTGGAATAGTTACCCGCATAGGCCACTGTTCTTGAGGAGGTTCGAGTATATGCACTGAGTCGTAAACGTGTATATGCGCCACTATAACTGCTAGGTCTAGTTCTGGTATATGCAGAAACCCTTGAACGAGTGTAAGCAGAGTTACGTGTACGTGTGGATGTACGAGTAGAGACGCTAGTATATGCACTACTTCTATTTCTAGTATAAGTAGATGGTCTGGATCGAGTATATGCACTACTTCTATTGCGTGTAGAGACGCTAGTATATGCACTACTTCTGTTACGTACAGAAAGTCTGGTATATGAACTATTTCGGGGTGTTATACGAGTTCTAGAATATGTGCTGACTCGGCCACGAGTACTTACTCTCTGTGAAGTTCTGGTGTAATTACCAGTAAAATCACCAGCAAAATATGCTATGAAGTTTCGGTTATAGTTACCAGTAAAATCACCTACGAAGTCTCTGGCATAGTTACCGACATAGTTTCTAGAATAGTTTCCTTCGAATGAACGTGTGAAGTCTCCAGTATAATCCCCACCGAAGTTTCTAGAGTAGTTCCCAACATAATCACCAGCATATTCCGCAGTGTAGTCTCGGCTATAATTTCCTACAAAGTTACGACTGTACTCTCCGGCGAAATTGCGAGCATAGTTCCCAACATAATCACCAGCAAAGTTTCGGTTGTACGTCTCTACTCTAGTACGAGTTGATGTACTAGTATACGATGAAACTCTTGTTCTACTATAAACACCGCTATACGATGAAACTCTGGTACGAGTAAAGTCTGTTGTGTAGGCACTGACGCGATCTCTAGTGAAGACAGTGGTATATGCACTAGTGCGATCTCTGGTAAACACGCTAGTATAGTTACTGACTCGACCACGAGTACTTACTCTAGTCGATGTTCTAGCGAAGTCGCCTGTATAGTTACCAATGAAATCTCGTGCATAGTTTCCGACAAAGTCTCGACTATAGTTACCAACATAATTTGGTGCATAGTTGCCGGTGAAACTACTATCACGAGTTCGTGTGTAATCAGCTGAGAACGTTGAAAAACGTGACGCTAAGTAGTTACCCGTATAATTAGAGTTTCTAGGTGTTACCCGATTTCTAGTGAAATTAGATGTTCTGGTTCTGGAATAGTTTCCGACAAAGTCTCGACTATAGTTACCGACAAATCCACGACTATAACTACTAACACGTGTTCGAGAATAATCGCCTGTGTAATCTGCGGTGTAATTACCTGTAAAGTCTCTATTGTAGTTACCAGTATAACTAGAGTTACGGATCCGTTGACTAGTACGAGTAAAGTTAGAATTTCTAGTACGTGCAAAATCTCTTGTACTTACACTGGTGTAATTGGATGCACGGGTTCTAGTATAGGCAACATCACTCGTATCTTTACGTGTATCGGTTGCTGTTCCCCTTACTGTCCATGTTCCAGATGCTGTTGGAACACCTTGAGATGAACTACGTAATTCGTATGATCCAATGTTACCTATAGTTGCTCTACGGTTAGCTGCGAGTTGACCGAAGGTGAACCCCATCTGATAGTCAGTCATCTCACGAAAACCTTGGAAGGTTCCCGTATCATATCCATCTTCAGCAAGAGTAGATGTCCAACCCATCACTAGTTCTTCATCACCAGCTGTATCGTTGACTCTCACCAAGATAGGATTGTTTGATTCGAACTTCCATAGGTTGGCACCGCCCGCAAATGGTGATACTGTGCTAGCACCGTCCTGATCACCTGATGCACCGTCAGTGCCTGGCCCGTCATTACCATTACGTGCAACCATATTGTTTGCGTTCATGTAGTGATACTCTTGTACCACCCAATCGTTATCTGACGTGTTCCAATATGATACGGTAACAACGGTGTCGGCATCTCTTGCGACAATGTTATAGTCTTTTAGTGCATCACCCCAAGAAAAAGTGTTTGATAAGAACTCTTCACCTAGACCTTGGCTTGCATCACTACCGGCACCATCACCGGCTCTAAATGCGACAACATTATAACCATTACTGTCGGATATAGAATTACCGCTGGCATCTGTGGGTTCAGTGTTTACGGTGGTTCTTTCGTAAGAATCGTATGAACGATATACGGTTTGAACAGCGGGTGGTATTCTGAGTTTATCTCCTTGTTGTTCTTTTGCTGAAACAATGATGTCTTTATTAGACGTGATAAACACCCACTGACCATCAATTCCAGTAAAAGTTTCTTCAGTCACTGTGTTTGCACTTAGTGATACAGTTCTTGTTGCGGTGCCATTAATACCGTTTGTTTCGTTTACAAAAAACTCTACGGTACACGCTTCTTTTGCAAATAAGAAATATGTACTGTCTCCGTATCGATCAGAGAACGCACCGAACTCACGACCACGCAAAGACCAAGGAACCAAGGCATGTCCACCATCATTCTTGTGTAACTCAATAGGTTTGTCACCATAGTAACTTCGACCAGCTGTTACATTAATGGGCCCTCTGGCAGGTTCAGTCGAACTAGTGGTCACTAGTGTACTGGTGGTACCGTCAGTCTGTTTCTCTGTTATGACTGTATTAGGATATATCGCAGAATATCTTACACCAGTTGTGGTGACCATTGCAATGGTTTCGTTCAGACCGTGATTTCTAACGTCAGTGGTATCAGTGTCGTATGACTCTGTATTACCCATCCAACTAAAGATCGCACGATTATTCGCATCTGTGGTTGGGGGTGACGCTAAGTCTGTCTTTACATATAGGTTGTAGTTAGTGGCAGCAAGAGTGTTCAGTGTATCAGAAAAGACGGACGATTGGTGTACCGCCCAAGTATCACCATCACTGGGCGCAGATGTACCTAAGTAATATGTGCCAGGCCAAGTGTTAGTCGCAATGTAACTATTGATTCTATCGGAAAACGATTCTGTCTCCGCAAATGTAGGTAGACGCATACTCTTTAGATCTGCGTCAAATATCACGGGCCATTTGAACCCTGATTCGGGAAGACCACTGGATCCCAGTTTGTTGTTTGCACTTGAGATACTAGAGAACAATGGGTTCCTAGTAAAAAGATCTGTTGTAGTTGTGGTTATCGATATATTCGATGACGGGTGAGTTCCGTCTGATTGACCATATCGGGTATCGATATAGTTACCTATACTAGATCGATTGGCACTAGTGTTTAGTGACCCTAATGCACCGTTACCGATGTAACCAGTATAGTTGTCTGTAGTGTTTGTGGGGGAATATGATAGTATTTCCTTTCCGGCAAGGTACGATAATATCTGTTCTTGTGTCGGAGAATATTGCGCCAAATCATTCGCATCAAAGTTAGCGTTGCTGCCGCCTTGATACGATTCTTTGATTCTAATCGGTATATCAGAAAATGCCATATTGACCTGTTCACTCAGTTAGTTTAAATCCTAATTCTATTTATACGATTTGGAATTAGGATTTTCTAACATATAACGTATAAGTATCAATGACACTAGATGTTGTTGAAACTGTTATCCCTGTGTAATTACCCAAGAAAGATTGTGTTGAGTTAGTACCGAAAGCTCTGGTATAAACTCCAGTGTAGTTACCTATATAGGTTTCTGAACACACCCTAGTATACTCACCAACAAATGTAGATACTCTATCTCTTGTGTAAGAAGATATTCTGTCTCTAGTAAATGGATTAACTAAGTTCACATAATTACCAGCGTAGTTACCCGTAAACGCATTCACATAGTTGACATAGTTACCAGTGTAATCACCAGCATATTCCGCAGTATAATCCCCAGCATACGCAACCTGTCTGGTTCTAGTACTAGTTCGAGTGAAGTCGCCTACGTAATCTTCGGTGTGATCAGTTACAAAATCTCCGATATAACTTGACGCTCGTGTTCTACTGAACGTGGACGCACGAGTTCTCTGGTATGAAGATGTTCTTGGGGTAACACGAGTCCGTTGATAAGTTGAAGTTCTTGATCGAGTACTAGTTCGAGTAGAATCAGTCACACGTGTTCGTTGGAAATCATTGACATAGTTGCCTATGAATCCTCTAGAGTATCCAGATACACGATTCCGACTGTAATTACCGATGAAGTCTCTTGCATAAGAAGATATTCGGTTACCAATAAAATCTCTTGAACTAGTGCGAGTCGAAACGTAGATCATCACACGAGTGAATACACCGGCATAGTTGACATAGTTACCTGTAAAACCACGGCTATAACTAGATACACGGTTTCTAGTGAAAACGCTAGTACTATCTCTAGTACTGGTTCTAGTTGACGTTCTGGTAAATGCGCTAAGTCGTTCTCTGGTAAATATTGTATTGCGTTCTCTGGTAAATGCTCTAGTCGAAGAACGGGTCGAAGTTCTCTGGAAAACTCTAGTACTGGTTCTAGTAAACGCATTTACATAGTTAACATAATTACCCGCAAAGGCCAAGTTGCCAGCAAATGATTCAGTACCTACAAAATCACCTGTGAACAATCGAGCAAAGTCTCTAGTAAAGTCCCCGATGTAACTAGTGGTCGTCATGTTGTCGCCAAGACCTTCATCACCAGTGGCACCACTATATGTAATTGTACGAGCAGATGCGCGGGGAAAGGTGGGTATTCTTGCGAAGTCTCCGCCCGCGCCCGTGTACACAGTCATTCGACCAAATGCGGTGCCAATGTAGTTGGGCCCAACAAACGCTACAGGATAGTAAGTACTCTGGAAGAATCCATTTTGATATCTAGTAAACGCCTGATACCTAATAAATGCATTTTGATTAGCGGGAACAGTTATTCCTACTTCAATTGGAGCACCACCACCATGAGGGCCTTGAACAGCGGTTATGTATGAGGTGAGACCCACAGCTCTCGCAGATACTCTAACGTAATTTAGTGAGTAGGAACTGTAACGATTCCTCGCGAAATTGGTTTCGCGTGTAAAGTTACTTGCCTTGTTACGAGTTCTAGTATACGCACGGGTAAAGTCACCAATATAGGCGTTGACGAAGTTGGTGTAGTCGCCAAGGTAGTTGCCAGTATACTGATTAACATAGTTGACATAGTTACCTACGAAGTCGCCTGTATAGTTACCAGCAAATGGGACAACATAGTTGGTATAGTTACCGGCATAATTACCAGCGTAGTCACCCGCGAAGTTACCAGTATAACTGTCAACTACTGTTCGGTTATAGTTACTAATACGGGTTCTTGCGAAAGCAGACGTGCGTTCCTTAATATAATTACCAGCGTAGTTACCCGCATAATAAACCGTATTAGTATTGAGAAAATCCCGCGAATAAGACGACTGACGAAGACTGTTGTAGTTACCTACGAAAGTTCTATTATATGAGGAAACTCTAGTACGTGTAAAGGCCGACTCTCTGTTACCTAAGAAGTTACCAACGTAGTTACCGGCGTAGTCACCAGCGAAACCTCTAGAATAGTCACCTACGAAATCACCTATGAAGTTTCGGTTATAGTTACCAGTATAACTTGACGCTCGTGTTGCAGTGAATGACGAGTTTCGAGTAATGGTTCGATTACCCGTGAATATGGATGATCGGGTAGTTGTATACTCACCAACGTAATTACCGGCATAATCACCAGTGTAGTTACCAATAAAATTGGAAGTTCTGGTTCGAGTTGATACTCTATTAAAATTAGATGTACGTGTTCGAAGGTAGTTACCTACATATTCCCTAGTAAAGTCTCCTACAAACGTTCGGTTGTAGTTACCCGTAAACGCATTCACATAGTTGGTGTAGTCACCTAAGAAATTACCTGTATAGAGACCAACACTGTTGTTAACATATTCTCCACTGTAAGTCGATACTCGACCAGTGTAGTTGTTAAACGCATATGAAGAGACGCGAGTACGAGTGTAAGCTTTTGGTGTTAGATCGTTTCTAGTATCTGTCGCACTACCCACGGACTTCCAAGATCCAGTATCAGTCGGAACTCCCTGTGAAGAACTACGTAACTGATAAGAACCAATGTTACCAGCGATCGCACGTCTAGTTTTAGCCCACTGACCGAAAGTATAATTAAGGTTACCGTCACTAATCATTTGAATACCATCATACCCATCACTATCTTGAATATGCGCTACGTCAAAAGATGTAGGTGAAGTCTGAGTGGTTCTCTGCCATATGTAATATGGGGTGACCGAATTATCGGTACGAGTATCAGAGAACGCTTCGAACTTACTTGTATAATCAGAACCGGGCGATGTCGCCCCTAGTTTGTAACACCCAACATAGTCGTTGGTTGCGATGATACTGTTCAATCTATCGACAAGGACATTCATATCCGAATCAGCAAATTGATGGATACCAACCTTGCCATCTTTAGTGGAATATGATACGGGTCGTTTGAATCTAGTGTTCCCGTTCTGTATACTGTTGTAATCTGCTGTACCGCCTCGTTGGTATAACCCTGACGTGACAGTTATTATATTAGTGCCGTCTACCGGATGATCACCGACAGATTCGAGATACTTCGTATCAATATGAGATCCAACCGCTGTTGAACCACTTACCTGAGTATTTGTTAGATCACCCACAGACGTACCGGCCGAAGATTTCAACTGAAGTCCCGCTCGGTACGCTAGGTAATTTTCTTCTGAAGAAGTTATTTGTTGCAAATCACCATTTGCAGCCTTTAACTTCAGCACTAGATCTGTGGACATTCTGGTCTACCCTTAATTATTCAGTAGAGTTCCACTCGCATCGTAAACATCTATTATTCTATCTGCTACACGATTTAGAGCGGTCACTATATCTTGGTTATGTGAATCGTAGAAACTAGATAAACTTGTTCTCGTACCAAGATCACTATCTATCTCATTGATCGCACCGACAAGTTCGGTTGCAGTAGTATTTAGTGTTGTGCCAGGCGTGATAGTTCCAGATGTTGTAACATTCGCACCATCGAATGTCATTGCAGTGGTAGTACCTGAATATAGTTTTAGGTTACCCGAAGTATTCTCGAATCTACCGAACTGAGTTCCACCGTCTTTAAGTAGTACATCACCACTGTCTGCATCAAGTACAATGTCACCATTAACATCAAATGTCAGACTACCATTAGACACATCTATTTCAGTACCAGTTCCAGTAGTAAAGTGTACTTGGAGTCTATTGTCCGATGCCGAATCACGTAAGTAGACACGACCTTCGTTGGCATCAAGATAAATATTCTTATCAACCTCAAGAATAAGATTTCTGTTAACAACACGTTGAACCACTGAACTATTATCGTTACCTAGATCAAAGGTTACTCTGGAGGAATCAACACCGTTGAATGTTCCTTCAAAAATAATGTCATCGCCCTTTGCGTTTAATGTGATATCGCCTTGTGCATCAATATTAATACCAGTAGTAGTATTCTTTATTGTGTTGGTGTTGATATTGAAGTTTGCAATATCAGCACTGTCAGTAATTTGAGCATTACTAGCGAATAACGTTTGGTGTAGGTAAGCATGTCTCCATTTAAGATCAGAAGTACCAAGAGTGTAAGAATTAGTAGCATCTGGTCGAAGGTTAGTATCAAATTTACCTAAAACCGAGATGTTATCGTCTCCGTTACTACCCAGATCAACATGACCATTTAACGTGGTCGCACCGTCTACGTTCAGTGTTAGATCAACATCGAGATCACCCTCAATGTTTACATCGTTCTCAAACACTGCATCCGAATCTTCAAATGTGATTACACGGATACCGTTATTGTCGATGCCCGCATTACCTAAACCAGCATGAGTGAATCTTAGGAACTCGGTTCCAGCGTCTTTAAGAATAACGTCATCTGCAGCCGCATCTAGGATGATATCACCAGATGCATCTACACTAAAGTTCCCAGCAACGTCTAATTCTAAACCACCCTGTGAGTACAACTGTCGAACTAAAGTAGAGTCTCCCGACATACCCATCTGAGTCTTGACAAATTCCACACCTTGTCTAGAGAAGGTAATGTCGCTATCGCCAGCGTCTAGAACAATATCTCCAGTTGCATCAACTGTGAAAGTACTTGGTGCGCCAATAGTGAATGCACCTGTATCTGCAAGACCTAAAGTTACGGTATCTCCGCCACCACCGTTCTTAATGTTTACATGGTTACCGTCCGCATCCAGAACAATATCACCGTCAGTGTTTAGTGTGATATTCTGAGTTGCAGTTACATCTACAGTTCCAGACGTGGTCTGTGTATAAGAACTACCAGATACAATATCGAATGTTCCTCGTGTATCGATGTCCATGTTTCCAGTCGCACCGATATGGTATGTTCCAGCTGCACTGTCGGAAGCATCAACCGTAACAGTCTCGGTTCGGTTACCAGTTGTTGTGATTTGAGTTGTTGCGCCTAGAGTATAGGTTTGACGTGTTGTACCGCCATCCTTTAGTCTTATATTGTCTCCAGCTGCATCAAGTACAATATCTCCAGCGACATCTAATATGAAATCGTCTGGTGCAGTGATTGTTAGGTCTGCATTGTCAGCAAGATTGATCTGTGCAGAATCACCGCCCGCACCGTTTCTGAGGACTAGATCATTACCATCCGCATCTAGGATGATATCTCCAACCACATCAACTGTATAATGGCCTGGAGCAGTAACCGTATATCCAGCACCATCCGCAAGAGTATGAGTTACTTGGTCTGCGCCATCACCATTCTTAAAGATAATGTCGTTACCTTCAGCATCAAAGGTTATGTCGCCATTCACATCAACAGTGTAATGACTTGGTGTAGTCACGGTATAATGAGCATTGTCAGCAAGATTATGGGTTACTTGGTCTGCGCCATCACCGTTCTTAAAGATGATATCATTGCCATCTGCATCCAGAACAATATCACCGTCAGTGTTTAGTGTGATGTCTCCTGATCCATTAAACTGAATAGTACCAGTAGTGGTTTGGGTGAAGTTATCACCAGTTGTAAGACCGTAAGTAGAGTTGCCTACTATGGTGACTGCGCCATCAACAGAATCATGGGACGTTCCAACCACATTGGCGGTTCTATTACCGTCTATGTCAATGTTAGAATTGCCTGATAGGTCTAGGTCAAAACTAACACCTGTTAGTTCAATATTACGAACCGCATCAACAAGAAAGTCTCGGCCAGCATCGATATCGATGTCATCACCACCACTCTGATTAGTACTAATCTTCAGTCGTGTCTGAGTCTCCCCCGATTGTCCGTTGGGATATAAGATCTCACCAGCAGATGCGTCAAATGCGGCTTCGATTTCATTGATTACTGTGACAAGATCACTGTCTTGGTAGGTATTCAGTTGTAATGGGTCGCCTACGTTATTAGATAATATATTGAACTTGTCAACAAATATCTTGAACGATTCTTGCATTCTTACTATTGGTTTTCGTGACATTATAGTTTCTCTAGTAGTTGGGAAAGCATACTTTTCATGTCTGAGATATCACTCTCTAGACCCTCTACTTTTGCCTTCAATTCCTGTTCTTCTTTTCTCTGCAATCTTCGTATACGTTTCCGTTCACGCGATTCCTGAATCTTAGTTCTATTTATATTAATAATCGCCCCAGTTTCTGGGTCACGGGCTAAATCCGCATGACCCTCTACTGGAATAAATTTAGTCTGCAAGTGCGATACACCTCAAGTCTTTGATTAACGGAACTTTAGCAGCATTAGTACTACCAAACACCATCTTCAACTGGAACTGATCAAACGGTTCTAGTTCACCAGTAAGTCCACCGATTAAGTATCCATACTCACGGAAAGTGTTTCTGTTCTGATCCGCAGGCATCTCATTCTGTGTCGGTACGGGTTTCCAATGCAATCCTTTGATGTTCACATCTTTAGATGCGGTTCTGTAATATAGAACAAAACCTGTCTCCGGTGGTCGGTTAACACTCATCATTACCCGTAAACCAACAGCAGTTTCTGCGAGTTTGATTGGGATACAAACGTGTTTCGCGGCCGCAGTACCCTTGCCTGGGAATATCTCATCGACAAATGTCACTCTATTAGAATACTTCTCATTCAAGTATGTGTTAACGACACGTTGATCCGATGCATCAATAATGTTACTGGTCAACTTCAGATCTGTAGATTCTAAATCCAAGACCGGACTTACACGTGGATCTGTTGTTGTGAAAATAACATTTGATGTCAACGAGTGACCTTCGTTCGCAACTAGAGAAGTTTCTGATGTTTCTTCGAACTGATTGTAGATCGCAAATGGACTATTCAACGTTGTATTACTCTTGTTAGGTAATACTTGGAAGTTGTTATCCACTTCAAATCGACCGTCAGCTGAATCACACAGAGTAGAGTTAGTGGTCATCTTGAATGACAATGTAGCGTTCGTTGTCTCTGGTTGTGTCAAGTCAAAGTCTGGTCTGATCGTTTCGTATGGTAAGTGTTGTAACATTCTTACCTTACCGCCACCAGTTCGACCCGATGCAGTCGCATCTGAATCAGTAGCGAATGATATTGAATTGGCATCTACCGAAGTAACAACACGACTGAAGGTTGCGCCAGCACCGTTAATGATAGATGAACCCAAGATACCGTTATATCGAGTATCGGGGTCTAGACCAAAGAGTCGGGTCTTATCACCTCGGCGCATACCGTGTGTGTCTCTAGGCCCTAACTTCACAGTGACGATATTACTACCATCTGTGGTCATAATAGGATTGGCAACTAAGTTCTGTGGTCTTAGATTACGGTTATGTAAGAATGCAGTACCAGAAGTCTGGAAGTCAGCACGATACAATACATATGCCAGATCCTGTTTACCACGTGGTTCCCAAACGTCTGTGTTCTGAGACACGAATAATGAACCAAGAGTAGGTTGTTTCATGATACGTCTTTCGGTAGAACCTAACTGGAACTGTTCAACTTCAGAGATGTACATTTTGTACTTCATAGAAAGTGATCGAACGATAATCGCATAGTTTGAACCACCACCCTGTAGGAATACTGGTTCATCAAAGATGAAGTCAGTACCGTTCGCAACCATACTACCAATAGATTCATCTGGTACGGTACGAACTTGTGACGGAACCGCTTCTTTAAACGAGCCAGGCACTCTTCGTGTACGATCAGGATAACCATTAGGTGCTTGAGTAATCGCTACACTAACTGTGTGTTGTTCATCATTGGCGCCAGGTTTCTCTGCAAAGTACAAACGTAATCGAGTTATGTAGACACCATTCGGATCAAGAACTTCGAACGACTGTGCAGTCGGATCTTCGTCCTTGTTGTGTTTCATGGCATTCTTTTGATACTGCGGTTGACTCGAAACACCGGCAACAACTGGGTCGTTTGGATCATACGCTTTACCATCAACAGTAAATGTGGTAGATGGATTAGTAGTACCAGTACCCGAACCAGCGGCCGCAGATCCTGCCGGTGCCTGTGAGTATTCCTGTCCAGTATTAGACGAAACCAATACTGTGGTATCACCCACAATTGCGGTGTTTGTTTCTACGTCACCGTAAACCTGAGTTTGTGTAGTTTCGGTAGTACCCGCAATTTCAGACTCAGAAGTAACAACAGTATCTGTAGAGGTAGTTGTTTCAGTATGAACACCACTAGTAGTAGTTGTAGTCTGACCACCAACAATCTCTAACACACGAGTGTTAGTAATAGTATAGTCACCAGTCAAGTTCTCGATAACACCAGCAGATGTGTAGAACTGAGCACAGTATGAGAGTGCGTGACTTACGTCTGGTTTACTGATATCAAATAAAGAGAATACCGCAGAACCACTCTTGAATCTCATTGGAGGATTCACTAAGTTTGGAATCTCAAATTCACCTTCAATGATACCGTTAGAGTTAGAGATCAGTTCTCCTGAACCTTCGGAGTGTCCTAGGCCAGGCGGAATGTCAATCTGAGTAACCATGTTAGATCCGTCATCCGCAATATCGTAATCGGGGTCGGGATAAGTCGATGACTTGTAGAATGTCTTCGGTTTACAGAAATCTCTCACATCCGTATTATTGAAGAATGGGAAGTAACGAGTGTTCGGACGTAAGTTAGTCGCCTTGAACGATACTTTACGTGAACGCATAAACGGTACGTGAATGATTTGTAATTCACGATTATCGACAACCTCAGTAAGAACACTTTCACTAGCGATACGGTTCACAGTAGATGTGGTATCGGTAGTGGTAGTAAATTCCGCAGTAGTCTCAGTCTCTGTTTCAGTAGTTACAGTATTAGTTCTTTCGTAACTAGTATTGGTAACAGTCTCAACTGTACTAACATCACGGTGTGAAGTTGTTACGGTATCTGTAACTGTTTGGTATACGTCAGTAGTAGTTGAAGTAACTACGCCACCAAGACCAAATGTTACAGTGTGTACACCATCGTTACTGTTCGTAGATGCACCTTGACCAGTACCAGAATTGTTTTTGAAGTATAAGTGACACGAACCAGTCTTTTTACCTACCAGTTTTACCTTCTGTCCACTACTTATTGATGTAGTGAAGTTAGTAATTAGTGTCCAAGCACCACCGCCAGCATTCTGTTTGTACAGGTCTGCGATATCTTTGTGAGCACCACATCGGAAAACTCTACCCCAAGCTTGGGTAGCAGTAATGACGATTTCATCCTTGACCTTTGCCTCAATCGCAGAACTTCCATTCGCGAAAGTAGACCCAGACGGTGGTTCAAGTTTAGTAATCGTTTGACCCGTATACGCACCTTCTGATACTGTAGTTGCGACAACAAAGTCGCCTGCAACTTGGTTATGGTCTCGTGAAAGAACTTCAACGCCGCCACCGATCACCTCACTAGTTGACGTTGAACCTGTTTCTACCCAATCACCATGATCGACCGAAACATCTTCACCTGTCTGACGGGTAGACTCACCTGTCTGTGTTGTGTTTGAAGTGACCGAAACCAATGGATCAGTTGTCATCCCGACACGTAGGTCGTTTACATTAGTACCACCCCATGCATATTCTTGTTCATTCCAAAGAAGTGCTTGAGATGCGTCAAACTCTGTACCACCATCAATGACAAGTGGCGCATCTTGTTTGAACGCTTTCCAAGTATCTTTAGATGGAGACAGTACTAAGTCGCCATAAGTCTTTTCAACATGGAATGGGTTGACATTAATTGTCTGTGATGCCATGTTCTGTGCGAAGTATTGTACTTCAGTGTGATCCAAATAAAGGTTATCACCTTTCTGAACCATACGATTACTAGTACTATGACTCGAATCGAATAACATCTCGACAGTATCACAAGTATAGCCAGGACGGATGATTCCCTTTGTGGGATCATGTGACGCACGGTGTTCTATACTCTTGGTATCCATGAACTTCTGGTTCTTAAAGTTATCTACGAAGAAACCAGTGTGGATACGTTCGTTACCATCGGAGTCAAACAATCTTTCGTTAGTCGCATTAAGTTCTAACAAAGAAAGCGTGGTTGCCTGTTCTAGACGATCTACACGTTTGTCTAGTTTACCGATATCTTCCATCGTGTATCCACGTCTTGGAATGATAGTGGTTTTAAGATCTTTAGTGTGTAATGTGTTTGCACCAAGTTCGATCTTATAGAGATCAATACAATCTACCGGAGTAGATGGGAACTTAGGCATCATTGATGACACACCTTGGATGTAACGTAACTCACCACTCTTAGACAATACTAGTTTGTCTAGACGTGGCATGTAGTATTCTGCGTCAGCGTTAACAAGATTATTGCTTGCGGGTAGACCAAATATTAGAGAACTAGAACCGAAGTCGCCGTTAGAGTCAACCGAAGGACGGAAATCTAAAACGTCTCGTAGGTTAACCAAACGACCTTTCTCAGTTCTATGTACCGGAATGTTTGAGTAATCAACGGTACCATCATATGAGTTTACTCCAAAGAACTCACCATCACCATTGGCATGCTGGAAGTGTTTGAAGGAAACATAAACATTTTGTCCCGCAGAATCAAGTCCTGATCCATTATAGAGTAGTCTACCTAAATCATAGTGAGTATCACGTTGACCGTAATCTACACGGAATAGGTTTAGAATATTTTTACCACCGGCACTATCTTCTCTCACACCATCGATACTATAGATGTCAGTCTTTCTCAAGTTTATTGATTGGACACCGGCACTATCTTCCTCTAAATTAAACGTATCGGTTACGGGCGTTAGAGTTTTAACTCGTTGTTGAGCGTTAGATATTTTCTCGAAATATTGTATAGTGACAACCTGATTATTAGCTAGGCCACTAATACTGGTAGAAGACGCACCAAACGAAATAATTGCATCTTGAATTTGTGCGTCAGTTGCATTCGATATTATCCACGATCCTGCATTGTCTAGTGCGTTACCACTAGAAGCATTGATAGTTACGTTACCAGATCCATCTGACGTGACAACCTTACGTTTAGCAACAGTAAGTGAGATGTCACTAAAGATTTTAGGACGTGAGATAGGCGTATCAAATAACAGTGGACGTTTGTCTGATTGTTGTAATGCAGCACGTGCGTTTCTATTTGTACCTAGACCAGCAGAAAGAATTAGGTTATAAAATACATCCCCAGCACCACTACCAGTACCGATTGAACGTATGTCACGAACACTCTTGGTTGCATCGGAGATTCTTGTATTGAAAACATATAAGTTTAGACGACTGTCGCTTACTGGACTAACCGCACGTACACGTGTAGTACCAATAATGTTACCACTACCACCTACTGCATCAAAGAGTTTTAGTTCCTGAACATTCTCGAAGTCAGCCATACCCTGACTAGTAGGTGAATCTACTATGAAGTAGTTACCATAGTTGACAGTAATCGAATCGTTGTTTCTAGATAATGTCTGTAGGGGTTTCTTAACAATGATTGTGGACTCAGCGTCCTTGTTGATACGATAACCCTGAACATATGCAGTTCCTGGCGTGACCTTCAACTTCATTGTGGTGAGATTGTTGGGTTCGAACGCTGCACGGAAATAACGTTTAACGTAGTCACCCGCAGTTTCACGAGTACGTGTCGCCATCTCTTCTTTGATAGACTTGAAACCAGAGTTAGGAGTTACCGCACTAACAATACTTCCGCCCAAAACTTCGATTACCTGAATGAAGTTCTCGGCAACTGTTGTGACACGACCATCCGCAAGAGTTAGTGTAATACGATAACGGTCAGCGCCAGGCGATGTTAGGTTTGGGGTCTCCCCTTGATTGTCGTATAAAGTTATGTCATCATCGACAGTAACAATCTCTTGATCAATAACGAATCCGAATCTACTAGATTGGTCAGTACTATACTTACCGAATATCAGACTCTGCGGTGGACAATATACAACACGTCCCTGAACAAAGAAGTGGCCTTCGTCAACCGATATCTCTGATGCTAAACCTACTGCTGGGTTATTAGAAGTATTAATGGACTGTACTTCGAAAGTGAATCCACCTGTAGTACTTGTAATGGTACTACCAGAACCAACTCTAGTAGCTACGGCACCAGTGTTTGAATCAGACGTATATTCGACATACAATGTATCGGGGTCACCGTTTACTGCTGCGATAGTCTGAATGACACGGAATTTAATTGTAGGGTTTAGGTTACTTACCGAAAACTCAACACCTTCCAACAATGATGGATCTGAGGGGAATGGTGTTAATGGGTTTATCTTGATAAATTCAAGAGTATTATCTACCTTGAAAGATCCTGGCGTGATCGCAGCACCTTCTTCAAAGATGTTACCCCCAAGTTGAGAGATTTCAGACTGAATAATAGTCTGCATCTGAGTAAGTTCACGGGCTTGAAGCGCCTTACCACTATTAAACAACACACGATGATAATTTTTAGTCTTATCATAGTCGTCCTTGTACGTGGATGGAAAGCTTGATTTTGTGTAAATAGTCGGCATCTTTAAGTACTACCCTTAGAGTTGTATGATGATTTTAAGGTCTTCAATTTGTTCCGCAGATCTATCTACAGCGGCCCTATTATCTATGTAAAGAAGTTCTCCGGTCATCGGATCAAAACTTCCCTTTAATATCTTATTTATTGTGCCAGTATTACCACTCGGATCTGTCACGGTAGTTCCGGAATCAAATGCAGTAAATCCGGTACCTTCGTTCTGGTGAATAAACAGTCTAGCAGTAAGCGCTGAACCGTTAATTGAATCTACTGTATCTATGTATGCCTTCGCACCAGATGCGTCTGTGATGTAAGTATCTTCAACAAACGTACCACTCGTGGAAGTCAGTTCCAACTTATCGATACCCAATCCAGTAGATTCGGTAAAGAATGCACCATCACTGTCATAGTTAGCAATCAAAGGATTACGTAACAGACATACTTGACGGAAGGTGTTGGTACCTAAGATAAAGTCGCCGTTCTCCGAACCGTCAATCTTAGAGTTAAACATTACCGCAGATGAACGTAGATCGTCACGTGGATCCGCACCTAAACCATTGGATGAACCAAGTATCGCAACACCAGCTGCATCGTCACCTACACCAGTAATCACAACATTGGCGCGAGTATAACCCGAACCACGGTATGAACCTGTTGCCCAACCCTGTGGGTTATTACCAGAAAGGTTACCAGCCGAATCTTCTTTTATTTTTAAGTTTACTAGTGAGTTACCTGAAATCACTGGAGTGATTATCGCACCCGTGCCGTCACCAACAATAGATGCGGTAGGAGTCGATGTATATGATGAACCACCTGCGGTTACTCGTACACCAACAATCTGACCTTTAATCGCAGCAACTTCTACTGCACGTTGTTCTACTTGTTCCGCAGTCGCATCGACAGACGCAGCAGTATCGGAATCAACAAACTGTACAGGCATATAGGCAGAAGAGAGAAACTTGGATGCGTTCAATGCACCAATAGAGTACAAGAACTTCCAGACATAATCGTCAGAAGTACGGAAAGGCGTACCCGTAGTATTACCTGTCGGTTGAATGGTAGAGTTCTGAATCACACCAGCTGCATCTTTACCTTGTTGTAAACAGACGTATACTTCTTGGTTACTGTTCATAACATAGAAAGGTTGTAGAGGATATCCGATATGGTTATCATCAAATGCAGAATACTGTGTACCAGAAGACCAGTTATAACGAGGAACAGCGAATGTCTTATCCGTAATGTTTTTGATAGACTGCATGTTCAGTCGAGCGTCACGTTCGTCCCTAACACGATTCTGTGGGATGATAGCAGTGTCACTATCGTTCCAAGATTCTGATCTAGCGATACCAGCGTAGTATCGAACAGAACCGGAGTCAAAGTCCGCGAACAATTCCTCTAGAAAGAGTTTTTTAATTTTATCAGTTACTATGGCAGCCATCTATATGTCCTATGAAATCGTTGCGGTTGAGCTTACTACATACCACTCTGTGGTGGACAAACTATAAATCAGTTGTACAGTCTGTCCGGAAGCTATTGTTAATGTGTCTCTGGATGCGGCGTTGTTGGTAATAGTAACTGTCGCTGTACCAGAATTGATATTTATTAGATGTTTAACTTCGCCATCTACTGTACCGTCAGCCATAGTCGCAGTGACCGCAGTACCCATGTTGAAGAAAGTTATTGGTGCAGATAATGCAACTGTTGCGGGTGTTGCCGTTATATTCTGAGTACCGAGTGCCAACTTAGTTTCGATTGCAACTGCACCAGTACCCTTAGAATGAAGTTCTAAATTGATGTCTGCGTTAGAACCTACTGATCGAATCTCTGGATGAAGAAGGTGCGAAGCGTTACCAATACTGATATTGTTTATCGCATTATTGTCTGGAGAGAATGTAATCAGTTCGTTACCGGCACTATCCTGAAGATTGGTTCCGATACGGAAAGTTTCAATTAATGGATCGATCAGAGTCTTGTTAGTCAAAGTCTGAGTATGACCATTGAACGTGAACTCGTCATTACTGCCCAATACAGGTAGAGTTACGTTTCTGTTAGACGCAATGTCAGACGCAATTAAATTAAAAGAATGGTTGCCACCAGCGTCAGTTAGTGTTAAACTAGAGACAGTGGGACTAGTAAGTGTTTTGTTTGTTAGTGTCTGAGTCGCAGTAGTAAGTACGAAGTCACCTGTCGCATCCGGAAGACTCAAGACACGATCAGCAGTTGGATTTACTACGGTCAGTTTAGTCTCGAAATCATCTAAACTTGTTCCTTCAAAGACGATACCATCATCCACGAAAGATACACCACCGGAGAGGGTATCACTATCACCACCTAGAAACTTGTAGAGTTCTACGAAGTTGGCGTTGATCTTTAAACCGGCAGTACGTAGTGTATCACCCGTACCATCGTTAGCAACTGTTCCTCTGTTTAATACTTGTCTTGTCATTAGTCTTTTCTACCTAAAGATTGATACTTCTATTTATACGTTTTATAGCAGTTCGTCCAGAGTTATTTCTCCGTCCGAATCACCTACTTGTCCTACCGCTGGGTTGTTACCATCCGTTCTTTCAACATTTCGCCAAGTGAATTGTTCTTGGTCGATGGTCTCTAGACTAGACAGACCCATAGCTGATCCACTGTCATCGGTATCTTCATCGAATGTTGGTGAGTTGGGTTCTAAGTACTCTAATATGTTACTCTGTAACCCATGTACCTCACCGATAGTGATTTCTCCAACATCCTTAATGTCATTACCACCCTGTGGATAAGACGATGGACTTCCCATAGTTGTTCTGAATATCATCTCGTCTCCATCTGGATTGATTGCCACATCGAATAGTGCGGTGTGTTGTGCATAACCTTCTGGATGTCTCATAGTAGCAATACCCTCGATTTCTTTCGGTGGTAGATCCAGTGTGCCAGGAAATGGTTGATTCTCAATATCCAAATCGACCGATCCTACCAACTGTACTTGAGAACCCAAATACATACCAGCAGGGTGTACAAACAACTTATACACCTCTTTCCACTTGGAGATTGCCAGTTCACTTTTAATCTGTATCGCATAGTTCTGATACAGTTTATCGTCTGTTATATACCTCTGCGAGGATGCACCGATCTCCGAAGCGTTTAACGTAAACACATTCTTCTTAGTGTAAACGATATCGGGATCAATGTTAAAGAACGTTCGGAAGAACTGTTGAATAGAGTACTTAGTACCTTTAGAACGATACAGAGTATTAGAGTACTTTGCAGCCTCTCTCTTATCCGCAAATCCTTCGAAATAAGATTGACCTAACAACAACTCATCTTCAACAAAAGATAACAGATCTATATCAGTCTGCGTGATATCCTTGATTAAGAATAACTCATTGAGTAACGTAGTCGGAGAAATCTCTTCTTCTTCAAATTTATAGTACTTTGTTAACAAAGTTACTAACTTAGGAAAACTAGCACATATATGATCGGGAAGTACTTCCTCAATCTTATAATGTCGTAGATTTATCTCCCTACGGTTTAAGTCATCGAATGTCTTGTCTGCGTGTCCGGCCATTAGTTAGTCGCTGTCGTTATGATGCCAGTTGTTTGTGATCTAGATTCGTCATAACTGAGGACATCGTTTCTTTGTGGAGTAATCGCAGACTGATTAGCGGGGAGTGCAGAGATTTTAACTGTGGTCTGACCACCCGTGATACTATCGATCTGAAGTCCTACAAAAGAAACAACACCGTTCACGTCAAACGATCCTACGTTATCAACCAATACTCTGTTGTCATTAAGATCAATGACCTGTAACACATTGGAGTTCAACTTGTTTCGAATCGAACAGTTGATGTTTTGAAGTACAAAGTTAGTTGATGTTATGATATACTCTTCATCGTCAAACTCTTCGATCATTACTGGAAACTTCAGAGTGTGATTCTGTATTCTACCCAGTATCGGAGTAATACTCTGTTGCATCTTGACGGCCGAACGTGAAGACAGGATAGCCGGAGATATATCATCAATCAAAGTCAGTAGATTAGATCGTCTAAACGACTGATCAAACTTACCAGTATTCTGAGTAAAGTATTGACGTGTTACGTCTTCTACTTGTGACTTAATAGTGTTCAGTGTCAGTGAAGTTAATCGTTCGTTAAACTGGAACTTAGTATCGAGTTCAATACCAGTTCTAACTGGATCAGCAAACTTCAAGTCAAATGATGCGATGGACAACTGAGACGCTAAGTCTAAGATGGACTGTTTTGTTGACTCGACAGTAACTTCGGGGATTTCAGAGTTAAAGAGAACAGACATAAAGACTGCGCCATACTCCTTAACAATGTTATCTTCTCCACCCCAAGACTTGATATCCCTAATCAAAGAAGAGAAGTTACGTAACACAAGAGCGGAGTAATCCGAATGTGTTACCATTCTGTTCTGAGATGCATACTGGAAAGGTGCGTTCTTACGAATCGATTCTAAAGATTCTTTCTCCGCACCGCCAGAAGAAACTGATTCGGTGGTTATTGTAGGTACTAATTCGGTATTCGCATTGATCTGAATAGCGTTAACTGGTTCGAATGTTTCTGCGAAGTTTGAACTTGGGCCCTGTGTGGAGAGATATTCCACGACAATCTTGTTGCCTGGCGCTGGGGTTCTACCTAGAGTCGTACCGTTACCGAACGTCAATTCAAAGAAACCGTTAGGCATCTCCTTCATGATGTATATGGTCGAATCAGTATCAATGACGCTTGTATTCAAAATGTTTTTATATGCGGTAAAGTCCAATGATGTTGAACTAGGATGTACCTTAACTACCGCAGTACTGAGATCTAAGTTCTCGTCTGGAATGATGTATGTGATGTTTTCAGTATTATCGCCTGAGATAAATGTCTTAGTCTTTGCACGACCTTCCTTAATAGGAATGATGTTAGAACCGTTATTTTGTTTGAACTCGTAGAAACCAAAACCATCGTCTGACGCAGATATTGCTTCGGATGTCTGGAAAGTAAACTCAAGACTATCAACTGTACTTACAAACCTGTAACCAGCTGCGATAGATATTCGTGGACTACGGTCAACAATACCAGATAGGTTCAATGACATCTTGATAAATGCCTTTGATGCGTTCTTACTATCCGGAACATAACCGATACCTTCGGACAAGGATACCAACGAACTACGTAGTTGGGCCGTTCCAAGGAATGATTCGTTCAAGGCGAAGTTGGCAGTCAATGCATTCATATGCGTATTGTATGCCAGTACGTCCAGTATATTAGATAGACCGGACGCTTCGAAGTTGTAGTCCTTGAACTCTTGTTGTTGTTCTAGGTAGATCTTCAGGTTGTTCTTGATTGCCTGAAAATCTAGTGCTGTTGATTTTATCGTTGTCGCCATTTATCTTAACCTACTTAATACGGTAGTAAATTCTACGAGTTCTCCAGTGTTGATTATCTTAAAGATAACCGTAACTTCCACTGCATTGTCATCCGGTTGCATGTTAACAACTACTCTCAAAGAGGGTACGTCAACACGGGGTTCATACACTTCGATCACGTTTCTGATTTCACGAATGATGTTTTTTTCTGTCGCAGGATCTGCCAGTTCAAACAGGAAATTGTATAGGTTACCGCCACAATAGGGATTGAATGGTTTCTCTCCCTGATTGGTCAGTAATAAATTCTTAACTGCGAACTTAACAGATTCGACATTACGTTTTCGGAATACGTCTTTGGTTGTCGGAGACACGGCCAATGACAGATCCAGATCTGAATACTCTCTGTTCTTAGTTGCCTGTACGGTAGAGGACGCTTCTAAATTCCTGTCTTCTATCGATAATGATCTTGTGATTGCCATAGTAGTCTCTTAAATAACCTTGTATCTATTTATACGATTTAATCTAACTTAACTTCGATTAATTCTCCGCCAGACAGTTGTTTTCCATTATAAATGGTAGAGATACCCAACCCAAAGTTTAGGTCAAATGATTCAGTCACTTCGGGCATCTCAACAACAATCTGAGATGTCAACGAACCATCTGGATTGTAGATGTCATAGTCGAGTGTAAGCTTTTCATAAAAACAATAGTCTTTCCAATACTCTGCAATATCAAATGTCGCACTGTGATCTATCTTGCCTTCTCTGTCAATAACTTGATATACTACAAGACGACCATCCTCTTTCTTTAGATTGTCGCCCCCAACCGTCTCTAGAGGGCCACCCTTGTATATACCTTCGCTCACAATAAGACGTACATTGTTGAACAAGTCGGTGTTACCGTTAATCGTTCGATACATCTCTGCGTGGAGATAAAGGTTACGTGCAATTTGTTTACGGTCTTCGGCTGGGCCTACATGAGAGAACGGTGTCTTATCCCCATACGCACCAAGGTACTTTGCGATGGTTACGCCTGGCGCAAGTTTAGTTCTAGATGAGATCTGATCACCATCAAGAAAATTTGGGTTGTATAACGGATCTGGTAATATGATCATCCTTTAAACCTCTTTCCTCTATTCTCAATTGAATTACCTATAGGCACCATACCAAATCTCGAAGACGGTTTAGCTGAAACTGCACGTCCTATCTTCGGTGGACTAGTGTTATCATAGTCAGAATTAAGTCTACCTTCACCTACCATCTTGTTTCCAATCAAAGAACGGTTAGCAGTGTCGCGAATCTTAGACCTAAGTTCTTGGGTTGTCGGAACCTTTTCGAACAGTCCCTCGTAATCGTCACGTAGAAGAATCTTATTCTTGAGTGAGTCAGACGCATCAACAGATATCGCACGTACCGCAAAGTCACCCATTGTCATCATTGCACCAATCGCATCTGCAAGTGGTACTGGTTTCTTAGGTGTTGGAGTCTCTTGTCCTTCCTCTGCTTTCTTAACTGTAGGATCAGTTGCAGATCCAGATGCCCCTAATGCACCAGCGGTTCCCGCCTTCTGTGCTTGGAACGCAGTCTTTGCCTTGTCTGCTACGTTTGCGTTGTATGACTTAATCGCCTCTGTTGCCTGTCCGTGGAATGATCCATAGAACGCAGCACCAGATGCAAAAGGAACCGCACCCATTGGCCCCATGTAAACGGGAGAAGTCATCTCTACTTGTTCACCCCCAATCACACCTTTCATACCCATGACGGATAATTCAGAACCTGTGATAGACATAACAGGTGATGTAGCAATGTATTCTGATCCCGCAGTCGTAGTCAAACGATTATCGGTCATCAACTGGAGTTCTCCCTGAACATGGTTCTTGTAGTAACCCTTAGTCCAGTTAGAGTTATTGCCCAGAGTAATCTCCGCCCTATTCTCCACGGTCTTGTATGACGCAGATCCCTTAGTCGTATATTCGGTGTTCTTCGATACTTCGGTACGTTTGTTTAGTAAAACATGTTGCCTTGAGTTACCATGTATATTAAGATTATGATTACCACCCACGTCCATATTCCAGTCACCCGTAACCGTCTGGTTCAGATTACCTTTATAGACCATCTCCGCATCACCCTCTACGATGACCGTATTGTCTCCTCCGGTCACCTCGACTTTATTGTTCGGGGATGATATAATAATAGAACCGTCCGCTCGCATTTCGATACCACCACCCTTACGGTGTTTGATAAGAATACGTTCTCCGCCTGGCGTATCATCATGTTCAATCACATGACCAGATGCGGTCTCCATGACCTGATTAAACGGATACTGTGATGGTTGTTGATCTTCTATATTAAGTGATACTTTATAGTCACCACCCCCAACATAGAGTTCATTTACCTGAAACCCACGGGCAGCTTGGTTTATACTAGACGTATAGTGATAGTTAGTTCTAGGAAACTCACCAGTAGGATCTTGAAATCCTTCCTGTGGTACACCAAGTGTTTTGTCCTTGGCGGTATTCTTTCCTAACGAATTTTTATCTGTTTCTGTTGTCATTGTGGTTTCTTCGTTATCAATTCAGATGGAGTTAAAGACGTGTCTACCGATAAGTCTTCGTATACAGACTTCTTGCGGAATACCGTTTCTACATATTGCGTTACATCAAAGTATGGGTCAGTCACCAAAGGTTGTATTTCGTTATGACCAAATATCTGTCCACCATGATATCTTCTATAGAATGCTTCACATACTGATTCAAAGGTTGTCATCTGTTCACGAGTGAATGACTGTGAGGAACGATACTGATCTGGATTATCGCAACCAGTCGAACAGTTTAAACCACCGACCAAACATATCTCGATCACCTTATCCGTGTGACCATTTACCACATTAGAGGTTTTTCTATCCATTGGTCTAGCTCTTTGTAGACGACCGTCTCTACGAATAATTAAGTGGTACTGGATACCATCTTCACCTGAACTAGTATGGTCAACATGTATCTCTTCTGCGCCAATGTTCTGGTTAGTATAAGTGTCTGACGCATGTACAACCATTCCAGTAATAGGACGGTTGATAAGTCTAAATTCTGTACCCAGTTCTTCCTTAGAATCAATATAAGTGTACGATTCAAACGCACTACTCTGACCATCGAACTTAGCAAGTGTCTCAGTGAGATCAAAGTCTTCAACTACAAACGATTCTGAGGTAGTTATAAGTGAACCAGAAATTGTGGTGTCTAATGCAGAGAAATCTGCCTCAGCAGCGAAGACACGTTTCTGTGTCGATTCGATCTCTGCATCACTGATACCTGCGGCCTTCGCCTTTACTTTGACCTCATTAACAAACTCATCGTTGGTCTTACCTTCGGGTATCGTTCCGATAACAGCCTTCATTTTAGGACTGAGTGTTTTATCTTCTCTGATTGTTGATTGTGTCGCCTTCGCAACACCTTCTAAAGTACCATCCAATGCAGAAGAAACAATTTCCGTGACTTTACTTAATCCAAGGTTTGCGTTACTGGTAACACCTCGCACTAGGCTAGTCGCAGCGTTGGTAATGTCCTCTGCGATATCCTGTAACATGCCAAGACCAGTCTTAACCGGAGACTTATTGAAGAAGTCTTGCAATGCACCTTGATTCTTTTCTAATCCTTGGAGCGGTGCATTGGTTCCACTAGTGATCGCGGCACCGATATCACTCGCACTCGCACTAATGGAGTTTAAATTATTCTGTAAATCGGTAGTGCCACTACCAATATCGTTCTTAACATTACTCAATGGGTCTGCGGCAGGGTTCAATGATTGAATGGAAGATACCTCTGCGGTAATATCTGCGACCATACCTTCTGCCTTCTTTATGGTATCGGTAATCGCACCCAGTCCACCAGACGCACCCCCACCTGTTCCAGATGCAGCCTTTACTTCACTCGCGACCCCTTGGATCTTTGACTTCAATGCAGAAGACTTACCTTCAACATCGGATGCAGTTGCACTAATTGCGTCTAGAGATGATGCACCTAGTGTCTCCACTTCTAGTTTAGCAACAGGTGATCCTAGTCCGGTTAACTGAACAACCACGTCAGATACAGATTGTTCTTCTTGGACGCCTTCGGTTATAGTAGTTTCCGCACCGGAGTCCGCACCCACTGTTACTGTGAGATCAGGAACAGACAGGGTCATCAGAGAAGATGCGGGATCTGCGACACCGGATAATCCTGTTACCTGATCACCAAAAGAACACGCAGCGTCACCCATGGCGGTCTGACCGGCGTTATCGATCTTAGACTCCATACTAGTAATACCACCGAAAACCGCACCCGTTTCACTACCCAATAGTGTCGCATTGTTTGCGAACGTATTTTCGGTTAACGCTTTTGCAGTTGCATCGAGATTATCACCAATACTCGAACCAGCTTGGTTGTCTGCTAATCTAGCATTAAGTTGACTTTTATTTAAAGGCATTATTCACCTATTAGTTCCTGAAGACCAATGCAGAGTCTCTCTACACTTTCGAAGTCACTCTCTTTCTTTACACCAAGATAATACTTTGCAAAGACTCGTTGACAATTGTTCTTTAGACCTTTTTCGTTAGTATCCGTTTTACGTAAACGAATGTTTGCGGCCGCTTGACTACTATTTAGTTCAAATTTAGTGAAGACCAATTGAGTCGCATATTTCGCCCAATCGTTACTAAAGTTCTTGAGTAATAGTTTACGTTCGTTTTCCCATCCCGCAATACCTAGAGGATTATCTTCACCCGCAGTCTCTTCTCCGGTGTGGTTAAGTCTTGACTTGAAAATAAGTCCTGCCATAATACCGACAGATTGTTTCAACGTGTAACCAGCACTAAGGAAGTACTTGACTCCCTCTAACTGACGAGACTGCATTGTATTACCATAGACTCGACCGACATTGTCGTTCTCGACCTTTACCGCATCGACAACACCTATTTGTTGTTCAAAGAATACCACGTCTTGTGAGATTCTCTCTTGTACCGTCTTGAACTGAACATCACGTTGAACACGTGTCGGATACTCTATCTTAGGTATAGATCCTAACACTAGTGGTATCTGTGAAGCAACACCGTCCATAAAGAATCCGAATACCGTTGCACCTGAAGACAGTCTAGGTGTACTACCTAAACCAGACACACCCGCCTCTGTGGTAGGTAGTACTACTTGGGCCCAAGGTAGATCGTTCTGCGGTATCTCTCTTGTAGATGGATTGTGTACTCCGTGTACACGAATCTTGACACGACCTTCTAAACCATATGGGGGTGTGTGGTCAACAACATCTGCAATAAACCAACGAGTATTGTCACCATAGTATTCTGTTTGGATTGCTTTCATTATCCTCTCACCAACTTGCACACGGTCATAACAACATCATGACGTGTGTTCTTGAATGTGTGTCTTGTGTTATAGATTAGGAACTCACCTGTTCGTAATAAGTCGAAAGGTTCGGTTGACTGTGGGTCACCATCATCGGAGATTGTTTGAATCTTAACTATATCACCAACACTGGCCTTTGCAACAATGAACCCTGCGCCTGGAACTGTTAATTCAAATTGATTCTTGTATAACATATTCCTTATAGCAATGTTTCCAACCTTGGTCTTGAAACTGCCTGGCTTCATTTCATCATGATAACTCTTGAAGGTACCATATGTGCCTGTAGATGTGACTTGATGATATATTTTAGAATCTAATTCATCAACGTATTCATCATTTAGTTTAAATTCTTCTGGATATACGTTTTGTTTCCCAGCCTCTATTATACCAGAATCTGAGATCTTGTCAAGCAATTTTTTTACACTAAAGTGTTCAGAACCAATTTGTCCTGTCGAAAGGTTAGTGTTTCTGTAAGATGAACCAACACCACCAGACATCATCTGTTTAAATGTGTTCTGCATCTTGGCCGTTCTCATAGTCTGCACTTGGAATGTACGGTGTAACGGGGATTTATCTTCGGTCTTCTTTACGTTTGATGGTGAGTAAAGATACGGTAATTCACTATTCCAAGGATTTTGTTCCAACATCTTGTCAAGACTACCCAACCGAATATTAGTGTCGTGTATAGATGCATACAAGAATAACGGACAACCATTGGTGGTAGTAGCTCTGTCTCTCAACCAATCACATGCTTCGAGTGGATGCAAGTAAGGAATCAGTACCTTCATGTTGCTTTGAATAGACGGTTCTAGATAGGACAAGTCCACGTCTTTCTTTAGATCATGACCACATATCTTAGTGATCTCTTTCTCTAATGTGTCTTTGACTGTACGTGATATCTTCTTCGACTTACTAACGACTGCGTGTTCGTCCATGATAGTGAATACATATATACTGGCTTGTCCAGCATCATTACTTTTAATCACTTGATCAATACTAGTCATCATAAATGATCTGGACATTACTGGCAATAAAGTTTTATCTTCAGATGCCATTTCAATGAATAATCTTTCGGTTCCAGAAAATCCTATACCATCAATGAAACCCTGATCATCGGATATAGCGATTTGTCCAGAGATATAAGGTTTCTCTAGACTCTCGAAGAATACCAATTCTACAATGTTCGAGTTCAAATTGATACGGTTAGACACTTCCTCACCACCCGTTTGTTCGGCAGTAATAAACGCTTGCGTTATCTTATATTGTGATTGGTTCTCGTTCTTCATCGGTTATTTGTCAACCTATAAAATTCTTTAGTTACACTTTCAACACTAGTGTTTTTCAATACCTTGATCTGTTTCAAGTCATCGTTACGTGCAACCATTCGTTCATAGTAGGTCACTTCGGTTAACGATGAAGGTATCTCCTCCACAAATGGATCAATGTCTACGTATTCTCCAGCTGAGTTTTCATAATGATGTACTGCGTTGTATTGTGCATCTTCTCTGTGAATACGTGCAAATACTACCAGACCCGTGGTATCGTCACGGAAGTATATCTGTTCTCCTGCCTGAAACCTTGCTTCGCCATCATTAAACAGTCTCACCCTTGTAGTCAACGTATACTCGTAGTTACCGACTTCGAATGGGATGTTTCTAATATTTACGACAGTGTCTATCTCAGATAGAGTCGTAGAGTACCCAGACAAAGAAACAGGATCTTCAGTTGGATTATCTAAATCCCTTTTCAACAAGATCCACTGATCAGTATTTGCGAAACGTTTCAAAGGATCGGTCAAAGTTATTTCGGTCGCACCATTACTGTTAACCGTTATAACGAAGTCTTCGTTGTCTTCTATGTACGCATGTTCAGTATCAACCACCAACTGACCCAAGTCTAGGTTTCGTTTGATGATCGTTCCTACGGTACCCGATATCTGACCTGTTATTGTTCGTCCCACCTTGAAGTCATAACCACCTTCGGCAGTTGCAATATCTGCGGTAGTTGTGATTATACGATGAGGATAGAAACCTTTAGCACGTTCCAATAACTCTTCGTTTTGCAAAGGCCAGCCAGACTCACGTAAGTGGTCGTTCATCAAATAGAACGTCCAGTAATGAGTGTAGTCATCATACAACTGTAAGGCCAACGTATCTGGTCTATCTCCGGACTTGATAGTATAATCTTCGTAGAATGCCTGTTGCGGTTTGACCTGATCAATGATATCGACATATTGACTAAGATTCTGGAAAAGAGAATACGAAGTCTCGTCCCCGAACTTATAATATATCTTCTCAAATCGTTGAAAGTATTTTGTACTCATTAGAATCCAACTCCATCCGCATCCACGTCAAGAATATCTTTCTTGGATAGTGTAACGGTTTCGGTAAAGTTAAGGTTCATATCCACTTCGAGGAACTCTCCGTCATCATGGAACGCCATCTGACTCGCATTGTAAGTGGTATCGACCGAACGTAAGAAACAAGGTTTAACTTTGTGTGCAATAGTCTTACCATCATATTCGAACTCAAGGTTAAACTTGTTAGGGAACTGATAACCCAGAGACAACTCTTGTCCACCAATTGTAACAGGAATGTCTTCGGGATACAACTCACTACGGAAAAAGTTAACGATCTTCTTGACCTGTGCAGCCTCTTCCTTAGACCGTGCGATCATCTTAAAGTTAAATGCAAACTCTCGCATATTAACTTGTTTGAATAACGAGCGTTGGTTTGGATTCGTGGTAACACCTGTCTGTAGTTTAAGACCCGCAGTAACTTCATCACTGAACTTACCAGCAGACGATGCAAGTTTAACTGTTGCGAGTTTTGCAAGACCATCGTTTGCACCACCACCAGTAAGACCATTTACAAATGACCCTACACCATCTGCCATAGAACCTAGTACCGATGCACCACCCGCGACTGCCGCACCTGTTGCACCTACATCAACGTTTTCGTATGTGACATTGTCACGGAACTGTAGACCCTGTGGTAGGTACAAAAGAACTTCGGTATCGACAATCTGTCTTGGTCGCATACCCATATCAGTTTCGTTCTGTAGACCATTGAATGCACCAACGTCTTTAGATAGTTCTTCTAATTGTGCGGTAACCTCAGATAGTTCCTTGGACGATACGTCAGTAGCAGTACCGTAATCACCTTCGTTTTCCTTGGCCTCCGCTTTAACCTGATCAAGAAGATCCTGTCTTTTCTTTTTTAGATTCTTCATATCCTGTTGTTTATCGGATAAGATATCAGATAAACCTGTATTGAAGTACTGTTCAGCGAACAGAGTAAATCTGATTCTACCTTTATAATCATCTTCGTCATGAAGAGGATATTGATATATGTTTTTTGCGCTCATAACTTTTCCGATAAATAGGGTTATTAAAAACTACTATTTCTATTTATAAGGATTCTATGGCATATTCTGGCAAATTTAAACCAAAAAACCCAGAGAAGTATTTGGGGGACGTGACCAACATAGTGTATCGATCATTGTGGGAAAGACACGTAATGCGCCATTGTGACAACGACTCTAACATCAAAGAGTGGGGATCGGAAGAGATTGTCATACCTTATCTATATGAAGTGGACAGAAAATATCACCGTTACTTCATGGACTTTGTTATTGTGTACAAGAATGGTACGACTAAACTGATCGAAGTGAAACCTTTCAAGGAAACTCAACTACCCAAGATGAAAGGTAGACGTACTAAACGTATGTTAACAGAATCGTTTACCTATGTCAAGAACCAGAACAAATGGAAAGCTGCATCTGAGTATGCAAAGGATCGGGGGTGGGGATTTGAGATATGGACTGAAAAGGAGTTGACTGCGATGGGTATTATGCCTAAATCGACTAAACCATTAAAACCATTAAAACCTTTTAAGAAACGTAAAAAATAAGTATAAATAGACGTATGAGTAATTTATTTAACAGACTAGAACTACAGGCATTCCGTGCGGGAGTTACACCTCGTACCAAGGAAAGTCGCGATTGGTTCCGACAGAAAGCATCGAATCTACGATCTATCAACCGTGAAGCGTTGATGAAAGAAGATCCGTTGAAAAAACGTGATGCGGGTAAAGCGGACAATCGTGAGATGATCGGTAGTATGCAGATGTTTTTCTATGACCCAAAACATAAGAAGACGTTACCGTACTACGATGCATTTCCATTGGTTATCATTATCGGGCCCGCAGAAGGTGGGTTCTATGGACTCAACTTGCATTACTTACCTCCAATACTTCGTGCGAAGTTTCTGGATGCGTTGATGGGTGTACTTGGACAAAAGATGACCACAAGTGCAAGACGTGCATTAACTTACAATATGTTGAAGAAGGCCGCCAAGATGCGGTACTATAAACCATGTTTGAAACATTATCTAACCGCACATGTTAAAAGTCGGTTTGCTGAAGTTCAAACACCTGAGTGGGAGATTGCAACATTCTTACCGACTGCACAGTTCCGTAAGGCAAACTCACAGAAAGTATTCTACGATTCAAGGCAAAAGATAGATGGCTAACCAAGTAAACCAAATAGGTAATATTGAGCAACTCAAGACTCTGATCGGTAGGAGTGGTGGCGTGCAACGTCCCAACCTATTCCGTGTACAGTTACCACCTATCGATGGTTATGACACCAAAGATCTAAACTTATTGTGTAAGGCAGTCACCATGCCGGGTCGTCAGATAGGTACAATCGAAAAACAGATGGGTACATTCAAGATGGACGTTGTTAACGCAATGACCTTGAGTGAAGTAACTATGGTGTTTCATGTACCATCTAATCATATCGTCAAGTCTTACTTCGAGGCATGGCAGTCTGCGATGTGGACACGTGGTGAGGTGGGTTACTACAAAGACTATTGTAGAGATATCGTTGTCGAGACTATACAGAAAGGTGCGTCTATTCCGTTGTACAACAAACAGATTCCGTTCTTGACCAAACTGTCACCGACTATCAGAAACAGATTACCAGACATCGGCCCATTCAAGTTCTCTCAAGGAGAGATTGATCTTGATTTGGGAACAACAGATGAACCAGCATACACGTGTCGATTAATTGATGCAATGCCGACTACATTAAGTGACATCCAGTTGGGTGACGATCAAACAGACGCACTTATGGAACTTACGATATCGTTCAAGTTCAAAGATTGGTACAGTAAAGCTCACGATGCGAAGCGACTTTTTAGTGGACTAAATATACGTTAGACAACCCTGAATTAAACTATTTCTAAATTATTAGGAGAAATGAAATGGCATTACCCAAGTTAAACACCGCACCGTTATATGAATTGGCGGTGCCTTCAACAGGACAGACAGTGAGTTTCCGTCCGTATCTTGTGAAGGAAGAGAAAGTGTTGATGATGGCGTTTGAATCTGGAGATCAGAAACAAGCGTTGAAAGCAATCGTCTCGACAATCGATGCGTGTGTTCAAGAGAAGTTGTCGGTCAGAGACTTAGCAACATTCGATGTAGAGTATATGTTTACTCAGATTCGTTCTAAGTCTGCCGGTGAGAAATCAACTGTAATGTTGAAGTGTAAAGAATGCGGGACACAACACGAGTACACAGTTGACTTGTCAACGATTGGTGTTGATATCCCAGATGATAGTAATCTGATTGAACTGACCGATGACATAACGATCGAGATGCGGTATCCACCATATGGTTCATTGATGGATAGTAATCTAAACGCTGATCAGATGGAATTAGGATTAGCGATGGTCGTAAGTAGTGTTAGCGCAATCATTACTACTAACGGACTAGAAGAAGAACGAATAGATGCGAAAGACGTATCTAAAAAAGAAGTATACGAGTTCATCGAATCGATGACGAGTGAACAGTTTGAGAGAGTTACCCAGTACATCGGTGATCTCCCAGCCATGAAACACAATGCGAAGTTTACTTGTTTGAATTGTGGTACCGAAAATGATATGGAACTTAAAGGGATATCGGATTTTTTATCCTAAACCTTTCTCATGATAGTCTTGTGAATCATTATAAGACGAATTTTGCAATGATGCAACATCATCATTATAGTTTAACAGAACTGGACATGATGATGCCATGGGAGAGGGAGATCTACGTCAGTATGTTATTGGAACACATTAAAGAAGAGAATGAACGTATAGAACAACAAAATAGACAAAACGGGCAGTAAGAGATGGCAAAACAGGCGAACATTCAAGGTGCGATCGACAAACTAAGAACTTCTAACGAGAAGACTTTTGGGGAAATCAATGATCGTTCAGGTGAAATTGCATTCAACACACGAACCACTAAGAATCTTATTGGGGACATGCTGGATGGGATGGCGCTCGATCGTCAAAGAGGTCAAGACGAAGAAGAGACCGTATCACCAGCAGGCAGTGGTGGTAGTAGTTCTCCGGAAAGTAAGGACTCTGGTGGCGGACTTGGTATCGCAAGAATGTTGGCGGGACTCGCTGGTGCAGCCCTTGGTTTCGTAAAGGGTTTTATAAGTGCGTTTACTAGACCGTTGATGAAAGCATTAAAGTCTTTCAAGAAAGCATTCTCGTCAAGTAACTTAGGTAAAACCATAACTCAGTTCGGTAAGAACCTGTCCAAACAGTTTAAGTTATTCTTCCGACCACTGGTCAATACACTCAAGAACATTCGTCTCGCCTTCTCAGAGGGTCTCAAGGGTAATGCTAAAGTAGTCCGTGGCGCTATGGGTAGAATGATGAATCCAGTAAAAGGATTCGTTGGTATCTTTGGTCGTATCGGTAACTTGTTAAGTCCGATAGTCAATGATTTGAAGAGACGTATCAAGGTTGTCCGAAAATCAATCGGTCTACTCCGAACGGGAGTGTCAAGTGTATCTGGATTCTTTGGTCGTATCGGATCGGTATTCTCTAAAGTAGGTAAAGGTATAAAGGCTGCGGGTACGGCACTAGGTAGTCTAGGAAATGTCTTCAAAGGTTTCTTCAAAGTATTCGCCACCATTGGTCGTGTAGTTGCGTTCCCTATAACCATCATCACTGGATTGGTCGGTGGTTTCATGAATATGTTTAAAGAAGGTAAGGAGTCTATGGCCAAAGGCGATAGTTTCTTTAAAGTGTTCGTCAATGGTTTCTATGGATTCATCGAAGGCGCGATCAACGCTGTTATCATGGCGCCATTAGATATGTTGAAAGATGGTATCGGATGGATTGCTGGTAAACTAGGATTCGAGAACTTCGAGAACATGTTGGCAGGATTCAGTTTCTCTGGTTTGTTCAGTGGACTTATCGATGGTATAAAGAACATGATCTTCGGAATCGCAGACTTCTTTGTACAACTAGTGACAGATCCGATCGGACTATTCAAGAAGATAGGCGCAGCTATCGGCAATTTCATGGGTTCTATCGGAGAGAGTATTTCTGGTATGTTCGGTAAATTGATTGATGGTGTGTTCGGGTTCTTCACGGGCGATGAAGGTATGTTCGCCAAACTAGGTGAAGGTGTCGCTAATATCAAGAACAAGTTTAGAGAGTTTATCCTTGGTATGTTACCAGAGAGAGGATCGTTCCTTGAGAAGTTCGTTCCCGATGCCGTTTATGAGTGGGCGGGTACTACTGCACCTCCTGCTGCTGCGGGTGCAGAACCAGTTGCATCTGATACTGCATCAACACCAGAAGGTACCATGACTAAAGAGGAACTAGAACAACAACTAGTTGCAGATAAAAAAGATCTTGCGGATGCACAGTCATCACTTGAAGACGGAACAGGGGACGAATACGATGTCGAGGCGGCGCAGATGTTCGTAGATGCAACAGAGGCGCAACTTGCTGGACTCAAAGAATTAACCGTCACTAACAAAGATTTGAATGAAGCAAAACTTGAGGCAATCAAGACTGGCGATACAACTAAGTTGAATGAAACAAAAGAAGAACTGAGACCTGTTAAATCTTTTGAAGAGAAGGAATCAGAAAGACTTGCAAGAATGAAGGAAAAACTTGCAAGTGGTGAAGGATACTTTAAGTGGTCTAAAGAAGAAATGGCATCCGCAGATGCAGATGAAAGAGCATCGATGGAGTATGACAATTCTGCGGAAGGTCAGTCAGAACAGTTAGAACAACTTAGAGAAAGCATCGCAAGAAAAGAACAACAACTAGCGGACTTCGAACAGAAACAAGCGAAGAAAGATGCGGACATTCAGAAGTTCGGTTCTGAAGAAGCTGCTAAACTTTCTCGTATGTCTGAGGCAGATCGTGAGAAGAATCTTGCACGTGCAAGAGAGATGATAGCGAGTTCTCAGAGAGGCGAAGAGGTTCTTGCAATCAATAAGAGAAGAGCAGAAGCGTTACTCGCTGCAGACGCACAAAGACAACAAGCAATGATTGTCGCGCCATCTACTAACGTAGTAAATAACAGCGCACCTACTACCGCAGTTATGAACATGAACATGCCTGCAACCGATGCATTAGATCTGAGTTACGGTACATAAAAAAAGGGACTCCGAAGAGTCCCTATAACCATTACGGTTTATCCTAAGGCAGGATTCTTTATTCCTCTGCCGCCATCTTAGCGAAGTATGACAGAGAATCGTCTTCATCATTAGATGATGACTCAATCGTTGGTTGCGGTGCAGCCACGATTGTTGGTTCTGGACTAGAAGATACTGGTGCAGCTTCCGCAGATTGCGTCAACGCCTCATTCTTCATAGTAGAACCCGCACCTACTGAGTGACCCAGTACAAGTTGTAGACGAGAATTTAGATCCTCATACGACTTGTAGTTAGCGGGATCAACAAACTCCCGTAGTTCAAACAGTTGGTTGTAGGTCGCCTCAAGTCGTGTCTCATCAGCATCAAATAATGCGTTTGGAGATTTGAACTCCGACTTATCATAGTTACGATAACCCGCAACATTACGAATCTTCAACTGAAAGTCAGCACCTTCCCAGAAGTTAAATGGGTTGACCGGAGTCTCGCCAGGGAATTGTGGTTGCATAACGTCCATGATCTTATCAAAGATCTTCTTACCATAAACGAACAACTTCACTTGACCTTCGTTCTGAGGGTTAGCCGGATCACTAACAATCAGTACGTTAGAGATGTAGTGCAGTCTACGTTTCTGTTTACGAGCAGTTTCTTTGTCCTCTTCGTTACCAGAGTTCCACAGACGTGAGTTCAACTCACCGACTGGATCCTTCTGACCGATTGAAGTAAGAGACTTCTCGATATACCATTGACCAGTTGGGCCTTTAAAACCGTGATCCCAGTAACGTTCCCAAGGGAGTTCCTGACCTTCGGTTTCAGGTAAGAATCGAATTACCGCATATCCATTACCAGCGTCATCGACAGTTGGTTTCCAGATACGGTCATCATCGTATTTGTTTTTAGTTTTCTGACCACCAGCAACTTCTTGGGCGGCAGATACGAGTTTAGAGATGTCGGTGCGACCCGACTTTAGATTTGCAAAAGACATATTGTTTCCTTATATTAACAATGTATTAACAGATTATCCACTTGTTGCTCATAATGTAAGACAGTATTATACCACACATAGTATTCGTATGGCAACTATTATTTATACAGATCGGAAATTAATCATTTCTGTATTCTTCCCAACCATGCAGTGACAACTAACCTCGTTCCCTGTACAACAGGAGACGCAGCGTGCCAATGTTCAGCTGGAAATACTATGGTCTGACCTTCTTTCATTTCAGGTGAATAACCAACATCGTCATCCTCACTTGAATATAAAACAAGACCGTCCCCTTCATAGTCATCTGATAGTTCAAGAATACTCACCGTAGTGTATACTCTATTCTCCTCCTCACCGATAATGCGATCATAATGTTTATCAAACTTCTGACCCTTATCATAATGAAGAACATCTATCTGACTGACTTCTAGTTCATCGTGCATGGATGCCACTTGTTCACAGAACTCCGGATACCATGTGCGATGAACGTCTAACTTAGTACTAGTGCGTTTGTTGGATAGATATCCAATCGGTTCGCCCGAACTAACCTCACTAGGTATCACTCGAAATCTTCCGGAGTAGAAATCATCCTTGATCTCATCCAGAAGTTCTTTATCCACAATGTAACCGCCCTTATACATCCAATGTATTAACCTTGGGTATTATATTCAGATCCATCGCTTCCTTCTCAAGTTGTTCTACTATAGGCAGATTGAGGTACTTCTTAATATCTTCTATCTCGATATTATTTTTTTCACACAACCAGACTATTGCATCAAGGTAAGACATCGAGTTCGTCCGAACTGCCGTCTCCACCATCGATGAGAACTTCTTCTTGTTTAGAAAGTTTTCTTTCGTGGACTCTTCTTGGTTCATCTCCACCATACCACTCCTTTTTCAGTTCTTGTGTCCACACTTGATTGATGTCTGGATACCATGTACCCACAGATCGTTTCGGTGTTCCATCGGGATAGTACGCCATTGTCGTACAGATTGTCATCATTCGGCCTTCACGGTTACGACCGTAACGACTGTCTTGATACACACCCCCAGATAGATAGGACTTCAAGTTTTTCAGATAGACCTCCAAGATCTGGTATTCGTGTCGTTCCTTACTATCCTTAGATAGACGTTGTCTCTTTATGGAACTAAGTTCAGAAGTGATTTCTTTCACCCACTCCCGAACCTTCTTCCAATGGATAGGACTATCTTCGTCCATCTCCAACAACTCAGGAGCGACAGATTTAGATCCATCGTGGCCACGTTTTTCACGAGCGACCCGCAAACGTTCTGCTGCAGCCAGTCGCTGTTCTTCAGTCATAGGTTTACGTTTCTTCTTCATAGATTACTCGATCGGCATAAAGGTTAAGAGTGAATCATAACGGAAAGATCTCCACTCATTAATACTTAGGTCATACACACGACACGCAACTTCTTCGTTGTTCGGTGCCTTGTCTGACTTAGGACGTTTGTCTTCAGGAATCATATCCATCAACAGTGTCGCCTTCATATCACGAACACCACCGTCCTTCACTTTGGTAAATGATAAACTTACCATTCCGTCTCGAAGCATGTCGAGGATTTCATCTTTACTATAAGTCACACTCATGATTTTTCTCCATCTAATTTTCCATCATGTAAATCTTTCAACCACTGGTCACCTTGGTCAAACCAAATTAGAACCTGTTCCATCGAACCCAATAACTTTTCTAGGCTCTCAGATTCATCACTCTTTTCTTCCATCTTACCCTCACCGACCTTACCATCTTTACGGTCAAGAAAATAACGGATAGTGTCCACATAGGTATCACGCAGAAATTCCACGGTTACCGTTTCTGCCTCTTCAGCTGAGATATCAGGTAGAGGTACACGGTTGACCGGCGCGGCACTAGACGTATCTTCTTTGGGTAACGGTACAGAACTATCACCCTTTGTTGCTTTGGTTTTCATATTAAATTTCCCCTATGCGAGTTTTTTCAAGTACGTCACTAAAGTGTGCTTTCGCATAGTCACTAGCATCACTCCAATGAATTTCTGACATGTCATCGAACTTCTCTACCGATGCCACTAATTTATCTACACGTTTCTCATATGCCTCTTTTGCTTGGATCTTCTCCGCAGCACGTTTGATCATGGCATAACGTTGCGCTTTACTTATCTTCATTCTTAACTCCATTTTGCTTAAACTTCTCGGACAACCAACTCTTGTTCATTTCTTCGTACTCTTCCATCGACAGATTCTTCTCATTCCAAGCATCGCGTTCTTCGCAATTCTCTACCCAATGGTTACGCAAAAAGTTCTTCCAAGTTTTGCTACACATCCATTATACCTCATCAAAGGGGAAACAGTCAAGGAAAAGTTCACGTTCTAAACGATACGCTTCCTTTTCCCAAGGTTGATTCATGTAGTCATAACCATCAGCCTTGCGTCCTTTCCAAGCAAACCCACCTTCACTGGTAAGTTGACCTCTAAAGAACTGACGAGCATGAACCATCTCGTGGGCAAGTGCTTGCATTTGGCGCATGAAACTCTGACCTTTAGTCGCAATGGTCAAGTAAACAGTTTTGGTATCTCCCATACAGAGACCCTGCGCTTCATCATCTAACTTAGACTGAAACTCGATCGCAAGTTCACGGGCAGTAAAACGGTGGATATCTAACGCAACCATAAGGTTACGGATGTATTGATCAACAACTTCTTTCTTTGCGTGACGACCAGCAACGTAATACATAATTTAATCTCTCATCAATAAGTACACATTATAAGCGATAGGGCAGATAATGTCAAGCGTTATTTACCAATATCTTTAATATTATTTCTACCGATCACTTGATATGCGCCTTTGTTATAAGCAGGAGCGATAGTATAACCAGATGAAATATCGACCCTTTCTTCACGCGAAAGTGTTTCTTTAACTGTACATTGTACATTATTAGAAACACTTGGGTAGTCCGGTGTGTCGCGCCTGAATGGTGTCTCAGGCGAATACTCCTTGAACTCGACCTTACGGGTCTTAGACTTGCCCCATGCGTTATACGACTTCTTACGACCGTTTGGGTAGTGTCTCATACTGCCGTGCATCATCTAGATATTCTCCAGTCTTCTTGGACTCTTTCTTCTTGTCCGTGTGGGTATCGGGACTATGGTACTTATCCATATTTTTCTTAACAGGGTTCTTACGATACTGCGTTTTGTTTTTCATTAGTGACATCAACCATAATTATATCATACTCGCCTGACATGGTCAAGCGTTCCATCTCATTTAATGCGGAACGAATGCTATCGAACTCACTAATAAGAACATTACTTTCATCCAACAATTGAACCTTCATCACAGACGTTCCCTCAGAGTTTATTGCCATAGTAATCATGAGTCCCAGCCTCCCAGTTCTTTCTCCGAGCGCTGACCTCCATCATGCTGACTAACGTTGCTTTGTAACCACCGTAAGCAAATAAAATTACGAATATTGTGGCCCCCAGCAAAAACATTATGCAACCTCCTTACGTGACACGTGATATTCTGAACGATCGCCTTTCGGCATCATGACATACGACTCCGTACCAGAATAAGACTCTCTCTGAGCAACAAAGTTGCCATAGAAGTTACGAGTGACGAAGTACGGAGACTCCCACTCTTCCCACGGAGTATCGACACGATCTACAACAGACCAGTCAAGAAGATACTCCTCGAACGATTCGTTCATATCCTCGATCAGAGGACAAAGGGCCTTGACAAGATCCTTCGCATCATCTTGCGAGTGATCGAAGTCAAGAACGTAGGTGCTACCACCTTTGTACTTCCAATACTGCGGACAAGTACCTTGACCGTCCCAATCATGGGCGCCATAGTTTTCACGACACTGGGTTTCAATAACTAAACGAAGTCTTGCCATATCAAATCTCTCTATCATCAATTAAGTAACTATTATATGCCATTGGGCAACTATTGTCAAGCATTTATTTTAATAAACTTTCTACGTGACTTCGACCATTGTTTCATAGGTTTCTTGAACAAGATCTCTTCGGTGGTGTTCACTTTGATGTAACCGGCAAGTTGTCCTGCCTTGTTTACAATGTAAGTATGATTGGGGATGTTTTGGTCACCCCAATCGGTGACCTCTTGTAAGTATTCCATTATGATCTCTTCTTACGTGGTTTGAAACCAAGCGCTTCCATTGCATAGACGGGTGAACCAGACACTTCGAAACCATCCTTTTCAGACCAGAATTTGTTTCTGTGGTCAGACAGTTCAATATACTTTTCAATAGTAGCATTCTTGACTAGGAAGTTAGCCCACGACTTCCAAGGTTTAGAACCGTACTTGAATCGAGCGATAAAAGCAGGTTTCATCTTACCTACCCAAGATGGGTGACAGTTAGGGTGAACTTCATCCATAGTCTTAGAACCATTGTATGGGCCGTTGTACATCAGATACATACCGTCCCATTCGAAATTTTCTTTGTTGAATCTAGTCATATTATACAGTCTCTTCTATTTTGTAAACACCGATAGGACTTCTGTAGTTCTCATTCATATCACGCAAGTCGGCAAGTAACATAGTGAAACCTTCTTCACACCACATACGATCACCTTCGATCTTTAAGACAGTACGTTCTTCGGTCGGAAACATCGCGCCCCAGTTACAGTAGACTTTCTCACCAACTTTAATCATAATATATTCTCTCTCAAATCTAGTGTTCATTTCACATCTCCTATCTCAGCAATACGGTCGGTGATTCGTTTGTACTCACTGTTGAAGTAAGTTTCGTTGTAACACTCTTGGGCTTCGATCAACATCATAAGATCGTTCATCAGGTCAGTAGTCTCAAAATTCATCATAATCTCTCTCTTCTCATATTCAATACAAGTATTATACTGTACTGGCCAGTAAATGGCAAGCGTCTATGATAAAAAAAGTATAAATAAATGGGTATAACGAGAAAAAGGTATAAATAACAGTATGTCAAACGAACTATTCGATTTCGGGTTTACCCTTGTAGATGAGAACGAACTAGAGGTTGTGCAACAAGCGCAAGCAACAGTCACGTCAGCGTCAACCTCGGCAACCGAAACACAAGACAAATTAGACAAATTATTCAATGCGATCCAACCATTGTTGAACAACCTCAAGGCGAACCCAGAGAAAGAGTATATTCTCTGGCCCAATCGTACTGAGAAGATAGAACAATTTGAGTCGCACATTCAAGGTATTTACAAAGGGTAAGGTATGTTTTACAAAGATGACAGTGAGTTATATGTTCAATCGATCCTATCAGATGGTGAACTCAATCTGAAGTACGTTACGCCTGAACTGAAGGAACGTACCTACAGACACATCAATGGTCGTATCGAAAACAGTAAACGAAATAAGAATCTCCTTACTCATTACAAGAACGAAGAGATTCACATGGTGGCGGAGGTAATCAATCGTGTCCCCATGTATTGTAACGTCATCGCATCTCGTGGGTATAGTAATATACTGTTCGTTGGTCATTTCAACGCATCTCAATATAAGTGGTATCTGAAGACTAGACCAGAAGATCCTGACACTAGACTGTACCATGAACTACCACCCGAACGTGATGGTCAAGAGAACTTTGTTGACCTAAACATCTGTCACCAATTTGTTCCTATCATTTGGGACATGTATGGCTACGAAACCAATATGGACTATGTTGAACCACCCCAATCACGTAACTTGGGTATGATGCATGAACTGTATCAGAAGTTTAATCTGAGTAGAGTTCGGTCTGATCAACAGTATCGTCACGGTGATACCGAATGTACTCTATCTGATTGGAACGGTACTAGGTATGACGCAGTAGTATTTGCAGGCGTACCCGAAGCGGTAGGTAAGGATTCTTTCTCTATGACCGATGTGGTAGATAGTCTAGGTGAGTACGTAACGGATGATTGTGAGTTTATTGACCTATGGGGAAATGAGTCTCACGACTACCGATTCTATGGCAATGATGCAGATAGTTTGCCGATCGATAACAATGTCGGTACTGCATTCCGCATTAGAGGTGATTGGGACAAACAGGTTAGGGATGAGGGTCGTCCTGAAGAGTACGCACTAATGTGTAGAAACATCAATGCGTACCGCAAGAGTTTTATCTTAGAACCTTAACCCCAAGTAACTGCTTTAGGGACGTAAGAGGATATCTTTGTTTTGATATCCTTTTCTAGTTTTGCAACTGGAGTAGGTGGTTTACCTTGACGTTTTGCGTAGAAGTACTTCGCATCTTGTAGGAATGAACCGCCCCCACCAGATACTTTAAGATCCGCATCGACACCGACCTTGTTGAATGCGAATACGATATCCCCATCCATATATCTCTTCAACGTTGAACCCATGTTAACGATGTCGGCCATAGTCTGTGATGCGCCACGGTGTGTGTTAACTAGGATCTCTGCGGGTACAGTACGAGAACGTTTGAGGTTCTGTGATTTTGCCACTTCGATATCGTTGACTACCCACACGATATGGATATTCTTTTTCTCGTAACCCACGTTAGTCAACATACGAGATAGGTTACCTAACTTCTGTAGATCTTTAAGAGTTGTATCGAAAACAAGGTTAGGTTTACGATCAGGTGCAGCGGCAAGAATACCACGCATCAATACTTTCTCTTTACGTGTATCCAGTTGCAGAACGTTTGCAATGATGTCGTGCAACTTACCAACGTTCTCCGGATTCTTTAGATCAGCTGCGATCGATTCGATATCCATTCCAGTCTCCGCCTTGACTCTCTTACGAATCAACGGTGACTTTGCGGAAGCAGTCTTGAGCGCATCAACGTCCATGACTTTACCTTCGAGACCGACTAGGTTGGATAGGACGAATCCTTTACCCGAACCCGCACCACCGGCCATGATAACAACGTTACCGAAGTTAGGGTAAGCTTTACCACCAAAGGTGATGAGTTTCTCCATTAGAATCTCTGCGGATTCTTGGAGATCTAGTTCTTCTGTGAGGTGTTGATTAAATGTTTTCATACTTGTTATTTATACAAGTAAGCAGAGACAAGATAAGATAACTAACAAAATAATTACATTAGGTCGAAACGCCCACACATCAGTGATGTCTTCCCAAGTACCTCGAAGGAAATCTACTACTACTTCCTGTGTTTTGTTCCAAAGTTCTTTTACTTTATTCATGTTACTTTCCCATCGTTTTCTTTGTTTGAACTACTATCTCGACATTCTTAGGTATTTTGAACTTCACCTTATCGTGCGAATGGTATAGATAGAACTTTACATCTTTGTGTTCAGCGAACATTGCAGGCCAGATCGGTCTCCAATTGTTTGCTATCCTATGTGTATTATTTATAGATCTATCGCTTTCTAGAATAAGATCGGTAGAACTCAATAGACTCATATCAAACATAGAGTCGAATCCATACAGATGTACTTCTTTTGCGTTCATCTTAGTACACGCATAATCAACTGCCATGTGACCACAACTAAAGTTCGTTGCGTTACCGGCATACTCAGGCACACGTTGATGAAACGAACGAATGTTCTGTGAGTACTTTAGATAGAAATTTGGTTGTATCTCCATCCACTTACGTGGACGTGTACCCAATACCCAATCATACATATTCAGATTGACCTTACCTTCAGCCAATGCCATCATCATCTTAAAGTCCACCATACAAGATGCATGAACTTCGTTTTTAGGTATTTCGAAAGGAGGCATATTACATACAAGTAGTTTCCCTTCCGTTCCTCGCTGGAACAGAAAGTTATGATCTCCGTTACCTAAAACATTAACTCTCATTATTTCTTTCCACCATAATATGGAGTAGCGTGACCCTCTTGGATCAACATATCATTCACTGTTCCGTCATCAACAACAATCGCACCAAGGATACGACCGAACTTACCTTTCGCATCATACTTGTGTGTCAATAGTGTTACTCTCGTCCCAACGGGCGCCATCTCGTTGACTCTCTCTTTGGCGGCGAGTCCACGTTTCTTTTCCTCCAAGTCTCTGGTGCGAGATTCCGGAGTATTAATACCGTAAAGACGAACGCGCTGATCACGCAGTACAACGTCAAACCCAAGATCAATGTCAACGTCAACTGTATCACCATCAACCCACCTATCAATAACTGCTTTATACTCATACATCTAACTCTCTCCAAAGTGTTTCAGGGCAACACCTATCTTATCTTCTGCTTCTGCGATCTTTTCTATCTCTGTTTCGATAGCTTCGACAATATCGGGATGTTCTCCGATACCGGCTGCATTGATAGTGTAGACTCGAACGTTCGCTTTTGCGACTGCGATCTCTCCCTCTAGTTTCTTTATTAATGCTTCAATTAAGAAGTTCATCCTATTTTCCCTCTAATTATATCATTACCCTTTTGTCCCGTGTGATGTACCACCGTAGGACTTTTAACTGCTGTTCCATCTATGTAGTCTAACCGTAACGTATTGAACCGTGAAGGTATACTGTTTATCAACGACATCCTCATTATTTCATTACCGTCAATCATTCGGTACAGTGTTTCTTGATCACCTACATCAGGATTGTTTATACACTCTTCAGCCCAGTGTCTCAATATGTTAGGACTTCCTTTGAAAACAACAACACCAGAGTTATGCCATACCCCCTTAGATCCACGTCTACGACTCCACGGTTTGTCTTCGACCATTCCTAGTCTACCGTCTTCTGCCCAATTAAAGATAGTGTCGATACTATCGTTCATGACTTCACAATCAGTATCTAACCAACATATACGATCGTAACCCATGTGACTAGCGTCTAACAGGGCCCGTGGTTTCTTAAACCATCCTTTTGCCTGAGACTTACAACTAGTAACTGTAATGTTTTCTAGTGGTTCTAAGGATTCCACCATATCACTCGACATACCGAAGTCTGAAATAATCAACGGAGTATCACTATGTTGTCTTAGGTTAGTTATAAACCAAGGTAGTTGCCACTCAGTGTTCTCATCACATCCTGTCAGAAACGAATTAGGCACGAATGACTTCCACCTTGTTATGTTTAGATATAGTTCCTACTTCCCGTTGAATAGTAGTGAACGTATCACGTGCAACTGCGGGCCATGGGTAATACTCTTGTATCCAAGGGAAGTCTTCTAGGTTCATAAACACATCGGTTGGACGAGCATAGATCTTTGCTTGCGCTACGAGTCTTCTCGCACCTTCGGGTTTCAACATGTAAGCATGTGCGCCAGGCATGTATGGGTTTCTTCCATTCCCACCTTTACTACATAAAGGATTAACACCCAGTGTCATTGGAGTATTGTGTTTACCGTAAGAGGGCGCACCAATATTCATCAGGTAGTCAAAGTGTTGGGTAGGTACACTGTTGTTCAATACTGCATCGTGTTCAAAAATAACGAACGTCTCATCATCTTCTATACACTGTTTCCATAGACTGTAGTGTGAAAAGAATGCTGCAGCACAGTTTTCGGGTCTACTGTATTTTTCAATAAACCCGTCCATCCTAATACCTTCCTTCTCAAACAATTCCTCAAGATTGTCTCTAGGTGTTGTTGCAGACCAGTGTTTGATGTTGATGTTATACCATGAACTATGACGGATACATCGATCCGCCACTTCAACCGACTGAGGGTTGTCCATAATTGTAATTACATAGGCTTTCATATTAAATAATCCAGTGTTGTTTTTACCCTTGTGGTCATATGTAGTGACCTCGTAACTTCGGTCACGATGTGGTACTAGACGCAGTTCCCTGTACTTTGGTGTAATAGGGATAAACGATTCTCAGATGAATAAAGTTTTCTCTGCACATGAATGCATCATTAGGCCACATACCGACTTCCTTGATCTTCTCTAGAAATTCTTTTGCGACTCGTGGATCTAACCAATACGCAGAACCACCGGCCAATCCCTGTGGTACTGGATCTTCACCATCTTCGTTTACTGTAGGTACAAACTTAATACTATTACTGTAAGATGCGGTTTCGTGATATCGGGCCGCCTTTCTTGTTGCACCACGGGGATCACATAGTCCAACAACACCCAGACCTTTACGCAGACCAGTAAACTTACGAGTGAACATTGCATCACTCTCAAGAACTAAACACGCACGGTCTTCCTTGATGATCTCCTCCCAGACACGCATATGGGATACTGCACACGCAATAACCTTGAGTTGATTCGCTGCACGGTACATCTTCTTGTAGACACCTGTCTGTAGATCGAGACCCTCTTCATCAGGCGACATGGGCCAGTTCCATCTCCAATTATTGTGATCGAAACAAACCATATCTTTTATATCTTGTTCCATTGTTGCCGGAGTAGACGCACGGAAAATCTTTAGATCAATGTCGGACTCCGTGTCCTTGATACTCTTCCTCAAACGTTTGATTTGACTCTGTTGTTCACCCGTAACATTGATAACATATGCAGTTGTCATTAGATCCTCTCAATCATCATCGCACCCACCCCAGTCTTAACTTCAGCGGTAATCTTCCAAGGTTTATCCTTAACCCACTCGCGTATGCCTGGCCCGATAGTCGATGGGTTTCCATTACATTTGGCGGTATCATGAAAGACAATCGCCTTCTTAACCCTATTTGCATGTAACGCCAACTCTTTTTTCGTATGACTCCAACGGTGCAATGAATCAATCATTAGGATATCACATTCACTTTTGGTCGTTGGGTCTTCCGATCGTTTTTCGTCCATCCTAATCGTGATATCATTCTTTCGAGCATAGTCTTCGAACAATTTACTGTTCTCTCGATAGAACGCTAATGTCATATCCACTAAGTGGACAGTCTTCGCACCATTCAACATTGCGGATGCAAGAGACGCACCTTGATGCACTCCCAGTTCCTTATAGACATCACCGTCACTCAATACACTCTTTACCATATCGTGATGACTACAATAGTCATTACCTTGAGCCCTCTCTTGTTGGGTTCTAATTTCTTTATAGAACTCTTCGAGATTGATAGCGGTTATAATAGATTTAATCATCAGATACAATCAACTTGACAAACTCTACGTCAACTACTGCACATTTGACTCCGTCAAGTTCTACGGCAAATGCCTTTGTCCAGTCTAAGTAGACCTTCTGTTTGGGAAGTAGTCCCGCCTCTGCGATCGCTAGAGACTCACTTGTCGCAACAACTATTGCGGGTTTATTACCCGTTGAGATATCGCTCTGTAGAATGATACCGCCAGAAGTTTGTTCTTCTGCGGCTGCCGTTGTTACCAATATGTTATTACCTAGTACTTTCATTATAACTCCCAACTTATGGTAGGACGTTGATCACCCTTACCGTTCCAATTTATATCACACCCACATTCTTCAATGATGGGGATGATAGATTTTAAATTCTTTACGCCTTCCTTATCGCCGTTAAAACAGAAGGTACTGTAGTCTTGTTCTTCAGGTGAGTATGTAGGCATAGTACCTTCACCTTCGTACTCGTAGTCTTCCTCATCCTCTTCTTCCATGTCTTCCCACATCTCTTCGTTCTCACAGTCTTGCTCGTGATTGAAGAGAACTTTGGATAGATCGACTTCTTTGTATTCAATTGGGTTACCGTCTTTGTCCTCACGAATGAGATACCCTTCCTCATCGTACTGAGCATCAAAGTAATCAGGTATGTCCATCCATGCACACGACTGACAACATAAATGTCCCCATCCAACGTACCAACCTTCTTCGGTCAAACGTTTCTGTAATCTCCTAAAACCATTCATATTCATTCCTCATATTATAGGGGTCTATTATAACACACTTTAGTCCCAAAGTCCAGTATAATATTTACCAAATAACCGAAATCCATTCTGCATACGTTCTTGTTTCGCTTGAGACCATTCCCATTCATCGATATCATTGATCTTGGCATCAAATGCATAAATCATTTCAGACATGATCCAGTCCCATCGTTCATGTACGGCATCTTCGTGATCACCTTGTAACTCAAAGGGAACATCTTCTAAATCTGTCACGGGTGATCCGTGTTTAGTCCGAGCCAACTGAATCAACATAGGAAGGATTATATGCGATAGTGTGCTATCCATACTCCAAGTATCCCACGAATCAATCCGGATCTTCCTTTTCTGTTCCGGTGCGTAACCAAAAAACCTATACAGATATGTGTGGTACCATCTCCACTCAGGGTACTTACTTATTGATACTTTCATATTTTACTCATTAACTCTGTGACGTTCTCTCCACGTTCGGGGAGTTTGTCTTTAAGGAAGAAGTGTATAAAGTGACATTCATCGATCTTTGTATTGGCGGTATAAAGACCATTCCATATGTCGCTCAAGTGTCTAGTAGGAATCTTGTATTTCTTCAGGAAGAAGTTTAGTAAGGTTTGATCGGTACTCCACTTCCAAGGGCCTATACCATCAACAAACTCTTTGAACTCCATACGGTTCAGGAACTGTTTGGCTGTCTGTCCTTTGAGGTAAGGTTTAAATCTCTCAACGTTGATTACCATCAATCCCATGTTAAAGAACTCGAATCCTCGATCGTTGGGTTTAAAGTCTGTCTTGTTAGAGTGTAACTGTGAGTACTGCATATGACTATAATTCTTGATTTTATCGACATATTGTTGGGATATGTTCATCTCACGTTCACTTACTGCACCAAAGGCACAGTTACAATCCATCTCATCCAGAATGTTAGGGGCAGTGTCACGAATATAGATGTCAGCGTCAACGATTATCAGACGGTCATAACCATCCATCATATCAAACGCATTCTCTTTCTCGTAGATAGGCAGGAACCCGCCGTGTTTCTTATATGAGTCTTCACTACGATTGGTGAAGAATGGGTCGGGGGTGATCATTAGTTTCGGGGTGGTCTGAACAAAGTGATCAAACCCGAACTTCTCACAATAATCATGCACACTTCTAATACAGTGTTGATATAACTTTGACGGTCTTCCAACCGAAACTTGATACACTAGTGTTTTCATTTTACTTTACCATCAGCCTTAAATAACGAATCTTCCTTACCATGTTCTATTGTAGTACCTATGTCTTTATGTACTATCTGTCTACAATACCTTATGTACTTATTTTTACTTACCTTATCTCGTCTAGGGTCGTCTAGGTTATGTGCGACACCATTCAACATGTTCTCAAGGACTCCGTCTACATTATGTCTGACACCCGTTTTCCATATTGGATCCCTGAGTATCCATTTTGCCATTTGACATGTCATATACATGGCAGTACACGCCAGTTTTATACGTCTACCTGTAGGCGCTACTTGATGACCCAACAATGACCATTCGAGATCATGCAGTATCTTTTTAGGTATGTACCGCAATACCTCAGTGTCGTGTTCACATACAATCCCACTCTCACCCGAATCTGCGATCATCTGAATCGCCTTTAGGTAACTATAGAATATAGACCTCTCTGTCGGGGTGTGCTCTCTATGCGGCCGCTTGAAGTTCTTCGTCTCGAACTTAATCCAGTTGTGCGGAGGTTTACCTTCCGTTGCCGGAGTTATCGCCTCAACACTCACAACCTCATGGTCATGATCCCACCAAGTCGGTTCAGATAGTTTGCGATAGTATTGAGAAATCTCATTATCACTCATAGATATCTGATATACCTTTACTCTATGTCCTGTAATCTTCAAGGTCAAATTCCGTACCATGCATCTTCATCAAATCACGTTCATGGTTAGTATACACTAAAACTTCGGGATCGTCAAGCAAAAAATCACATGTTTTACAATAATCAGGATAATTCTTAGTTGTATGCATATCACGTAACTCTGTATATTGAGGGCCATCCCAGATCTCTTGAATGGTATTCTCAGACGTATGCCCCAGTACCGCCTCTTCGTCTTGTCCCAGTACTTGACAACAAGGCGCAACCGCACCAGTCTTACCGTCTAGTCCACCGGCACGAATCACAACATCCGGAGAGAATGGTCGTCCGCAAGTTTTGACTTCACCTTTACGTTCATTCTGTTTGATATCATATACACCAGACCAGTTGTGCATCTTCCAGATCTCGGTCTTCACCCCCAGATCATCTACCAACTCTTTATACGCATCTAGTTCATTGTCTAAGTTGTTGTTATCGGTAATCAAGTGATAGGTCGCAACAGTACAATCTGATCCGGTCTTCTCGACATACTCTTGCATCTCTCGTATGTTCTTACAGATCAAATCGAAGTTACCACCTTGAGTGTTATACATCCACTCGTTGTACTTCTCTTTGTTGTACCCAATAAAAGAAAAACGATAGAAGTCTAGTCCAGCGTCTACACAATCTTCCATGAACTTACCGTGCATACGGAAACCGTTAGAGAACATGAAACACTTAGCTCCATACTTCTTAACGATCTTGATGTACTCAGGTAGTTGACGGTTCAGGGTAGGTTCACCCGACCCTTCTAGGTTTACAACACGCAATCCATGTTGGGCACAATCACGAACATTGTCTTCAAACTCTAACAAGTTCATCTTACGTAGGAAACGTTTGTCGCGCCCACCTGTACGCATGTCCTGTGGACACATGGTACAAGAGTAGTTACACCCACCATTAATTTCAATTACTGCTCTATCTATCTTCACGCTTTTTCTCCATTATGGGGAATATATGTATGGTTAATTTATCTGAAATATCCAACTGGTATCCATGAATACCTTATCTGGTTCCCCTAACATGGCATGTACTGCCTCGACCACTTCAGGCCATCCTTGTGGATCATAGTCGTGTCCAGCGATGAACCCACCCTTCTTTAGTTTAGGTAGGAACAATTGAATATCTTGACATACGGAATCGTATGTGTGGTCTGCGTCTATGTAGATGAAGTCGAAGCAATCATCATCGAACAACTCTACCGCAGATTTTGATTTTCCTCGAATGACTTGAAATTTTTGATGAATGTAATCAGGCGAATTATTATACATTCTTGTATTGTAATCAAACTCATCACGGATGTCTTTCCACGTCAACCCAGTGTCGGTACCTGTAGTCTTATACTCGTCTTCGGGCCCTGACCAAGGATCTACCGCATAGAATCCTGCTGTCCATAATCCACTTGAAAGGAACATCTGAGTAGACTCACCCATGAATGACCCAAGTTCTATACCATAATACTTGTTCTTTTTCGGACGGTTATCGTGGTAGTAAGAAATCAATTGTGCCAATCCCAAATACTGGTGATTGACTTTAGGGTTGATCCATTCAGGTGGTGGTCTGTATCTCATATATCCCATAATACTTTACTCTTTTTTAATTAATCCTAATACTCGCTTTCTGTATGAAATTGTTTTCTTCTTAGTGTGACCTAACATCAATTGGATATCGTTCACCCAAAACCATATGTTCGTTTTTGCCTTTCCAGACGCTGAAGCACGTACAGCATTCGGTGTGTGATATTTCGTAATTCCTTCATCACTAGATACTATCATAGGAATGCAAGCATTCTTGGCCATGTAATGCCACATACCATCGTAACACAATACCATACGACTAGTATTGATATGAAACATCGCTTCTCTAATCGGAGTTCTATATGTCAATTCTACCACATGTAATCCGGCTTGGCGGAGAAGCTCTATTATAACATCCCAGCCATTATTTGTCAATAGTCTCTTCCATAATCTTGGAGTTTCTGCATTATGCAGTGGTCTCCAAATAACAACCTTTAATCTATTGTAATAAAATGGCGCATTAACTCCAGATATCTCATCCCGAAATAACCAATCGTTATCTGGCGCCTTACCACCCTTATTCTTGGGCCCATCGTGTACGTAACCATCTTCAAACCAGAACCTATTCTTCTCTTTTAAGTTTTTCTGATCTTCGTCATTATAGTAGTATCGAGTACCTTCACGTTGATCGAACAGATGCGTAACTCTTACTCGATCCTTGTCCATATACAGATTGTGAATATACTCTAGTCTTTCTATAATAGTCTCTTCTTCTTCAAAATGATGTAGATGATCAGGCCCGTGAGGCCAATGAAACTCAAGATTTATAATCAAGTCGTTCAACTGAGCATGTAGGTGACATGAGTTCAATGCCCACATAAAGTCACCTACGCCAGGAGTACCACGCCAAGTCGCCCTGATCTCTTTCATCTACTTTCGCTTAGCTAATGCTTCTTTACCATAGAACGCAGCAACGATTGCAGCGACAGATACGAAGTATGTCGGTGCCATGTCACCAAGAGTTTTACCCGCATTATCTAATCCCACAATCTCACAGAACACAACCAGAGACGGATACAACAACATACCGAACAAGGCAAACCATGCCATGTTACGTTGTGCGTCCCGCATTGCATCTGCATCTTCCAGTTCTTTGCGTTTAAACTCCAGATGCATTAATAGTTCCTTTTCGGAAACATGACCGTCTCCGTTGACATCTGCACCCGCAAGGGTACCGTCACTATCGACAGTTATACTCTTCTTATTTTCCGTCATTTTAAAATACCTTTACTTTATATTTCTGTTCCCATAACCTAGCGTCATGTTCGTTGTTGACCATAGGTCTACCCCGTATGTTCAATGATGTATTTAGTAACATAGGAACTCCGGTTCTTTCATAGTATTCTTCGATCACTTTACGGAATATCGACTGACAATCTTTCTTTACGACCTGTACTCGTGCGGTATTATCAACATGCGTGACAGACTTGTAGTCGTGTTTTGCGGTAGACGTGTATTGCATGTATTCATTCATAGGGCCATCAAAGTACTCTTCTGCATACTCCTCTAGAATAGCAGGGGCGAATGGACGATATTGTTGTCTGCGTTTGATAGTGTTGACAGTGTCCTTTACGTCATATCTCACGTCTGCGATTAGAGACCGATTACCTAACGCACGTGGGCCGAACTCTGCCCTACCGTTCGCCAGACCGCATACTTTCTTGTCTAAGAGGTGATCGACTACTTCATTGGGGTTTATGTCTCTCTCGATATTGTAACCAAGATATGGTGTCCATACCAATTGATCTTTTCCTGTCGCTTGACTCCATGCATGGGCCGCACATCCTAACGATGATCCCGCATCTGTAGGTGATACCGAAATGTGGACATCATCGAATAGTTCTGGTAATCTTGAATTGATAACAACATTCTGAGCGCACCCACCAGAGTAAACAAGTTTGTTTCCGTATTGACGTGCCTTCGTCATTATTTCCATAATCGCCCACTCTGCAAACTTCTGTACCGTCATCGCAAAGTCAGCGTGTTCCATACCACCCTTTAAACGCTTCTCCAAGATAGTCCACATTCGACCTCTCTCCATTTCAGACAACGAGTGACGTTCCTTATTAATAACGTTACCCGCCTCAATATCAGGATTGGTCTCAGGTTGTTCTTGATACCAATCCTTCAGGTCATAGAATAATTGTTCGTTCGGAACGCCATAGGAACTTAGTCCCATAACAACATACTCGTCCTCAAGTGGACGTAGACCCAATAGTTTCGTGGCTGTTGTGTAGACTAGACCCACAGACTTAGGGTATGTTTGTTCGTACAGTAGATTGAAGTCACTGTCTAGGATGACAGTTGTTTGATGTTCTCCCACGCCATCGATCGATACCATAACTGTAGAGTCACGGTCTTTCCAAGGTCGTGTATAAAATGCACCAGCACAATGTGACACATGGTGAGACGTGAATGAGTCTGGTTCAGGGAAGTAGAACTTTGATTTGATCTTTTTAAGTTCGGGGCTGAAGGATCGTCTTATTCGATTCTTTAATTCAGTGTCTTCATAAAAAGATATGTGGTCGGACTTGTCGTGGTAATCCCACAATGACTGTGGGATCCACGCTGTATTTTTATTTTGATCAAAACGTTCGGCATGGGACGCAAATTCAATCGTCCCATCTTCGTTTATTATTGATAATCCAGCATCATGATAGTTCTGCGAGTATCCGGTGTAACGGGTCATTACCCCTCCAAGTATTCGTAGACCTCCTTCCAGTTCTTCATTAGGGGAAAGTCAGTGTTGTCCATGTTGTAAGCATGTTCTATTAATATACTATCTAGACCAAACTTATCTCCCACTTCTGCATTCTCAATCTTGTCTTCGATCCAGACAGCACCACTGTCAGCATAGGGAATCAAAGCATCGTCCTTGTCCGCACCAGTGTCCAGACACAGAACCTTCGCAAAGGCAGTCTCACCGAACAACTTCTTTAGGTTCTCTTCACGCAGACGGGCCGCATGTGGGTCAAGACTCAGACTAGTAATCGCATGGAACACATAACCGTGTTCTTCGTGTAACTTACGTACATAATGAATCGCGTCACGTAGTGGCGGAAGGAAACCAATCGCAGCACTCTCGTTGAAGTGACGAACCATCTTCTTACTCTCGGCGCGGTTCATATCAAATATCTTATCTACACTGTAGACATCAGGGTCTTTTACGTTGTACCCCTTCTGTTCCATCCAGACCTTGAACGCATATCCCCAGTTCAGTAGAACACCGTCAACATCTGTCAAAATAACTTTTTCGTAATCTCTGTGCATCTTTCCTCTCTTTCTCTCAGTTAGGTACCCATTATAGGACATTGGGCATCTTTTGTCAAGCGTTAAATCATATTTTCTGAACCATTACGGGTAACTTCTTTATAAACAACCACCGGATCTGGTGGCGCAAGTTCTACCCAATTCATCTTACGGGAGTGGTCACTTATGTAATTCGTTACTAGATTAAACTCTTGTTGTAGAGCCCACTGCAACATCCACCGTTTCTCTCTAATACCATTGAAGTGTGGAAACTTGATTTCATAACAATCAGACGAAGGTGGATTTACCCAAGGTTGAACATATAACGGATTGTCCAGCCAGAGTGGACTTATCGTCTCATAGTTAAACCCCAGATTAGTTACGTTCACACTGACATATGCGTCATCATAGTACAGACAGTTTACTCTTTGGTGTGGATCAGTGTTACGTTCGTTATCTTCGTATAACCAGTCCATCCAATCACTGAACTCTTCTCTGGCACGTATTCTACCTTCTCTACTGAATACCATCATACCGCCTTGCATATGCATGTATTTCGAAGTAGTGTAAGCACCACGTTGACCCGCAACTGAACCGATCATCTTAAATCCAGAACGTTCCATCTTATCCCTATAGATGTTACACACTCGTTCATCAGCATCCCATGGCGCACATTGTGGGTGTCTTACTCTATAGTCAGCTTCATTGACACCATAGACATCCGCATCAGACGCTTCGAATATGTTCTCTTTGGTGTTAGCAACCACGTCTAGGTCAAATACTGCAATCTTATCGTACTTGTCGTACTCAGGGTCATAGATGATCTCTAACCACTCAAAGTAGACAGACGCAGAATGACGGTGTCCGCCTATGGTCATAGACTCCGGACTATTATCAAACTCGTATTCTGCACCAATGATCTTGGCGTAATTGCGGAAGGATTCGGTCGATACTAGAATCATATCGTGGTAGAGGTCGTTTACCGATTGAACATCAGGCCCATACTCAGACGAACTCGATTCGGGTTGAACTTTAGATGTTCGGGACTTATCCACAAACCTCTGATAGATGAGGTTCATTACCACCCCTTTTGGAATATCGGGAACTTATCCTTATGGTATAGATCGATCATAATGAGTTTCTGATCGCCTCCGGTGTAGTGTAAGAAGTTACACTTACCTTCGTCAATCCACTTCTGAGGATCATTATAATGTGTGGGGGTGTCGTTCCACTTCTGTTCGATAGACTCAACATCAAAGTCGTGTTTCATCAACTGACCAGAAATGAATGGTTGGTCATTTAATATAGACATGTGATGTTCTTTGTTATTGGGATCAAGTCGTTTAGGTTCCATCCAATGAACCCAGTTGTCGAAGTCTCTACGTGCTTTGAGTCTAGCTTCCTTAGTCCAGACAACAACACCTGTATTGAAGATCGTCAACTTAGAATCAAATGAATGACCGATACCGAACGATGGTATCATTGGTATGTCATGCATTGAGAACTTTTCTTGATAGTCAATGAAGATGTTACCATCATAGTCCCATGAGTTATAACCACCAGTCTTCTCAGTACGAATGTCGCTCTCCAGTACACCATATACTTCAGCATCGGATACATCGAAGATACTTTCTTTAGTGTTACAGACGATGTCGGTATCTAGGAAACAGACCTTATCATAGTCATCAAAGAATGGGTCATAGATGATACGTAGACATTCGAATAAACAGGACGTAGAGTTCTTAGCATAGTCTTTAGTCAACCACCTTTCATCGGAGTACATGTACTCACAACCGATCTCTTCAGCATACATCTCAAACGATTCACGTGAAATGTCAGCCATCTCTTTGTAAACATCAGAACGTTTCCGTCCCTCTAGATCACCTCGAGCGTCAACCCGATCGTCTACTACCAGATACTGAAAAATGATGTTCTTCATGTTGTGTCCTATTATATGATTCAACAGACCTCATTTTGAAGGATTTACCTTCTTGCGATCTTTGCTTATGTTTGTTGCGTTTTTTGTTTTGGGGATCGTGGCGGGTATACTTTGCCATGACTAATTAGTCCTTTTGAATGCCTATTTTATACACTGTCTTGCCGTCTTCTTTAACAGCAGTCAGTACCGATTTACGGTTAGCATCAGGATCTAAGTAAGAAACATGAACCCAACCGCTGTCGGGGATACCTACAGTATAGAACTCTAAGATCAACTGATCGAAACTGAGATTATCCCGAATCCATTCCGCAACTTCTGCGTTGGGTACGCCTGGCACTTCGATATCGACAGCCTCGCCCTTACAGTGTTGACTCTTGGATGAACCACCTACCGCCTCGTTCAACGCTTCTCCCCGATAACCAGAATTGATTACCGTTGGCCCGAAGTGATCTCGAACTGGTTGTACAACATACTCGAACAACATCTCTGCGTTCTCTAGATGAATGTCAGACGGGGTATTATCTAACCCTAGTCTAGTTGCGGTCTGTGATTTCGTAAACTCTTGTAGAGTAAAATTCTTTGATAGTCTCATTAGTTGATCTCTAACATTTCTTTGGTCATTATGTAATCACGTACAAAGTCAGATCTAACAATGTCTGCCCATGTAAACGTAACTACCGTAAACTTAGTCATATGTTCAATGATCTTCAGGAACTTACCGAACCCATTCTTGTCAGACTCTTTAGTAAAGTCAGACTGGAGATAGTCTCCACAAAAAATGATTCTACAGTTCTGTCCAATCCTAGTGATAACAGAATCCAGTTCGTGGAATGTGAGGTTCTGCATCTCATCCACAATGATTACTGCATCATTGAACGTTGTCCCTCTTATATAGGACGTAGATAAAAACTCAACAACGTCTTGTTCCACAAGTTTGTCGTAAGCTTTCGTGTCTTGGAATAACTCAGTACATATTGATTTGTACGGGCCTGCATAGGGTTCCATCTTCTCTTCCATGCTGCCAGGCAAGAAACCTATCTCCCGTGTGGGTACAATAGATCGAGTCAGTATGACTTTCTCCAAGTTGTTGCCTTTATCGAGAACCTGTTCTAGCGCCAGATAGATAGCGGAGAACGTCTTACCTGTACCGGCAGATCCGGTCAGTACCAGATGGTTGTTATCTCCCCATGCCTGATAAACCTTTTCTTGGTTTTCGGTCATAGGTTCAAACGTATGAAGATCGTCAATACGTAACTTCATGGGAGCGGTTTTTTCTTTTCTCATGTATTAATCTTATTCGCCTTACCCGAACCTTTCTTGATTCGAGATAGATGGTCATTCCATTCCGATCCAGCCATAGACATGGTGGATTTAGTTCCGGATATGAGTGAAGGGGCACTTGTTATGACTTTAACAAGATTGGGGTTCTGAGCGTGGTACTCGTCTAGTTCGGAAATCTTTATTAGTTTGTCGAACTCTTCGCCTGTGACGGTGTCTCTAAATGTGTATATGGGCATAATCTTTTCCATTGTTAATCGTTAACGAAGACGGGGACTGAGTCCCCGCCTACGAGATACTTGATCACCTTCCTTATCGAGCTGAGGACATGTATTCCTCAATTGTTTGATTTAAGAAATTTTCCTTCACCATTAGCCGGTGGGCCTTTGAATCATTGCCTTTTTTCTGATAGCGTCTGATCTGGTGAGAGAGTTCTCTCTGGTCTTTCCTCAATCGTTCTATTTGATTTCTCGACATAATACTCCTTATGTTATTATTATAGGAACTACGTTGTGATTAATTTAGGGTATGCCTCCTGTACGAGCTTCTTGGTTAAGTACTTTACTGGTGACTTCTTGGCCACCATTGATAGAACTACTTCCGCATCCTTTGGATGAATTGCTTCCAATAGACGGATAAACATATTCTCTCTTTTATATGCGGGCAGGCCACTACTCTTCGCCCCTTTAACAAAGTAACCGAATTGACGGTGTTCTCGTAAAAGTGACGAAGGGATAGATTCGGGTTTATTGGCGACAAACGGTGGTTTGCCGGCAGGTAAGACCCACTCCAAAGACTCATCGAATGTGCCTCGGAGTACATCTTGAAATGCGGGTACATCTGCGTACTTCTCTAGTACCGCTTTGCGTTTTGGTCTAGTAGTTTCTTTACTAAACTCTTCTAATATCTCAAATACTTCTCTGTGTATCACGTGTGCCATAAAAAACTCATATATTGTTGGTTAAAAAATTATTAAACGTTTGGATTCCACCAAGGGTTCGGATCCTCTCCGTGAGCGTCCACATCCCATGCCCATTCGCCATTATCTAATCGTGTACGAATATCCGTAGCCAAATTGTCATAAGCGTATGTCGGATCGGTGTTCAACGTCCGTTCTCCATCGTAAGCGTCTAGACCTATATCTATAAGAATCTGTTGTACCAATTCTCTTTGGTCTGATTGGCAGGAATACGTAAATTCTGCGTCATGATCGGTTAACAGGTCAGCGTTGTCGGTAGTGTATCTATTGATGTCGAAACGGATGTCGCCACCAAGATGATGATCAGAAGTGGTTATACATGAATAATAACAATGTTCGTAACCAAGTTGCGAGTACCGGCCACCGTATTCTTCGGGGAGTGTCCAAGTCAGTGCGGTTAGACCATTAGAATAGTTTCGTCTGTACCCAGCGGACACGTTTGAACCCAACGCAGTTTTGAGTTGTTCGTGGGTATTAGTTATCCAGCCAGTTTGACTCCAACCAGTTCTAGAATTTTCGGGATCACCGTTAATAATGGGCATAATTTTCTCGTTCTTTTACTTTTATTTATAAAAATGGGCGACTACAACACATAACAATATTTAGTAATCTTCGCAATTGTAAGTCGCCCTATAAAAGTATTTATACAGATTCTACGTCCACCGGCCCAATAATATAGGTTCTATACTCAATATCATCGAAACCCTCTTCACGCATGAAGTCGTCAGCAAACACACACTCAGAGAGACCATCGAGAATCCGATCCTCCTCTTCTTCATCGACTCCTTCAAACTCGTAATCGTTACTGCACCCATCATAACATTCTTCGAACTCAACATCCTCGAATGCTTCAAACTCGAATACATCATCGTCATCAGCGTAAGACGAACCTTCGAGCATCTCACACTCTTCTGCATTCAAAGGTGTGATAATATACGTTCCATTCCGAAACACTTCAGATATCATCACAGAGACATAGTCATCGGACTTAAAACTTCCTTTGGCCCAGACACATTCCTCTACGTATGATTTTTTATTTGAGGCGGTAACTCGATACCGCCCCCCAATTTCGATACTCATAACTTTTTCACCCTTTCATCATACTCCATGAAACCAACTTCGTAAGGAACAAACACTTCTTGTCCTAATTCATATTGATCGTGTGAAGAGTCTTCACACTTGACAACGTAACAAGAGTACGGAAAGAACGACTCTTCTTTATAAGACGTTCCGAACTCTACTTTCTCGACAACCGTACCGACCACGAAACGATCTTCACGACCCTCCATCGGTTGGAAGTCAAACGCCTTTAGTCGATCGCCCGATTGGGCAGTGTTTTCAAATTTCATCATAATTAAGCAACCTTCTTCATATCTAGTTTAAGTTCATCACGGATCGCCTTGACTTCAGCGATTCGGGCAGAAAGATCTTTGGTCTCACCAGTGCAAACATAGGGTTTGTCGTAAGAACCAACGTTGATGTCTGTGTAGTGCGAACGGTGAAAGTAATCAGTCATTGAGTCATCTTCATTGAAGAACTCAGGGCCTTCCATCGCAGCTTTCAGTTCAGTCAGGAACGCAGCGATCTTAGGATAGTTCTTGTAAGTATCTTCGATCCAATACTCATTGACACTGACGTAATCGTCTAACTGGATGTATTGGTCAGGGTGGTGATACAACTCACGTTCGATGTGATTGAGTCGCGTTTCTTGGTGAGCGCTGACAATGTCTAGTTCACCAGACTTGATATTCACAACAAGGGTAGAATGGTGACGAACAGCGATAGACGCTTTCATATTGTACTTTTTAAGTACTGCTTTGATCGCGGGGGCTAACATCTTTTTATCTTCTTGACTTACATACGCCATAATTTTCTTCTCTCTCTCAATCAATTAGGTAACTATTATCTCACGCCGGGCAACTATTGTCAAGCGTTTTCTTCAATTAATTATAAGTTTTTTGCAGAGAATCTTGGGTACAATCGGAACGGTGCCTGTTCCTCAAGAGTCTCGGAATAGATGATCGGTTCGGGGAGCGAACGTTCGTCTAACGCATTGAAGAACAACGCCATGTCGCAGTCTTCTTCTAACCAGATATAATCTTCGTTGAAGAACGAGTACTCCGATATCTTGTTGGTGAAGTTTAGTCTCTCAGCCAAACGGACTGGAACTTTCAGGTAACTGTGTGACGGATCAGAAACATACGTCACGGCATTTTGGGGATTAGTTGCAAAACTCATTATGCTGCCTCACTCATTAATTTCATTATATGGTAGTCTTTCAAAAGGATATCACGAACACGTTCACGGTCAAGAGAGTCACCGTCACCCCACTCAAAGTGGTTCTTAGGACTAACGACTAGTTTAAGGTACTCTTGGATAGCTTTCTCGACTTTGTCAACAGACAGACTCTCAATAGGGTAGAGACCGTCATACGCATAGAACGATAGGACATAGTTACGGAAGTGAACTAACTGTGGGTTTGAACGCAGTGCAATTACATTGGAAGTCATATTTTCTCTCTCAGTTCTCATAATCAATACAAGTATTATACGTGACTGGCCAGAGAAAGTCAAGCGTTTTCTTTAATTAATTACAACTTTTTTACACTCATTGAGTCTACGGATGCTAGACATAACACCGTAGTAATCGTCTTGATTGTCAACAGAGAACGCCAACCAGAATATCAAGACGATACGAGCGCCTAGGAGTCTCAAACAAACCAACTAGGAACTTCGCGGTTCGTCCACTTCGCCATGTACTTCTTTTCTTGAACGTAGTACTGACGGTATGCTTGAACAGGATCGTCTTTCTTACACGAATCCGGCATCGCCTGTGCGAACTCTGTGAGGGGGGTGAACTGATCGATGTTTCTTGGTGAGAACCACAACTGTCCTTTCAGTTTCTCTTCGGTCATGTGAACCTTACCGTAACGTCTGGTGTACTCCTTACACAATGCACGGAAGTGTTTGTACAACCAACGGTAGTTGTCGCTAGACTTGCGAGTCCATATGTTGGACGGATGGTTTACGTGGGACGCTTTGTACAAGAGCTCTTCTCGTGCAGCACCATCAACTCTCCACCGTTTGATGTTACGACCATTCTTGGTCTTGTCCAGATATAACTCACCGTCCAGCACACGATGTGCGGTAGACATAAGCTGAGCGTACTCGACTATCATCTTTACGACATGTTTGTCACACATCATCTGTGCTGCTTTCACGGGGTCATTATCTAAGTGGAAAATGTTCATGCAAAGTATATCCAATCTCGAAAGTTGTTGATAACACGAAGTTTGTTTGGTTGGTAAGTAAAGGCATTCAACGCAACAGTGAAGACATCATGACCTTCTGGACATGTCGCTTGATACGAATACTTGGTGAAACCTTCGTCATCCGGAATTTCTTCACAGGTTAACACGTAACCCTCGTAAACGTCAATAACATCGGATCGGTGGATCATTAGTAGTCTCCCTGTCTGATAGCGTACATTACCTCAAATTTTTGAGATGCATTCGCACCGATCGAACTCAACGCTTCGCTGAGTGCAGTCCAGTCCGGATGAGCAGGCATCTCGATGTACTGTTCTGCAAGGTTCACGACCAACTGCGGGGTGATAATAAAATCATCGGTAGTCATCTAACTCTCCTCTATTAGCCATATCGTAGAGACCCCAACTAATTAACGCAATACCTAGTAACGCCTTCAATAGTAATGGAGTAAGGGGTTGCGGTTGAGACATTTCAATCATCATCTCATCATATCCGACCGCACCCATAATAAGCAAAAAACCCATAGCAACTCTAATCATCTTTACACCTCAAACAGGACTACTTGAAATTTGTGAAACTCGTTTATTTTTGCAAACTGTTCTGCACTTTCTACATCAGAGAAACATGGGAAGTTGTGTAACTTTTGACTCTCATCTTCCTTTATCTCTACTACATAATAGACAATATCTTTTTCGGTCACGTAACTTTCTCCAAATAATCTCTTGTTGATATCAACTCTTCTAACACTTCAGGATACTTCATAGCTAACGAACGAAGCATGGAATCGTAATATCCCTCACGGTAGGCATACGAATCGTTTTGCATCTCAAGAAAGTCACGCACATCATTCATAATTTCATTAACAGTCATAGGAATCTCTCATCAATTAAGTAACCATTATAAGCCATTGGGCAGATAATGTCAAGCACTATTTATATATTTTAGCGAATATTTTGTCAATCTCTTGGGCGGTGGCAGTCTTGTCAACCACGATCATCTCGTAGTAATCATCGTTATACCAGTTGGTAGAGTTTCCGAAAACGTCAGTCTTCGGATTGTAGTAGAACTTTGCGACTTCATCGGTGGTGTTCATACGGTGAATAAGGTTAAACATTATACGTATTCCTCAGCAATTTCATCAAATAGATTGTAGTACATATTAACGGTTTCGTTGACAGGGTTGAGACGCACAAAGACATCAGCGTCAACGAAGTTCCAGTTGATATCTCCACAAGGGAAACGGTTCTCTGGAGAGGCGACAGCCTCTGCAACATAAGATTGAATGACTCGTTTAAGATCTTGCATTATTTCACCTCAACCCAATCGATCCAAGTGTTAGACATGAACTCTCTGGTCTCATCTTTGTTCATGCGCCACTGAAGCGCATCAGTCATAGAATGGAACACAGGAGAAGGGACTTGAGCATCGTTGATCATATTGCGGATAATGTATACATATTCTTTAGTCATTTCTTTCTCTCTTTTCTCAGTTTGTATACACATTATAATGCAGCCAGCAGAGAAAGTCAAGCGTTTTCTTGAAATAATTTAAAGTTTTTTACGGACGATTATACCACGGTTCTTGGGGGTGACCCTGTGTTTTGGTAGTTATCTGTAGGTCTTTAGGTAGGTGTTTCCCGTGGATCTTACATCCAATGAAGGCATTGTAGTAGTCATCACGGAGTAGAACATCGTGGTCGAATTGATACTTGGTTTCAAAGTAAGAACACTCGCCCTTGGTACGACACAGTTTGAGTATCTCACGTTTGAATGAAGCTTCACCTCGTTCGATTAGTAGTTTGACTTCTGCCGATGATCCGTAATACTTCATCCAGTCAGATTGGACTCTGGTCTTCTTACGTCTCTTTCTTGCTTTTGTAACAGGTAGGGTCTTAGGTTTCCAAAAGAACTTCTTACCGATATACTTCATACCAGTAGTTTCTTCGGTCAATAGATAAACGAACCCTTGATAGTCTTCTAAAAAGGGTTCGTCCGGTGTAAATTCTTCGTTCTGATAATACCAAGTCATACAGGTATATATCAGTCTTCTATCTGGTCAGCCTCAACCTCTGTGCCGCACATTGGACAAAACATAGGTATCTCGTCCGATTCTGTGGTTTCGTGTACGACTGTAATACAATCGCACACACCACACACCAATTCATAAGACATTAAGCGACCTCTGTCTCGAATGCATCCCAGTCCCAATCACCGTCCATTCCATTCACGGAATACTCAGTGACACGTTTCTCAAAGAAGTTATCATGTGACGCACCATTCAGTACCCAGTCCAACCACGGTAGTGGATTGTCCTTTACACCAAACTTAGGTTTCATACCCAGTTGTAATAGTCTACGATCTGCAATGTGTCGGATGTATTGCTTAACATCTTCTTCGGTTAGACCTTCGATGGTACCAGACTTGTATGCGAGTTTGATGAATCGATCTTCTAACTTAACCGCATTCTTTGCCATCTCATATACTTTGGACTTCAGTTCATCGTTTACTACACGGGGATGTTCTTCACAGAACTCACGGAATAGTTTCGCATTACCCTGTACGTGCATAGTCTCATCACGGATAGACCATTCTACGATTGTTCCCATACCCTTCATCTTACCGAAACGTTGGAAGTTCAACAACATCACGAATGATGCGAACAATGACATACCTTCATTGAATACTGATTGTGCCAGTACAAGCGCAAGTCCCGTGTGAGAGTTGATGTTACCCTCTTTCATGAAGTCGATCTTGTCGGCCATTTCCTTGTACTCAAGAAATGCATGGTGTTCTTCGTCAGGTAATCCCAGAGTGTCGTTCAACAATGCATAGGCACGTTGGTGTACACCTTCACGGTTTGCGAACGATGATAACATGTTACGGATCTCGTTGTTCTTGAACTTAGGGATCAATAACTCATGGTAGTTCTCACCTACCTGTACGTCCGACTGAGTGAACAGTCTCAGTACTTGGGTGACGAAATCTTTCTCTTGTTCAGATAGTTTCGTTCTCCAGTCTTGGATATCTTCGGACAGTTCTGCTTCATCTTCTACCCAATGGATCTCTTCGTGTTTCTTTGTCAGTTCTACTGCCCAAGGAAACTTGAAGGGTTTGTATGTTTTGCTAAATTCTAGTAATGCCATTTATTATCCTTCGCAGGCCCGACATTCATCGGACTCTTCTAGTTCTACTGGTTTGTTTAGGTGTTCCATCAATTCTTCATACCCACCGACATATTTGCCTTCGATATAGATTTGAGGTACTGTTTTTACTTTACGTCCGGTAACTTCAGAGGCAGTCTTACCGATGTCCGCAAGATCAATGTAATCATACGTGACACCTCGTAATTTTAACTCGTCCTTCGCCAACTGACAATACGGACATCCTTTCTTACCATAGACAATAGTACGCACATCTTCTGATAGAGCGACACGTTCTACCTTATCCGAAACATTCTCTGCACGTTGTTTTGCTTCTGTACGTAAGTAGTATAGACCTTTCAGTCCCTTAGACCACGCACTATAATGAACTAAACTCACATAAGACTTCTCTGCACCGGCAGGGAAGAATAAGTTAACCGATTGTCCTTGACAGATAAACGGTTGACGTTCTGCAGCATGGGTTACTACCCACATCTGATCTAACTCTTGAGCCGTCTTGAATATTGACTTCTCACCTTCAGTCAGGAACGGTAGATGTTGCACCGAACCTTTGTTAGTGATAATCGATGTCCAGTTCGACTCATTGTTCTCACCCTTCTCGTCTAACAATGCAGTCAGGTACTTGTTCTTCACTAGGAATGAACCCGCACGTGTACGGTGCGTATACGCATTTGCCTTCAGTGGTTCGATAGAAGGACTTGTACTGAGAATAACACCAGACGATGCATTTGGTGCAATCGCCATCAAGTGAGAGTTTCTCTTACCAGATCCCTCACCATCAAGATACTCACCACGTTCAACGGCAAGACGATCAGTCTCTTCGTGCGCTCGAGAATTAATAGTCTCGAACACAACTTTATTCATTTCACGGGCTGTCTCTGACTCCCACGCAACACCATGTTTTTGGAGTAATGAGTGGAATCCCATTGCGCCAAGGCCAATGCTTCTTTCTCTCGCAGCAGAGTATTTTGCTCGTATGATTGTATCAGGAGCATTATCAATAAAATACTCAAGCACGTTGTCAAGCATCCTAACAAGATCTTGTACAATTGTCGTTTCTTTCCATTCATCATAATACTCCAGATTCAGAGAAGACAGGCAACATACGGCAGTACGTTCTGCATTTGTGGGAAGGTGTATCTCGTTACATAGGTTAGATCCATGAATCTTCAATCCTTTATCTTTCAGTGATTGCGGTAGATCTGCATTCGCAGTATCAATAAAGTTCAGGTAAGGTTCACCTGTACGGAATCGTGTCTCTAGGATACGTTCCCATAGTTTACGGGCATCGACCGTGTCTTTAACTGCATTGTCCTTTGGATCACGAAGATCAAAAGAACTTCCCTGTTTAACTGCCTCCATAAACTCGTTACTAATGTTAAGTGCATTGTGTAGGTTCAATGCCTTACGTTGCACATCACCTGTCGGGATACGCATGTTTAGAAATTCGATAATGTCTGGATGACTCACATCCATGTATGCCGCATAGGAACCCTTTCGAGTCTTACCTTGTCTATACGCAATCATGTCCGCATCTACAGTATGTAGAAACGGCATCGGGCCAGGCGCAATGTCACTTACTGTACGTACATCACTCCAGTGGCCACCGACACCCCCACCATATACAGACAACCATCTCAACTCAGATGAATGGTCAATCAATCCCTCAAGTGTATCCGGAACGTATGTCAGGAAACAACTGATAGGCATCCCCTTACCTTTACCTTCACCATTAGGTGCATTAGATAGTACCGGAGACGCAAACATAAACCACTTCTTACTCACGTAGTCATAGAGACGTTGTGCAAGTTCCGGATCTAGTTCATCCCTGTATGAACTCCAAGCTTTCGCTGCACGTGCATATGCTTGTTGTGGTGAATCTTCTTTTTCGGTCAAATAAAAATCTTTCAACATACCTACTGCGTAATCGGCGAGTAGATCATCCATAGATCTATTAATTTTTATTTTCATATTTTATCCATTGTTCTGTTTAGTATGTTGACTATAATCGTAAAGTGGTAACTCATCGTTGAAGTCTACTTCTTCAATGAGTAACTGTTTACCCGTTCTTTGAAACTCTCTGATCTGTTTCACCATGTAGTCCACCTGTTCGCCAGAGTCAAGAAGACCTTCCCACATCATATGATTGGTGAGAGACTGGTGATAATTCTCTGTGAGAAACCTGTCGGGGTGAAGATATTTATCATCGCAACCATCTAGAGCGACATAAATTAAGCGACCAGTTATACCTTCTCGGTCGTAACTATTTTGGATATCGTGTATCCATCGGAGATCGTCACCTTCTTTAATAAAAAAGATCGGATCTCCATAATCAAGAAACTCCATGAAACTTCCTTAGTGGTTAGTTTTATCTAGGAGTGCAGTATATCACATCCCACGTGACTTGTCAATAGCCCGTGACCCAAACCAGAAAGAAATAATTGCGGCAAAGATTGCCTTGGTGTCATCATCCCAAAGGACGTTCAATGCTTGTGTCAGATCCGCACCCTTATCAAGGGCGTCCATCAGAAGACTGACTTCGATTGCAGCAAAGAGTCCGAAGAAACAATAGGTGATAACTGGACGTACAGACTTCTGAAGGCCTGCGATAATGCCAGTCGATTTTGCGATTGCGATATCATGATCGATCAATCGTTGATGTTCTTGATCAGATGCTTGTTGTTCATACATCTTGATGTCTTGATCAAATCCCATCTTGCGGAGTTCCGCCATGTGGGTCATCTGTTCAAGTTTAAATTTGTTGTCTGCTTTAGTCTTGAAGTGATCGGTGATCGCTGGAACAACTGATCCACCGAAACCTAAAAGACTACCTAATAATCCACTAACCATTTTCTACCTCACTTTTTAAATCGTTTTAGTATGTTTTCACTATCCTTGCGTTTCTTCTTGCGGTCATACTTCTTACGCATTACTACAGTATCGGAATCATCTCCCGCACCCGCAACAGACGCAGTAGTCGTACCACCCATGTCTTCGATAAACTTCTTAAAATTCTTCATATCTACCTCTACTTATACACGTTGTAACAGGGTGGCCCAAGACTTATCTTCGACCAAACTCCCATCATTGCCGAACGCAGTTACACGGTAGGTAAATCGTTCTACAGGTTTAAATCCGTAATTCGGATCTTGTTCGAATTGTTCAACAACATTCTGAATAGATTCTTCATCTGTTCTCATAACAAGAATAAATTCGGCACCGTTATCTTCTGCTTGCCAAAAGTATTGAGAAATATTGTCATGTCCACTACCAGCATCAAATATCCATAGGTCGTGAATATCTTCTATCTCTTGAGTGTACTCCTTTACGTCTGAGATAACACCTTGGAATCGTCCACCAAATATACCACGGATGATATGCATGTTCTCTCTACTGTAACCGTATCGATCATCATCAATACCAGTAAATCTAACTTGACCATCGTGTTGTAACCACAATAAAGAACTGTGTCCAGCTCCAAATCCTAGTTCAACGATACTGGTTGCATTTGTACGTTCGTAAACTTTATCTATCATATTTACGGACGCAACGTGCAAGGACATGTATGATTCATACAATCTACCTTGGTTACCTAGTGCGACATACTCATCTACTAGGTTGGTCACAGACAATGTTGTCATTTAGTTATATCCGATATGGTTACTAATACTCTGTGTCCAGACTTCTTGTGAGTACCTTCATAGATATTGAGTCCAAGAATACTGTCTACAGGAAGTGTCTTTTCTATACGTAACTGATCACCCTTGTTAATTACCTCTGCACATTGAGTGGTCATTGAAGCATACTTCATACGATAGGTGCCGGGCCCTATCTCATCACCATTAATCATGAACCACTGGTGATCTTCTGCCAGACAATCTAGAATGTCGATACCCGTCTTCTCGTGGATCTTCATTAAGTTTGCATCCGACAACTCACCGTGTTCTTTAATCAATGCGAGTGCGGCACCATATCGTGCAACTACCGACTGACCGCCAGGCACCTTTGCCATGATTCGTTTTAAATTGAAAACAAGTCTATGGAAGGGGGTGTAATGACTACGATACGCTTCGCGGTCATCGGTCAAGTTGGTACTGAAATCCTTATTCTTCTTACCGTCTTTGTCAATGATACCTGCCTTGAACGCATCGGTATCTTCGAACTTGGTAACAAGTAGTTTGAGGAATCTGATAGTATAGACTAGATCCGCAGCTGATTTTAAAATTCCCATTATCTTTTCTCTAAAGGTTTATCTTTATTTATAGTCTGGCGATTTCACGTAATGCTTGAATCGCAACTTTATCCATTTGAATACCCGTTATTTCATCATTTTTGATGGCACGGAGGTATATCAGGAAGGGTTTTAGGGTAGGCCAGTGTTCTACTACGATTTTCTGTGCCAACATCTCAACGGTCGCGTCAGTGCCGAATACATTGAGTAAGACAATAAGGTGATTTAGAATCAGTCTCTCAGACAACTCCCCTCCACCGTAATACCTATTCAACAATCGTTTGATGTATTTGAATCGTTTCAGATCTTCGAAGAACTCGTCTTCGTCAATACATGTGGGATTACGATAATGCTTCGCTGCATATAACGTGAAATTATTTCTGTTTAGTTCCATCATTAACCAATCTCAAAGATTTATAAAATGTGTCTTCATATTTAGTGTCAAGGTTATTGACTATAATATAGTCCATCAGAGTCACCATCCACTGGTAAGAAAACCTACCTTCCGGAATGTTGTCTTTCATTTTGGTCATGACAACTCCTTCAGGGGCGGGTGTGTACATGTATGTGAACTCGTTCTCTTCGTCATGATAGGCGACATCTAGTTCACCCCTTACGCCCTTCTGTTTGATTGTCCACCATTGCATAGTGTCTTCTCCTATCAACAATTCGGGGTCATAATTTATATGGGATGCGCCTTTACGTGAGAAGAATACCATACGATTGAAGACATCTCGTAAACCGTGTTTGTTTTTTACTGGCATGGACATCTTCCAACATAGTTTATCGAACGCAACCCTTGACTCTGCCCATTCCATCAGAGTATTATCATCGCACCAATCGTAGACCATATCGTCATCGTTATACTCAGGGCCCTGACATCGTTGGTCTCTCCACCACTTAAACCAATCCATAGGTACGATGTTGATATCTGTTTCGAGTTTTGCCCAACCTTTAGTTCGACCAGTCTCTTCAATTATATCGTTACCATTTTCGTCTAGTCTCATCGAAGTCGCTATTCTACTCCACTGATTGACAAGAGCAACTACATCTGGAGTATCGGGACGTTCAGATAACTGTCGGTAAAAGTCCACACCATATTGAGTGAGTCTATCATCACCGTCAACGGCAACCATATATTCTTGATCGGACTCAAGGAACAATCGGATTAACGAGTTTTTTCCGGTAGATGGAGTTCCATCAGATTCGGTAACATGGTATTCTATACCCATGAACCAACAGTATTCAGAGGCGCGTTGTATGAAATCCTCGTCCAGAGAGTTGAGAACTACAATAAGATCTTTGCGAGGAATCGTTTCCAAGTGTTTTACAAACACGGAATTGCATGGGTCGTGACGGAGGGATTTATCCCCAGATAGTAAGACATAATATTTCATGTTACTATCTAGGGATATGTTTGGACAGGTTTATTCTAACAACGAACGCATTGTGGATAGTAGTTTCGACTTAGACTTTCTACGATCTAGTTCCACGCCGTGTGTACGTCCCAGTGCTTCTAGTTCAATCTTATTCATCTCTTCAAGAGATTTACCACCTACAGGTGCTTCCGTTAACATCGAGACATTACCACCAAGTCTCGCATTAATTTCAACATCGGCATCATCGTGGAACTCTTGGATTTGTTCTTGAGTGAATCCACTTGATACGAATAGTTCTCCGGTGTTAGGATCTTCCCAACCGTTTGAAGTTGGTACCGCATCTGGACACCAGCCTGGAGCTCTTAATTTAGACATAATAATATACCCTTAGTTTATGATTTACGGAGTTGTTCCAAAGTACGTTGAATGAGATCAGAATGTTCCTTAACAGGTTTTGGTGCGGGATCACCCTGTCCAGTATCGCCTGGCAGTTTCTTGGGTGATGGGCCACCTTTACCAGCAGCAGTAGTAACCTTAACCGCATCTTCGTAACTGTCTTCAATTTTCTTATCAGACTTAGCGTGTAACTCAGCGAATGCTTTCTCTTGAGGAGACTGAGTCTCACCATGTTCTTCGCCAGGCGCCTTGTCTTCCAGAAGACTCATGAGTTCTTCGATCAATGCGTCAGATGATTCTTTGAAGGATTCTTTTTTCATTGCTTTACCAATTGCCTTACGTCTCTTGTGTAGGAACTTGTCAGACGAATCAACATCACCATCGTTGTCGATATCTTTGTCTTTACGATCTTTGAACTTCTTCTTAGCAGCCTTAGGGTCTGCCTTATCAAGTCCTTCACCGTCATCAGAGTCATCGTTAGATGCGTCTTCTTCGACATCATCTTTATCAACGTCTTTCTCTAGTTCGGTTTTTTCGTCATCTTTCTTCTTTTTCTTCTTAGGTTTATCTTCAGACTCTCCGTCTTCGTCTTCGTCTTTCTCTACGTCAACGTCTTTACCAGCGGGAACTGCTTTCTTGCCACTCTCTTCTTCGTCATCAGATTTCTTCTTACCGACAGCCGCTTTCTTCAGAAGTTCGGGATCGATGTCTTCGTTCTGACGTTTCAGTACCGCAGCAACCTGTGGATGGTTAGATAAACCTTTTGCGAGTTTCTCGATTGTTTTAACTGCGCCAGAGTAGTTACCACCAGCGTAACGTTTATCGGATGCAATTCCTATGGCTTGTTTGATAACTTTCGCATCAAACTTCGCTTCAGAGACAACCTCAAGATATGCCTCTTTCATTTTGTTAATATCTTGACTGTTCATGTCGTCTCCTATTGACTTAACCAGAAGTAGTCTGTCACAACACCAACTGTCGCGATAGCTACCATGTATACTATTGAGTTAATTATTTTTATGGTGTGACCTTGGTCATCAACCTTACGTTCTATATCATCTAACTTTTGAGAGAACTTGTTCATTCTTTCGAAATGATTATTGTGATTGTTCTCGATAGCGATCAACTTCTCCTCCGCACGAGCCAACGCAATCATGGCATCTGAGAGTTTATCTATCTTCTCTTCGATACGATCTAAACGTTTTTGGTTTGTATCTGCTGCCATTATTTCATCTTTCCCATGTGATTTATACTATTTATACTTCTAAGATACGCAATACTAACGTATCTGATCCTTTTATTAGTCGATGGTATTCCATCTTGTTTATACTATAACTGTACCCTTCAACTATCTCAACTGGTTCTTCATTGTCCATTTGAAGTTGCCAATCGTGTCCTTCCATGACTATAATCTTTCGGTCTCGTTCATCCCTATGCCAGACCAATTCTTCTTCTTCTACGTGTAACCCAAAAGTTCTTAACCTACTACCATCATGTAAGTGTAACTCAAGATAAGGCGTATCTACCAAAAGAAACTCCCGCCTCCGGACAGTCCCAGTTGTTTTGCGTAACGAGGTAAACGACATGCCCAGTATCCCGCAGTCATCTTGTCGTTCTTTGTCTCACACTTATGACGTGCAACAAATGACTTACGTGCGGCAGGGTCATTCAACTTGACTTTAAGTCCAGTCGTATCACCCCAAGAGATCTTCTTGATTTTACCGTTTGGCCCTTTGACATACACGTAGTACTTCTTGGAACCACCCTTCTTTGGTTTGTTCAGTTCTGGTTGTTTCTCTTCTTCAAAGATACAATCCAGCGCAACGTTATCACCATTGAACTCTGCGAACTCACCTAGATTACTTTCCATGATGTCCACTTCAGACGGATCGATCTCTAAGTTACCATCATAGTAATCTTCGCGACACTGTCTCCAGTATTCGAAGTAGGCCTCTGACCCAACTCGGTAGATATTACTCTCTACTAAGTTGGATTCAGATCCGCAACTACAGTGGTCATTAAATGATTTCATTTTAACTTTAATGCCTTTTGTAAATCTTGTGGACTTTGAGATGCCATATCAGCGAACTTCAATTTCAGATCGTTTCTCTTAATACTATTATACTTCATCAGTACCGCTTTGGCAAGATTCTGTTTCAGGTTTACTTTCTTACCGTTCTTGAACTCAATCACTCCACCCTTGGGTAGATCTGCAACTCTACGTAACTGAACAATAATGTTCTTGTCTGCCGCTTTACGGTCATCTGCCGTTGCCTTTACATCGTCATCGTCAGCAGCATCTTTACCTCGTTTACCCATGGCACGGAATGCATCACGTTTTGCGTTCTCTAGAATACTCTCTTCAAACAACTTTGCAGCCTGTTTGATACTTAGGGTTTTGATATCACCAAATTGATTCTTGGTTCTAACAGTAACCTTACGACCACTTAGATCCAACTCAAGTGCGTAGGTCTTACCGTCCTTACCACGAACGTTCTTGAGTGCAGCTTCGTTGAGTTCTGTGCTCTCGATCTTAAATCCTTTTTTCTTCGCATCAGCGATACGCATTATAGCGTTTGCGCCAGATTTTGGATCAGGAAACTTGTTTGGATTTTTAGGTGCTTTACTGTAACCAATAATTTTATCGGTCTTTGGATTATTATTTCCACGAACATTTGCTTTAGCAATATGAACAAGATCGTTATCGCCAAATTTAGCTTCTTCTAATTCAACACTCTCAATATACATGTTCAATTCATAACGCTTGTTATCTAGGTTAGCGACTTGAATGTGTACTTTTTGCTTCTTGTTAGTGTCAAGAATGTATTTGTTGGTCTTTCCGGAAGATGGTTTCTTTGGCCCCATCGCAACTTTGTTATCAATATCGTCATTGGATACGACATAACCTTTCTTCTTTGCATGTGCATATGCGTGTTGCATCGCACTAGAGAAGTCTCTGTGGTATAAGTCGTAACCAGAAGAAGACTTCGCTTCCCTAATTTGTTTGAAAGATTTCATTGTTATGCCAGATCCTTATCGTGGTTCAGTGTGCCTTTTTTCTTTTTAACTATGAACGCATTTACACGTGCATGTCCCCATTGTTGTGGAGTGGTGCCTGGCCTGTGACCAGTTTTCCATGCCGCTACTCCACGGTTATAAACTTTTTTAAGTGTGGCAGGTGATATACCAGACTTCTTTGCTTTCGCAGCGATACCGTCCGAACCCTCTCTTACGTCTACTTCATCGTACATCGAGTATCGTTTTTCTTCTAAGTATTTTTTAAAATTAATCATGCATTATCAACTAGTATAAGATCAAAGATAGCGCCAGCGCCAGTCGTACCTAGCGCCTTTACTTGTATTTCTATATCAGATTTCTCAGTAATCACCAATGGTACTGGGTAATCATATGTAACTGACGATCCGAATGTGCCATACTGACCCTTTACGCTGAATTGACCACCAAAAGGTCTACACCTTAATCTGAATATCGTACCCGTATTTTTTTCCACATTACCTTGGAACTTAATGAGATACGCAGTCTTTCCGGCAGGAACTGTGTACACAGCCATCAATGTTTGACCAGCATCAGCGGGAATGACATCAGCAATAGATGTGGGGGCGGTATTATATTGTATAGTAATATTGCCCTGATTCGTAGAGTTTACAATAGCACGAAACACACGAAGGTATGTATTGGTTGTTGTAAAAGCACCACCGAAGCTCAAAGTAACGGTTTCTTCCTGTACTGCATAGTTGGCATCAAGACCTTGTATGGTTATATTCAATCCACCATCGGCAGTTGTTGCGCTACTGATCAACGAAACAGTAACAGCGGTGGTTGGGTATGGTTGTTCAGCAACACTTCGATCAGATACAATTTCAAACCCTGTACCTACAGCTGGATTGAACCCAAACTTGTTGATATGAGAATGACCAGTAACTTGGCCAGCAGCGATGGGGATATTCGATGCATTGCCAAATGAGTTAATGATATTGCCATCTTTATCAGCAAGCATATTTGCTTCAAAGAGAGTAGTACCATTGGGTAGATATTGCTGAGTGTCTATTCTATATTGTGCCATTACTTAGTCTCCCTATTCTTCTTTTTAGTTGCAGCCAATCTCGCACGATCCATCATACGATCGTGTTTTGCTTTATCGGATTCCTTCTCACGGTCAATCGCATCTTTTGCGGCAGAGACATCGTCTTCACCTAGTAGACCATGAAGGACTTTTCTATCCATACCATTGTACGTCTGGGCGATCTTCTGTGCATAATAGTCAGTACTATGTCGCAACTTACCACCGTTCTCTTTCTTCTTACGTACCAGTAAAGTTTTTAACGTCTTCAATGCGTGTTGATACTGTTTCTTATTAGTGGTGACCGACTTCAACTTGTTTAACATTCTACCCTCTGTAGTTTCAGTGGTAATAACGTTAGACGTAGTTTTGAAGTTTTTCTTACGCATTATTGTTTTGTTAACAACTTCGAACTCATCCTTCTTACGGTCATAGTTTATGACAACCGGAAGATTCAAGTCAGTTTGTAAATCTTTGATGACCGCTTCACTGTCAGGATTCTGACGAATGTTCTTCGCCTTCCTCTTTGCGATCTTCTTGAATACACGTTGTAACTCAGCCACCGTGATAGGTGGATCATTACGTTTGTCGTTCATACGGTCAGCGAAATGCCGTGTGAACTCGATATCGACATCGAACTTTGCGAGTAGTCGGTCAGCGAACTTCTCAAGGTCGTTGAGTTGTTTTTGACTGACTTCTTCGTACATGTCTTTGAATTGTTTGGTGTACTTGGACGGTTTCGTTTTCGCGGTAGCATCGCCTGGAGCGGGTTTATAGGCTGAATCATCATCGTCTGCTTTCTTCCCGTGTTTCTTAAAGTGTGCATCACGTGAAACCTTAGTAGACTTCTTGAGACCGGAGTGATAACGTGCGGGTTGAGTACCTTTACGATCCTTGATATCAGGATCCTGTGCTTCGACTAATTCAATTGCGTCAATCCACTTGCGATACTTCTTATCCCCGCACTCTACGATAACGTAATTGGAACCAAGAAACTTAACCACGCCAAGTTCTTCAGACTCTTTGACGACAACTGAATCACCCACTTGGAAAAGATCTCCCTGCACATACTGTTCTCTTGTTTCAGAAACAGGTGCAAGTTCAACATGGTTTTTGAAAGATCTCTCTTCCGATAAACCCATACCCTTACGTACATCATTGAATAACGATCGTGCGTCCTTGTTGGACATAGTTCTAGGAACACCCTGAGAGAAACTAACGAAGTCATTCGCAGAAGCGTTTGCTCGTTGTTTGGATGCGGACATACCTTCAACACCTTCCGCATCAGGATCTCTTGCTCCCGCAGATACTATCTTGATACTTTTAAAGTTGTAGAACCCGTGTCTCGCCTTCTGGGCGTTGTATTTATTGAGTAACGTATCGAACTCTCGGATACGATCTTCACCTACAACCATAGTTACATTTCGGTAACCTTGATCATACAGTGATGCCGCTACATCGAATACGTTTTTGATTTTTTTGTCCATCATAACATTCCGTGCATGTTTAGGAAACATCTTACGGATATGTTTGACTTTCTGAGAATATGTCAACGGATCCTTTTTAGGATTCTGTGACTGAGACACAAACACTTTATAATCTGATTTACCAGATTTAGTCGCCAGTGTGTCCATTACCTTACCATGACCAATTGTTGGAGGATTCATTCTACCGAAGGTAAAATAACATTCTCTCTCTTCTTCAATCAGGTATTGTGAGAAATTTTTAAGATTTTTCACTCGTGCCCCTTTTACGTGCCATTTCTGACTTGCGAACTTTGGGTAACAATTTCTTCGCAAGTTTATCTATTTTAGGTTTCATTTTGTCTAGACGTTTTTCTATTTCCATTCGTCTAGCCATATTTAGGTCTGCCTTAGATATACCTTTTGTCAACTTCTTGGCGATCATATTACGTGCTTGTTTCTGAGCACGTTTCTTTAGGGTTTCCATATTGGCAACTTTACGTGCAGCTCTTGCACGACCCATTGCAATCTTGGGGGCGAGTTTCTTCATCTGACGCGCCTTCTTCAGACGCTGTTGAATATTAAGAGCCGCTTGGAGTTCTACCTCTTCACCAGTGTTACCTGTGGGTATATCCTTCTTGCGTTTCTTACTATTATAGGCGAGTTGATCGTCCCCAGTCTGGGTATAATCCACTGCTATGAAATCTTTAAAACCTAACTTCTTAGGCATAACGTCCTCTTTTGGTTCTTCCCATTAATTACGACTAGGTTTGTCCCAGCCTTTAACAACATCGGGTGAAAAGTTATTATAGGAAAATTCCATCCTATTAACCAGTTTCACCGCATCACCACCAAGTGTGTCAATAGCGACATATCCTTCTTCACCAGTGGTCTTATAACCATTGGTAGTTTGAACAAAGGTGTCGATATTTTTTAAACTATCAAGTTTATTTATAAGTTTTAACTTTGCAAGAACCAGACTTTTTTGTAAATCAAACATCATAACTAGGTTCTTTTTGTTTCTTGGAGAGAAGAACTTCATCAATTCGTCCAACTTCTTCTGTTGGGTTGCCTTACCCTTCTCAGTACTTCTCTTATCTTTCTCTTTCTGGAACTTATCGTTCAACCACTTCAGTAGACCTGTTACGTGCGTATTAGTGTTGCCAATCACAGTTTGAGCCCGCACAAAAGTGTTATTATACTGTTCAATCAAGGTTGCAAGGTCTTCATTACCTTCTAACTCACGCAGTGTGGAACCAGATATCTTATTGAATATCTTACCCGCATTGGACAAATGTTTGGTTACCTCTGCGGTTTCCTTCTTATTCATAGTCGCACCAGAGACATCACGCAACATTGCATCCTGTGACCATATGTTTACAGATTTGCGAAATTTCGACACGTCCACACCATATGTCGCTCGCATCGACTCAAACGTATCACCAGTGTAGGTTGTATGCCATACGATACCGATCTTCGCCTTCTTGACTTCTGCGGCCTGTTCTACAGGTACGGCATAGATGATTGTGTTTGGGTGGAAGACGACATATGACTTACCGTCAATCTTCTTGGTCTCTAGATCCGATTGAGAGTACAGGAAGTCACCTTGAATCACACCTTTGATACCAAGTTCTGGTAGATGTTTCAATGCGAGTTTCATCTTGTCTGCAAGGTCACCACTTTTGATGTCCGCATCGATATCTGCATCGGTCTTGTAGACTTTAGGGTTCTTGGCGAATACGCCCTTCTTGGCAACAAAGAACTCACCATCGGTTGGGTCTTGACCACAGAAGATTGCGGGAGCACCGTCCCACTTGGTAGATAGTTTAGAATCAGTTTGTCCCGCTAACATGTCACGGAGTTCACGTAGTGCATTGATTGCTTGACGTGTACCATCCACACCCCCATAGAGAACCTTGTCCTCGATATGGGTCATGTGGGTATTCTTTTGTTCTGTTATAAAGTTTTTAAAGTCCATCAGAATTTCAACGTGGTGAAGTCACACATCATTCGTGTGGGGTAACCATCCTTGCCTTGAGTGTCCCGTATATTTAGTTTGAATCTATAGTACGGTGAACTGAGTTCCATGTCAATACGTTTACCACGTCCAGTCTTACCACCGTAGTGGACTGTACATGTAGTAACCTTTGATGCAGCTTGCATCGCAGCAAGATCCATCTTCTTGGAATGAACACTCTTCTTCATCTTATGGATGACATGGTAACCGTGACCGATACCACTTTCGAGCAATGCCTTCATCGCCTGTTTGTCTGGTCTGGTAACAACTCGACCACCTTTGGTCTTAACATCGTCATTGAATATACCACAGAATCTCTCGTTGTCAATACCGAATAGATTGAGTAACTTCAGACCGTCAGCGTTCTGGATCTTACCTTCTTTGATTTCTTTGGGAGTTAATTTGGTACGGACACCAACGTTGAAGAACGTGGTAGTAGTCTCGAACTTGAGACTGAGGTAGATTTTAGTTCCGTCTTCTTTTACCAAGGTAACGTCAGTAACACTAGAACCGATGTCTGTACCCACACCTTTGGTGTTAGTCAGAACGATATGTGGGCCAGTGAAGTTCAATGGTCTTTTGGTATTCTCGCCACCAACAACGTTGATCTTGAGTGTCTTGGAACCACTGAGATCGTACAACTCATCGAGATGCATGATTGCCTTGAGGTTACCCTCATCGGATACGGCATCCTTACCTTCCGCATACCAAGCATTCAGATCATTTGCAAACGCAGTCTCAAACAAGTTACCTCTATTCTTCACACCACGATTACCACTAGAACCATTACCATACTTAATACGTACAGTCTTGAGTCCAGCGTTACGTTTGATGTCTGAGATATCTTCTACTGATTTGAATGTACGAGCAACGTTGATATCTTTCTGTTTCTTCATGTCGATGTTGATCGGTGATTCGATACCTTTGTTCGACAGATACTTGAATAGTGCGAGTACATCGGCAACACTATCGTGTGGCCAGTCTGATAGAGTAGTTGAGATTTCGTCTTCCGTTTTGGGGAAGAACGAATATGCTTCCCCCAACATCTCAACATGTTGTTTAAATCGTAACATCTGTTTGTCCCAGTGATTAATTTATAAATTAATTATAATACTATTTATAACAAAACGGAAGTAGAACTTTGCTCCTCATTGTATTTTTCTATGGTCTCACGGAGAGGACGAACCCAGTTATCACGGTGTTCAACGAAGACTTGAGGGTCATTACCATCAACAGAAATGACAGTAACCAACTGAGTGATAGGTTGACCAGTACGTTCTTCCCACATGATTGCGTATGCCGCTTCTTGCATGAAGTAGTTCTTAATCCAGTCTTTACGTTTAGGTTTCATCGAAGTTTTGTAATCGATGATTGACGGTTTACCATCAAAGATACCCACGCAATCCACTCGACCCGCCACACCAAGGTGGTTAGAGTACAGTGGTGCCTCTTGGGCATACACTTTAGTCAGACGTTCATCAAGGATAGGTTTGACATCAAGGAACGATGCAATGATATCGGGAGTGTATCCGTCCTTGAAGTTGGGATCATTGTTTACATACTTCTCAATGATTTCGTGGACAGAAGTACCACGAGTAGATGCACGATGAGAGATACGGTTTGCTTCCGCAGCTCCGACCCTTGCACGCCATTTGGCAATAGACTCACGACTAAGTATAGATAATACTGTAGTAATAGATGGGAGGTTAACCCCTTCTGGAGTTTTGTACTTACGACCAGAGTCCGTAGTGACGGCATTCATCTCAGTCAATTCAACGTTTTCATGTTCAAACATATATATCTCTCTTCTCGGTAACAGCTGTTATTATACAGGAAAATGCATACTTTGGCAACAGCCTCATGATAAATTCTCAATTAAATTTCGTGCAAGGAATGTCAGTCCTAGACCATTCACCAGTATCAACGCCCTGTCTTTCCATAGTATCGATACCCATAACCATCCGATTACACCCACAACCGATAGACCCAAGTCATACACTTGGAGACCATCAATACCTCTGATTGACATGGCGCAGATCATTACTACCGATGCACACCACTTTACATACCAATCTAATTCCTTTTTATTATTCTTCATTTAACCACTCAAAATGTCCGTTTGATGGATTGAACTGAGCGCATGATGTCGCGGCTGAATCTAGTCGCCATTGGTTCTGAACCGAACCCGCACCTAACATCGACCCAATAACGACTGCAATAAAGACTATCACAGCATACATTATTAATTCATTATTTCTAGTCATCTCTTAATCCTCTGTATTGCGTTTCTAATTAAGTTCATTCAACCCACCACCTTATCGCTTTCCCGATGTAATGCTCGAATTGATCGATCAGTTCTTCGTATGTAGCCAACTCGTAAGTTTCCAACTCATTCAACCAATCACCAAAAGCATTCCAATCTTCAGTTCGCATTGGAGCAACACCATACTCAGATTTGCCACCCCAATGCTCACCCTCGTCCAATCCATAGATGTCTATGCGACCAGCAGAGTATGATTCGAGAAAGTGTTTGTACTTTACCTTTGGTAGTATCTTACCAGAAGTTTCTCTCCACTCGAAAGGTATATTATTATCTTCATACCAACGAGTAGATACTGGCCCCATCCAGTTTGTACTATAGTTTATCATTTAATAATTCCGACCAATCAGTATCTTCGGGCATCAGCTGAATCTGACCTTTGAATTTCTCGTTCTCTTTCAGTTGGTTGTAGATACCAACAGTGGCCATTCCCAACCCATATCCAACTTTATGACAGTGATACATCGAACCACTTTCACCATAAAAGTCTACAGTATTCTCTCTCTCAAAAACCAATGTGATACCGCTGTTCATACGCCAAGAGTCGCCATTAAGATACCCACCACTCCATCCTGCTAGAACTTTGTAGAACGGGAATGTACCTTTGCCTTCTTTGATCTTTAGTACTACCCAGTTGTCTGGTCTATAATCCACTATCCCAATCTCCAAATATGTTAGGTGCCTGTTCAGCCGCTTTTTCCATATAGTAATCGCCTGGATAATGCCTTAAACACCTATATGCTTCTTTTCTTACTGCGCTTGGTACTCTTGGAGTTTTCTTTGGATCAAGTAAGTCCAATAGAAACTGCCTAGTATTATTTACAGCATACCTTCTTTCATCAGGCATCGTCACGAGCAACACTCCCATACTTATCGATAAATATTTTAAGTGTTCGATTATCATCCTGTAGACTATATCGAACATCTTCGTTTTCATGTAAGTAATGAACATATGCACGACCTGTTTGGTCTATTACTTCAAGTCGATTAATCTTATTCATTGCTTCTAATTCTTCACGATCTGTCATAATACAGCCTCTTCACGTCTTTTTAGTTCTTCGACCATACATGCTTTATGAACTGGGTTTACATTAAGCTTTAGTACTGCCTC